>OGXI01001190.1_pt1 | contig 22041 bp, 24 predicted proteins | sample 1576221 | NCBI WGS metagenome assembly OGXI01 (sample SAMEA3541523, study PRJEB24748) | human gut metagenome | biome: human gut; feature: human-associated habitat; material: faeces | place: China | collected 2012
TTCGTATCTTTGATTAATACAAGATATTTTTTTATCTCTGGACAAAAATATTTATGCCTCTTACTTTTCTGCTTAACAGTTCTTCTGATTTCTGCTTCAGGATATTTTTTTCTGATTTTTATACTTTCTTCCTTTGTAATAGGAAACAAAAATAAATCACTCTTTCTAAATTATATTTAAAGAGAGTGATGGGGAGATTCACTCTCTTTACCATATACATCTTTTATTTATCATAAAAAATGGCTTAAATACTGGCTTTTTTGAAGATTTCAATTTAAAAAACTTAGTTTTTTGCCGTTTTTTGCAAAAAATGAGCTATTTTTATGTATTCACATTACTTACATATCGGTAATTAAAGTCATATAACTTAATATCATACTGTTCTGATTCTATCGGACATTCTTTAATTTGAAATACATTTTCTTGACTATCGGCAACTAATTCATCAAAATTTATATTGTGATAAGTGAATATTGCTGATAAAAATAATGCTGAATAATTTTTGTGGGTAGGTTTTTCGATTAAAGATAAAAGATAACGCATTGTTTTTTTAGAAATTTTAAGTGAATTAATATATTCTACACAATCTTCTTTTGTTTCTTCTGTCATCTTTAAACACTGCTCATAAGAGAAGGTATCTTCACCTTTATTGACATTCCCAGTTTTAGATTTATACTTTGACCACAAATGACCAATTTCGTCTTTAGTATCTTGAATGGCGGACAATATACGCTCAACTTGTTCATAATACACTTGTCCATCAATTGCATTAGATGATTTAAAAATATCTGATAAATTTAAAAGGGGAGCATTATTTCTTACACGAGGTATTTTATTTAAAGCAAGTTCGACATAATCCATCGTAGTATTATAAAGCCGATAATGTTTTCGATTATTGTCATACCCCTTATACTTATCCAAATATTTAAAAAATAGTGGTCGGACATATCTACCTTTGTTATCATATACAGCATATTTAGCTTTTAATAATTTAAGCTCCATAGAGTTGTTTGCCGGATTTTCTCTTTTAGCCGCATCAATCTCCAAATTGCTCATCACATCTAATTGTGCAATATCAGCATAAAGTGATTGTACCTCATTTGATTGTATATCATATCCGTTATAAATTAATTCCCATAACTTAGAATTTAATTCTTGAGATAAATTAATAATTTCTCCAATTTTATTTGTTCCTGTCTTAATGTCAAGTTCAGCTTTATCTCGTGCCGTATATCTACGCTCACATTTTTTACTTGACACCAATTTTGTCGGTACAAGAAAATTATCATAATTACGAATTGCAGCTTGATATAATATCTTATTATCTGTCAACAAAACAGTGTCAGAATCAAAATCTGAACCACTTAATCTCTCTAATAAATTATCACGAATACTATTGACACATACTATCTCATTACTTAAATTAAAATATTTATTAATATCCTCATATATTACATTCTGACAACATAAAATATTTCCCATTGTAACATGAGGAGAACGACTCCCTGTTAACTTATCACCGTTATTAAACATCGTACAATGTACTGTGCCTGCTTTAATTTTAGGTTCTCCATTAAATCGTCCAATGCAACTTTGTAACATTTCGATAGGGTTGCCAAATAGTGTTGAGTAATTACCATGTACGAAGATATGTCCTTTACGACAATTTTTAACAAATGCCTTGACAGTTTCATTACAAAAGTCTTTGTACATTTTAGTTTGGCTAAATTTATTATTTAGTCCAAGTAAGTAATATACAATATCATTTTTATTCGCCAATTGTTGAGATTCGGCATTTGTATATTCAGGAATTGAATATTTAATATGATGTCTAAATACAGCACTGTCTGTTTTCAATTTCATAATATAATCAATTGTAGGTTGAATAAATTTCTCTACTTCATCTTTCGTTAATTGTAAAGTATTAAGCAATTGATAATGTGTTTGAACCATTCTACCATCAAAATAATGAGTAGGTTTTTCGTGTTTCACAACACCAAATTGTGGTTCAATTGTCCATAACCAATCTTCTAAAGAACCAAATTTTAAATATTTAATACTGCTTGGAGTAGTAATTAATTTAATATCAGACAATTTTGTAGCTTGAGTATATCCATTTAATTGCGATATGTCAGTGATTCCGTTATCAGTAAACCATTGCTGAATATTAGTATTAAAACAAGCAGATTTAAAAAAACGTGTACGCAATAACAACATACCATAATTTTTGTAGTCCTCAAATTTACTAACATCTAATAAGGACTGTCCATCCCAAATACTATTTGACATATCAACTTGTTTTGCTGACGAAATAAGTCTATTATCCTTATCAAGTTCTGTAGCAACGCAAGTTGTCGTAAATTTGCTTTCATAATCGGGGATGACAAGAATTTCATTTGGTTCAATGGTTATTGTGTCTATGATAGAAGAAAGAGTTAATGCTATATAAGGCTCAAGACTCGCCAAATCACATTTAACACCATTCTTTACATTTAATCCACACATTTCCCATTTATGCATCTTTTTGTATAATTTTTCGTCAATAAATAGGCATTTACCTACACGACTGCTACCACTACTGCGTTTAAATCGTACATACTTAATTCCGTCACAAACAAAACCATTTTCATATAAATCAGTTCTAATGTCAGAAATTGAGGTTAATGTCTCAATATTATCTTTAGCTCTATAAACAGATAATTCTTTATCATAAAAAAAATATTCACCTAAGATTTCTTGTGAAAGGGGAGACTTCACAAGATAATCTTCTGTAATATTTTTTTCTTTACCATCTGGCAATACTCGAATAGCTATTAAAGTACCATCTTTAATACAAGCATTATTTTCTAATATAACTTCGGTAGGGGAGTAACCGAATTTAATATACAAACCTGAACCAGCCCGATTGTAAAGTTTATTGCTGTATTTAAAAGTGACATTTATAACATGCCTTGTATATTTTTTATTTCTGCCAACATATTCATAAAAATTTCTATTTCGATACACTTCTTTGTAAACATCATTCAATTTAATTAAGTCTAAACTATAATCCATTGTGGCGACAAATTTCTTTATATTTAAGTCACCAAATTTGTCTCTAAGTGTATATCCGTTCAAACTATTGTTAATATAATGATTTGCAATATACACATCTTTACCGTCCAATAACGGTATATTTACAGCTTTGCTTTGAGCCATACTTGTTGACTTAGCTATGCTGTAACACCCCTATTGTAATTAATTAAATATCACACTCCTGTCAATACTATTATTGAATTTTAAATATTTATATTTTGCAAATCAAGATTAGTTAAATCAAGATTAGTTGAAATTAACATCACGAGAACACAGATTGATACCTCATTAATCAAATCTTCAATGGTATCATATCGTTTATCTTGCAAAATAGTTAAGCAACAATTTGCTAAAGATGCTACAGTATTAAAAGTTTGATTTTGCATATTATCGTTGTCTATTACGAGTTTTAATAATCGGTTAATCACATAACACATATTCTGTGAATAGGCAAGTGGCATAATAGGGATTCTTTTAAAATTATAGTTTAATCCTTTACCGACATAATTAATCAAACTATCAATACATTTCTGCCAAAATATAGCTTCTTCTTGTTCCGAATTAAAGTATAACAGTCTCTCTATGTTATAAACGATTTTTTCATCCTCAGTACGCATTATTTCAAACACTGTTTCAATTGCACTTGATGTAGGAGGTTCAGTATGTATTTTAAATGAACCATCAACACCAATTAAAAATGATTCTGTTTCATAATTACGGCAATCATTCTGTTTGTTTTCTAAATTATTCAATGTCATACATTCCTTTCTGTTGTTATGTAGATCTTATCTCATTATGTTATTTTTTAAAACTAAATTTTATTAGTCATTAAAATCTGCAATAATATCAAGGTAATATTCCTGTCTCTCGTTTAGACTTTCTCGATATTCTCTTTCAGCCAAAACTTCTATGTTCGCACCAAATTCACAATTCATACAATTATCCTCGCAAACATCGTGCCATATGCAATTGAAATTTTTCGTAACTTTACTTTTCCTTTCATAATCATTTATCAATCAATCCTTTCTGACCATTCTAAATTGTTTTTTAATGTCTCAATAGTTGAACTACCCATTAGTCAAAATCGAAAAAGGTGTCTAACTAACTTCATTTAAATAAAAGTAATTAAATATACCACAACCTTTCATAAAATCCTTTAACGCACTAAAGTGTTAAAGTGAATTACACTAAATACCAAATAATGTATTAAAAGACTCATTCAAAATTTTCTATCATTTCATTTATTGGTTGTTTTACTTTTGTATTTTGTTCTGCTTCAATTTTTTTAATTCTATATTTTTCAACTATTTTCTCTAAATAGTCTTTATCTTCAGGCAGGCAATAAAAATTTTTGCTATACTTACACACCTGCTTCAGAGGATTCGCAATCAAAATATAGTTGTCATAATAGAGTAGGTTATTATCTCGTAATTCTTTTACATAATTTTTAATACTTCGTTCACAAAGTCCTGTAAGGTTGCTCAATGTCTTAAATGATAAATATGCAATTTTTTTATGATATCGCTTAATTCTTTTATTTATTATAAAACATAAAACTCTTGACATCCTTAATGCCTTCATTGGATTCGCTCCGGTAATCTTAAAACATTGACTTAACCATTCAGATTTAAATGAATAAGAAGTGTTTAAAATATTATTAGGCAAGTTAAGTGTCTCAACTGTTAATTCATCTGCAAACTCATCTGTAATGTAAATTGGCTTTATATCAACAGTGATGTTCCAATACATAGTCCGATAATACGGATAACCAATTCTACGATTACAAATTCGTACAATCTTACCTTGTTTAATAAAATATTCCAATCCATCAAAAAAGATTTGCTCAAGTGACTTATAAAACTTTCTATCTACAAAAGGAAATAAAGTTTCAAAAATTACATAAAATGAAAAATTCTCAAATATGTCTTTGGTCAAGTCAGTGAAGCTGCGTTTGATTTCAATAAGTCTTATGTTATTAAAATAATCGGCAATAATCTTATTACCATTTTTTTGATTGCTTGCCTGAAATTTATCTTGTTTCCAACTATGTATTGCTTGTGAATACATAATTAACCGCCCAAGCCCTCTCATAACATAATACGCAAACCAAACTTTTTCATTTTTATTTTTGAATAATTCATCAATGATGTTTTTTGGTATTGTCATGTTAGAAGTAACCGATTGATTTACAAGTAACTTAAAATTGACAAACTCATTTTTATATGTATATGCCATTCAATCATCCTTTTTATTACAAAAATGTAACCACTTTTCGACTATTTTTTGCACACAACCTTTTATAAATAAAAGTTCATTAATACGGTGTTCGTTTTTTACTCACACCTTTTTGTTATTTATAATATAAATTTATAATATAATATATATTTAATAATATAAATAATATAAGAAATAAGTATAAGAAATTTAATATTATTAGATTTACTTATTACCCCTAAAGGGGTAATAAGTAAATCTTTTCTTTGGTTCTTTCTTTAAATTCAAAATAAAATTAAGAAAATAAGAAATAAGAAACAAAAGAATAAAATAAATAGTCAAATAAAACATAAATTACAAATGACGGTAAACATAAGTAAAAAGAAACAAACCAATAAGAAAACTTATTAGTTAGATATGTTTATTCTTTTGTGCCGTAGCTAACGCTACGGGGGCTGATTGCGGTTTATTTCTCACTAAGCTGACGCTTAGCGATAATTAAACCTTAAACGAATTAAAACGCTAACGCTTATTTAATCCTGAACATGTAAGTACGAATAATTGTTAACCGTCACTTGTAACTGATATGTCTAAAATATATTATAACAGATAATTTTAAAATTGCAATAGTTTCAGTAAAAAAAGTAAAAAATATTATTAAATTAATCTTAAATCAATATGTAGTAAGCATTTGCGTTCAAAACTCATTCTATTCTTGCGAAAATTGACCTGTATTAAACTAAAATACAAAAATAGTATAATTACATTACTAAAGTAAAAAAACGAATACAGGGCAAAATAGAACAAAATAGAGATATGCTGTATTTTTAAAAGTAATTATTAAAGAATTAAATAAAATAGAATGTGCTCTAAAAGGCTTAGAAATTGATTGTAAGCAAAGTTATTGGTGTATTAGGGTATTTTTACATAAAAGAGAGTTTATTGCGATTTGAGAGCGTATAGAGACTATGAGCAGCATAAGAAATACTTATTATTGTAAATTGTAACAAATAAATTTCTTATCACATAATTGTTGCCAAGTCAATAAAGGTAAACAGTCATTTCTTGTTTCACCTGAAGGCAAAACAATCAACAACTGTTTACGACAACAAACAGAAAATAACATCCGAGTTTACTCGTCTCTTATTTTCAATTTGTTGTCTGACATAATAATTTTTGTAATTTTACTGTAGCGTTAGTGTGGTTGTTTAATTAGATCTTTAAGAAATAAAAAAGACCACTTCATACAAAAATGAGTGGTTAAACTAAGAATTGAAATTGTTTTTTAATATGATTATTAAGCAATAATGGGAAATAAGAGTAATAAGTTAAAAGTTGTATATGGTTACAGAAATAGCAGTTGAAAAAAATAAAGTATTTTTTTGCATTTAGATATACGGTATTTTAAGAAAATGAATTGGAATGAACTTGAATATTGAATCTATTAAGATTATGAAATTATTGAAAGCATAAATTATTTAAAAAAATGGCTTAAAATCTAAAGAATATATTAATTGTATCATTGGAAATGCTATAATTTGTAAAATTGCGTTTTTTTATTAATTCTATGCTAAATTCGTGAAAATGGCTTAGCAATGAGGTTTTAAGGGAGTTTAAGGGGACTCAATATGAAAATAATATTGTATGGGTTTGATGAGTAAAAATGGCTTAAATATGCGGTATTTAAGGAATTTAGAAAACATTAATAATTTTTAAATTGGTTGGAAAAAAGTGGTCAAAAATATAAGAGTAAAAATAGGGGATTTTTAGAGATAGGGAAGGTGGGGAAATTCATAATTGGATTTTTGGTGGCGAATATTTGGATGAGTGTACTATGCCCTTTATTGGAAATGAAAACCGTTTAGGGAATGTAAACTACCCCCCTATATATAGCTGTTTAGTGTGCGGCATAAAGCGTTAGCGTTATGAAATTTGAATTATAAATGATTGTATTTTTTTGCTTTTTGTATTATGCTTTAAACTTTAAGAAAATCAAAAAAAATAGATAATATCGGAGGTTTTTTTATTCTTTTGATTCTTTAAATCTGAAGAAAATTGTTTCTTATTTGTTTCAGCAGTTTGCATTATCTTGTTCCATCGGCATTAAAAAACTTGTTAACTGTCTGTAAAACAACAAAATGCGGACAGTTAGAAAAGAGCTTGAGAGCTATTTTCTAAGCTTGTGGGAGCGGGAGAAAAAACAGTTATATTTATTATAACACTTTAGTGCATTAAAGTATTAAAGGACTTCGCATCTTTGTTGATTATACAATTATATTATTTATAAATATATACGGATGCAGTTTTAAAAAATAAATACTTATATTTTTTATAACACTTTAATTTGCTAAAGCACAAAAGTGCTTTTTCCTTGCCTATCTTCCTTCCTGCCGCTGCCATACCTGCCGCAACACCACTTCACCCACCTAAGCAATTATACAATTTATAAACCTAACTACCTAATAATAATATCTTGCTATACTTATACATCCACACCGTTATCTCTCAACGCTTTATAAAAAAATTGTGTGCAGCTCATACCCACACTTTGAAGGTATGCTTCAATCTTTTGTAAATCGGTTAATTTAATATATACCGTCTTATTCTTATATGTTTTTTTGGTATATTTTGCGCTTGCTTTTTTTCGGGCTTCTGAAGTTTTATTTTGTAAATTATTGTTGTTATTATTGTTATTTATTGTCATTGTGTCACCTTCTGTTATTGTGCAATTTATATAAAACTAATATAACAACTTGTTATATCTTTGTGTAAAATAACGCTTGAAAAATGTAACAACTTGTGATATAATTGTCGTAGACAAAAAAAGAAAAAAAGATGTTTAAGATCTCAAACAGTATCATACATTATTTTTTATTCTTTGTCAAATTCAAAAAAATTAAAGGTGGTAACAAAATGAAAACTTTTAGTAACTACAAAAAAATAGCATTATTTTTTGTAATAATTGCTATTTTTGCATGTACTGTAATTTGTACTGTTAAAATTACAGGAGCTTATATACTTAAACATTTAGAGATAGATTATACTTCAAATAATAACATTACAGTTACATATAATGGCGAAACGGAAATATATAAAACGCCTATAATTCAATAAATTAAAAGGCTTCTGAAGGGTTGAGCCTATCAGCCCTACCCCATTAAATAAAAAAGTAACTTATCCATTAATCTTTTAATGTGCTTGAGTTATTTTTAGATCTTTGAAAAACATAGACAAAAAAATCTTTTCCGGGCTGCAAAATGAATTTTTTGAAGCTCCAAATTAAAAAACTTCGTGAATGCGAATTTTTAAAAGATTTTAAATCTATCATATTTTACATTTTTGTATTCATTTTGTTTTTAGAAATGGTACTAAATTCCGCAGGTGAATTATATCATTTTGAAAAAAACAACAATAAATATATTTTATTATTCATTTTTTAGGAGGTAACAAAAAAATGAAAAAAACTAACACAATAACAACAACCGAAACAACAACAACCGAAAACATTTTGACTTATTCAGCTAACCCATTTTGCGAATTTGATAAAAAGACAAATTTGCAGCAGGAACATACAGAAGAAGAGTTTGAAGGCATTAAAGAAGCACTTAAAAACAATTTTACATATGCAAGAAAAAATAATGATTTTGACTTGTTCAATGAAAATGTTGACTTCTGCAATGATTTCAATAGTTATTATCTTGATTTTAAAATCAACGAAATTGCTTCACGGTTTAAAAATGACCGCAAAAACCTAATTGAATTTATTTGTAAAAATGAATTTATGAACGGATTTATTAAAATTGATAAAGAATATAACTTCAATGAAAAGTCAAAATTTATTGATTTTGCAGCTATTAAAGCAAAATATAAAAACTTAACTGATCCAAAATATGATTTTGCTTTAACGCTTTTTAATATTCTTTGTTTCCGATTTGCAAAAAATCAGCAGGAAGCAAAAACAATTCAAAAATTTGAAAATGTGCCCAATACTAATGTTGATTCTGATTTCGCAGTGTTCCGCCCTTCTTCGGTTTCGATCAACACAATTCAAAAAGCACTTGCTGAGCTTCTGAAGTTAATGCTTCCGGATTTTAATTTACTTGTGAGCAAAAAAGATGTTCACTATATTATTGATAGCTGCGCAAAATGTGCCGAAAATAAAAGGCTTATCACTTTTGCAGGTGAAAAAAAGATGGAAAAACATTTATTCAATCTTGTAAAGTCAAAAATCAATGACGAACAATTTATTATTAAGAGTAAAAATAGTTGTGCAAAAACTATAAAACCCGAAAAGGAAAATAAACCGAAAAAAGAAGCTGAAAAGCCTTCAAAGACAAAAACTGAAGCCGAATAATAAATAATTGAATAATCTAAATTGTAAAGAAGCTAACACAAGTTAGCTTCTTTTTTAATGCTTTTTATTACTTAAAGAGGAGGAAAAAACACAATGAAAACGCCCACGAAATACATAGTAAACCGAAAAAAACAACATAATAGAGCAATAACACTTGAAATAAATTTGTTTCTTGCAATTGCTATTGTTATTTTCGCTACTGCCTATTTAAGTTTTTATTACTGTTGTAAATTTCTTGTAATGATCGGAGGCTGAAATATTATGACAACAAAAAAATTTGAACAATTATATAAAACAGTTAAAACAGAATTACAATCAGAGTGTAGCAACATCCGTTATTTTAATAAATTATTTTTCAAACAGATGTTGCAAGCTGTACAGAGCGGAAACTATACGGAAATATTTACAACAGACTTGTACAATAAAAACGGATGCACTTATTGTGCATTATTGGGTATATTAAATAATCTTACAGATGAAGTTATGTTATAGGGTGAAAACTTAAAATTTTCAAGAAAAAAAGGTAAAATTTATGAAATATGTTATATACAAAAACATTTTAGGGTATTGCGTAACATCTGAGGAAAATTATCACGCAAGAATCCGTGACGCAAGAGCAATACAAAAATGTTATGACTTTAAAAGTGCTAATTCAATTATTGATTATTATTGCAAATATTTCAAATGGAATCGTGAAGATTTTATTATAGCCGTTGAATAAGCGGCTGTGTCGGGTGTAAAACTCAAAAAATAATTAAAAAAAGAGGACTCAATATGAAAATAGAATCTAAAAATAAAATACTTAAATTATATGATATAATTACAAATTATACTGATATGAATAGAAATGATGGTATATCAAATCTTGATTGGAATAGTCTAAATGAATCCAATATGGAAATATATATTGTATATAAATTTAATATAAAAGAAACTTTTGTATTAAAGAAACTTATATATAAATATATAAATAATTATCAATGTGAATTGAGCGAGGATGCTATTATTTATTTGCGTGATTTTATATCTTATTTAAATAAAATAACGGATTTTGAATTGGAATTAGAAACGGCGGAATTATTAAAAGAGGCGGACTTAATATGAAAATATACGCAACTTTCCCTAATCCAAAAAGTGGAATAACCGAAAAAACAGTTTATCGAAACAGAAAATTATACAGCTTTTCAATAATCGGGAACTGGAAACTGATGCCGATACATTAGAAGAATACAGACTTAAAATAAGTTTAGATGTCTACGATTATGCAGGAACTAAATACTTGTATGTAGGAAATAAATATATGGATGTTATTTCTGACGATGACTTAGAAGAAATAGCTGATGCCGTAATACAAAAGCTCACAGAAATTACTAAATCCATATGGGAAGAAAAGGAATGGGAGGAAACTAAAACTCTCAAACACGCTGAAAGTTACATCAGAAAGTTACATCAATTTCATAAAAGAAGAATTTTATAAATAATTAAAGTACGCTGTGATACCGGCGAAACGGTCAGAAAGGTTCAAATATTGTAGGAAAAACAATGTTAAAAGCAACAAACATATTATGGGATACCGATTATGACGATGACGGAGAATTGCCGACAGAAATTGATATACCTAAAGGAATGACAGACGAGGACGAAATATCAGACTATCTATTGGAAGTAACAGGATATTGCCATCAAGGCTATGTATTGGAGGAAAAATAAAATGTCAAAGGAATTGAAAACAGCTATTATCAAATGGCTTTTGGGCAATGAAAATCAGTGGCAGAGGGTGAATGCTTGCACGGAAGCATTCAGAGAATATATTTACAATAAAAGCGGAAATTATCTCATTGGCGGAGAAGTCGTAGTAGAATTTATCGCAGCAGCCGACAAACTGATTTACAGTAAATAAAGTAATATTATAAGGAGCAATGAAATGTAAAATGTTACAACATGGAATATATAAAGCGGATAAAGACGGATGGGATGGCTATGAATTAACCGTTGATATTAAAGAAACAGAAAAGTCTTTGATTTTGAAAATCATTGATTATAAATTTAGATATTCACCGGCACAAATTGATATGCTATTCAAAACAGATTTTGACCATATGGGTTATGAGGAACAGCAAAATATAAAAAATAGAAAATATCGTGCAGTTATCAAAAAACAAGGTGGAGGTCACGCTTTGAGGCTATGGGGTGATAATTCATTTACTTTATATCCATACCAGTCTGGTATTCCTTTTTACTTTGTAAAGCAGTAAATAAAACTAATATTTCATTGATATTAAGGAGGAAAATATTATGACATGGGCAGATTATGCCACCAAAAATGGTATAGAACAATGTATCAGAGACGAAAACGGTCGTATTGTAGCATGGTGCGTTGGTTATAGTGACAATGAATTAAAAAACCTTTTGAAGCGTCATCCCGGATGGTATTTCAGTGGTGCTAAATTTGAATAATTAAAAATTGTGTAGCATTCTCAGGAATAAAACAGAATGTTAAGGAGGTAACATTATGTTAAACATTACATTAAATACAGAGAAGAACGGCATTGAATTACGCTTTGACACTAAACCGAATACAGATGTTATTACTGCCATTAAAGAAGCGGGATTTCGTTGGAGTGGAAAACAGAAAATCTGGTATGCAAAGCAAAACGATGAAACGGTTGCTCTTGCTAATCAAATTTCAGAATCGGAAGGCAGTTTTGAGTATAAGCCAAAAACAGAAACTAACATTGACTTATGGTCTTTAACACGCACAGAAGGAATTGAAGATAATTACGGTAAAACCCGCATAACGAATACAAAAGAAATTGCTGCCAATATTCGTAAACATTTACGGAATAGGTTTTCAATGTGCAAATGGTCAGTTACGAGTGATTATAACAGTATTCGTGTTGAATTGCTTGAAAGCCCATTTTCACGGAATTCAGAGGCTTTGAAGGCTATTATTAATTATGCTTATACATATGCACAGAGCTGGAATTACAACAACAGCGATTTAATGACAGATTATTTTGATGTCAATTTTTACGGCGCTTATAAAGTAAGTTACAACTATAATCAGCGTGAATGTAAGCCGAACGAAACAGAGCTTGAAACAGATTTTCTTGTAAAAAAATCAGAGTTTGATGCCGAACAGAAGAAGCAGGAAGAAGAACGAATTAAAAAAGCTGTTGAAGAAAGCAAAATCAGGCAGGCGGAGTATGAAAAAGCAGAAGCAGAACGACAGAAGAAAATCCGCAGAATTGAAAAGAACGCAGAGATTAAAGCGGTTGATTATACTATCGTGAATGCCATTCTAAAGGCTAACAAAGATGACAACCTTGACCACACTGAAATTTATGATGAAAAACAGTGTAGAGAAACTTGTCAGGTTTCCAGAGAAGTACATTTTACCACAGAGGTCTATGCACTTTTTGAAAAACAGTTGATGAGCGATTATTCATTCTTTGATGGAATGGGCGGAAGCCGTACAGATGACCGTAGAATCCAATCATCAATAGACTACGATATGATGACCGAAGAAGAAAGGGAAACTGTCGAGTGGTACAATATTGATTGCGTTGCTATATATTGTGATGGTGAACTGAAACTTATCGTTGATCCACAGGGTTACAATTATGCAAGATATGTATATGTTTACGATGAGCAGAGCCAAAAGGTTGACACTTACCATTCAGATTATGGTATTAGTGAAGAAGAACATCAGCATAATATTGAACTTGCAGAAACTATTGAAGATGTCAGCACCGAGATTATCAGCCAAAATGAAATCAAAAAGACATGGCAGGATGAAGATTTTGATTTATATAAGGCTTGTATGAAAGAATGGATTTATGCAAATAAATTCAAGTTGAATGCCGGCATTGTCAGAGCAATTACAATTCCCGAACTTAAAACGGTTATGTATAAGGTTCTTACAGAAGTTGACAGCATAGCGGAACAATTCAAAAATACAAACCTTGAGGCAGGACAGAGAATCACAATCATAAAGTATAGCGACTTTGGTATGATGTCGGTATCAAAAGTAACATTTCATAGTTACGAAATCGGGCAATACGCACAGTATGATAATTCTGTGAAAATGACATTCAAGCCGCATAGAAAGAAAGGTCTTTATTATAAGTGGTTTTATGGAGATGTTATCATCTACAATGGATGGTATGACCTTCCTGATACAGTTCTGTTTGATATATCATACAAAGAACATTGTATTACACAAAAATCTAAATGGGCGTCATTTGATAGAAAGCAGTATGATGCTATACTTGAATACTTTGCGGAACAAGGATTGAAGCCTATTATCAATACATACAAGCCTGTATTTTAAAGAGAAAAAATACATCGTACAGGTTAAAAATTAAAAGCATAAAGGAGAGTTACAAAATGGGAATTACAGATAAATTCGGAAACTTTCAAATTAAGAAATCTGATAGAATCAGCCATGAAGATCAAGCATGGTTGATTCACAGAGAGGAATTATATAAACGAGCGATTGCAGTTTATAAGTCTGTTTATGATATCTATAAGACAGAAAATGAATCATATTCAGAAGAAGACCGCAAAAATTACAAGTATTCTTCTTTTTTAGTCGGGAATTTTGGTGTCCCAAAATCGCTTTCTGATGTTCAAAATAATTATATAAGTGGTATTTTCAGTTACTTTTCAAATAAGTATAATGTGCAACTTGAAAACAATTTTGATAGATATGATCTGGATAGAGAATATTACAGATACACTGACTCAGAACCTATCAAAGAGCTTGTTGTTGACTTCATTGACTACCATGCAGTGCTTGACAAGATTTTTGACCAGTTAGGCGGTATGAGTTTTAAAGAAAAGGCTATCAAAGCAATAAAAGATAAATTGCAAAAAAAATGTTATAACGGCTATCGTGATACATGGGAAATTAAAGTAAAAGGTAATAAATTCACATATACAGGTGGTTATTGTAGTAAAGAAAAATATTTTGATTATTACAAGTTCGGTGGTACAGAATGGTTATGTGCTTTTATTGATGCGTTGGCATTTAATACATATGGAGAAAAAACACAAGTTTATTCACTGGATCGCCTATATAGCTCTTATTCTATAAGACTTGAAGAGGATGATTTCCAGAATGGATTTTCAGCACCAGAGGTCGGAGTCAAGCATATCAAACTCTTCAAGAATGGAAGGGTTGATGTTACTTTTACAGATGCAGAATTTTGCCGTAAATTCGCAAGAGAATGGTGTGGTTATACACTTATTTAGGAGGAATCATATACACGATAATAAATGTAATTGAATGGAGATATACAAGTCATGAAGTATAAATGTACAAATGAAGTAATCCCACAGAAAATGAGGGAAGATATCAATACAAAAATTGAATATATTGTAAATAACGATTTGCCAGAAGCAGAAACAGGTATTTCAAAAGATGATATTTTCAATGCATATACTGGATTAGGTGGGCTTCATGGTTTAGAGTTCAACAACTATGATAGTTACTATGATTATCAGAGAGCGAAAGCAGATATTGAGCAAGGACAGTTCTTTACGCCTTATAAACTGGTTGAATGGATTTATAATTGCTTACATATTTCAAATACTGATTTGATAGCAGATCTTACTTGTGGACATGGTTCATTTATTAGTTGTGCACCGGTTGAATCGAATTTTTACGGTTGCGAATTGGACGAGAAGCCGTACAGAGTGGCAAAATACCTTTATCCAGATGCAAAGCTGGAAAATACAGATATTCGTTTTTATGAGCCGAAAATTACTTTTGATTATGTTCTGGGAAATCCACCGTATAATCTGAGATGGAGAAAAGATGACAGTAACTATTTGTCAGAATATTATTATTGTCTGAAAGCTGCGGAACTGTTAAAGCCAGCCGGAATTATGGCTATTATCGTGCCTATGTCGTTTTGTGCTGACAGTTTCTCTGATGGTGGCATGATTGACGGAATGAATGAGCATTTTAATTTTATCTGCCAAGTAGAACTTGACAAGAATACTTTTAAGCATTTGGGCGTTGAGAACTACAAGACCAAAATAGTGTTCTTTCAGAAAAAATCTGAATATACGAAAGAAGTTCCATATAGTACAGAGATACTTTCCGGCGTTACTTCCGATGAAGTATGGGAGCAGTATTTAAAGCCTATTACAGAAGAAAGAGAACAGATTAAAAACAAGATTTTTCTGGAAACCGTAAGAAATAGTAAAGACGATGAAGCGTGGAGTTTTAAGGTTGAGAAACTCCTGTATGATATCAAACGAAATCCGAAAACATGCAGCCAGTATGCAGAATGTTGTGAATATGTCAATAGGTATAAGACACAGAAAAAACCGGATCATATCAAATGGGACGAATGGGAACAACTTAAAATCAAGCCGAAAGATGTTATTAAGCATTTAAAAATGGCGTTATGTTCACAGAATCCAAAACTTGATAGAACTGGTAGAATTATTAAAAACAATTATACATTTGAGTATAATGGCGATTTTACATCTATAAACGATGTTGTGTTGCAAGGCTTTTCAATGGGGCATTTTCAGTCAAAATGGATTGATAAGATCGTGAATAAAAAGCGAAAGATGTATGATATCCAGAATATGCCATTTTCTGAAATGCAACCAAACAAAAAAATAGCAAAGTGGCTTGATGAGTTTACATTGACGGATGATGAAAGAACTATAAAGCTGAATGATGCTCAGAAAGCGGATCTGAATCTGTTTATTCAGAAACCATATAGCTTCATACAGTGGGAACAGGGAAGCGGTAAAACATTTGCTGGAATTGCAATAGGTAAATATCGTTTGCAGCACGATCATGTGAAAAATGTATTTATTGTGAGTACGGCAATCTCAATCAAGAACAATTGGCAGGATGTATTGGATCAGTACGGTATCGATTTTGTTATGATTGGAAGCCTTGCAGATATTCAAAATATCAAAGAAGGTCAATTTGTAATTATCACTTTAAATATGATGTGTAAATATCATAAATTCATCAAGCGATATGTAAAATCAATCTGCCAGAAAGCCGTTTTGATTTTTGACGAATCGGATAATATGAGTAATCAGGACAGTAAACGGACAAAAGCCGTATTAAATGCTTTTCGCCGGTTGAAATATAAAACACTGATGACGGGTACAAGCACAAGGAATAATATCACTGAAATTTATCCTCAGTTTGAATTATTGTACAATAATTCTATCAATATGCTGTCTAAATGTGAGTATATTATGGAACGCAACAAAGATGGAGAACTGGAAGACCGGATAAATGAATATTATTTACAGCCATATCCAGCATATCGTAAGGGTAGTAAGTTATTTGCAGCGAGTCATATTCCAGAGAAAATCACTGTATTTGGTGTATCTCAGTTCACACAAGATATTCTTAATGCAGACATTTTGAAACAGATGATTGATAAGACGATCATCACACGCACATTTGAAGAAATTACTGGCAAACAGCTTTATGAGATTATACAGATTGCTTGTGAAATGGGAGAAGAAGAGAAACATCTGTATAAGGTTGCATTGGATGAGTTCTATAAAATGGAATATCTGTTTGCGAAAACTGGAAACAGCCGGAAAGATGCAATGTTGAAAATTTTGAATCAGTTGCTTGCACTTTTGAAGATTTGCGCTGCGCCTCAGACATTGAGAGAGTACAATCAGTCAATAATGCCGGAAAAATTCAAAACCGTATTATCACTTTTAGACGAATTTTCTGATGAAAGAGTTGCTATTGGTGTGCGTCATATTTCAGTAGTAGATGCATATACAAAGGAAATCAAAAAAGCATTTCCGGGCAGACCTGTATTTGTGATTACTGGAAATGAAACTACATTACAACAGAGAAAGAAAATTGTTAAAGAGTTAAAAGAAACAACAAACGGAATTCTAATAAGCACACAGCAGAGCTTATCTGCAAGTATGAATATTGATTTTGTGAATAAGTGTATTATTCCAGAATTGCACTGGAACAACTCCAGTATGAGTCAGTATTATTTCCGCTTTATTCGTTATACTTCAACGGAATTCAAGCAAGTGTATTTTGTAACTTATGAGAATAGTATTGAAAGTAATCTGTTAAAAATGATTCTTGTAAAAGACAAATTAAATCTGTTTATGAAGGATCAGGATTTGACAGACGATGAATTATATGAACGTTTTGGAGTGGATAGTAATATGTTGCAGAACCTCATGTATAAAGAAAAAACGGAAGAAGGTTATGTAATAAGATGGGGAGATCAAAAAGTATCATAAAGAAACAACCATATACAAGGGAAGAAATTTATTCCAAAGATTTACCTGCTCTTTTGGAATCCGATACTGGCAAAAAGATATATGGGAAATTCATGAATATTGCAGATGAAACAGCACAAGCTTGGTTGCAAGGTGTTGTAGATTCGACAGAAATTTTGCATATAGATATACAAGGGTTGGATGTGCTTTGGAATCTTGTTCAAGAGTATGGCGTACCAACCGCAAAGAAAATGTATAGGGAGGTTTGATTATGGGACAGTATTATTATGCAGTAATAGAAATAAACGAACAAAAAGTCGTCTATGACAGAAAAGTTGACGGTGAATACACTCCTGCTAAGTTAACTGAGCATTCTTGGTGGCGTAATCCGTTTGTTTGTTCGTTAACAAAACTGTTGTATGAAAACCTTACCCCTTGCAGAGTTGCGTGGGTAGGTGATTATGCATATAGTGCCGATGGTTTGAATATTCCAGACGGTATAGATGTGGCGAAGCTTCATGAAATTGCTTGGGGAGACAACTCTAAAACACAAGAAATACATAAAGATGAGCTGTATCTTGACGGTAAGTATCTTGTTAATCACACTAAGAAAATCTATCTTAATTGTGATGACTATAAGTTGAGATCAAATAACTGCGGTTGGGTTATTCACCCATTACCACTGTTAACCGCTATTGGCAACGGTTTGGGTGGCGGAGATTATTATGGCATCAATAAAGATCAAGTTGGCGGTTGGGCTTGGTGTGCTATATCCGTTGAAGATGATATTCCGGTTGGGTATAAAGAACTTAAATGTACATTCAGAGAAGATTAAAACGGCACTTTTATAGCTCGAACTTGTTTATATAACATTACATAATATAGTTTTTTTGAAAATCAAGGAGGATTAAAGTATGGATATATCAAAAATACAGAAAATATACAACGATATTGATCGGGTAATCAATTCTTCAATGCTGGATAAATATGGAACTATCGAAGATATTTTTACATCTTTGTGTGGGCGTGATGATGAGATGTTGACTTTTGAGTATGCTGTTAATGTCTTGATTAGTCTGGACAAAGGACGTTTTTATCGAAAAAATCTTGAAAGGTATATGGACATATTTTGCGGTAACGCACAAATGGTAAAGGCATTACTAAATAAGCAAGGAGAAATTATAAAACAGTATCATGATTTTCAATTAAAATGGATGGCTGCACACGGTTATTCTCTAATAGATTTTTTAAGTAAAATTAACGATTGTTATGAGGAGTTACAGGCAAAAGAGCCAGTGTTTGAAGGTTGTCTTTACGATAAGACTATTGATATTTGGGATGCATTTGATTTGTTTGAAGATACAGGATTTAAAGGTGGAATGATTTATCCTTGCTTTGATGAATGGTTAGACAATGAATGTATAGAAGATGACGACTAAAAATAAAACCGATATTTTAATGCCGATAAAGAAAAAGGAGTGTGTAAAGTGGACAAGATAGAGAGCATGTTTAGTGTTGAAGGTTATAATAAAGATGCTGACACATATGTGCCCTACGGATTGTTTGGAACATATATCGAAGCCAAAACTCATCTTAATACTCTGTTGCCCTTACTGAGAAAAGGTTTACTCACAGACAGGAGAACAAAAGAACCGATAGATTGGCTTAACATTGTGGAAAATAATAAAATATTAGCGAGTTTCACTTGAAATATTGTTGATATTATGATATAATAAAGGAGAATACAAAATGAGACAATATACAATTGACGATGCAAAACGGTTGATAACTGATTTTTGCGAAGAAGAATATGGAACAGAGAATGTTGACTTTTCAAACCTTGAATGTATCGGTATTGCCTATACAACAACAGAAGATGAACGGTTTGAAATCCAAACAAACATTGATTTGATACACAATACAATGGATACGATGATTGGCATATGAGTATGTCGAATTGGTAAAACATAAGGAGGTCGAGGTGCAGAAGAACTCATATCAATGGTTTCTGGAGGAGGGCCTCCGGGACGTTTTCAACGACGTGTCCTCCATTACCGACTATACCGGGAACCTGGTTTTGGAATTCATCGATTACCGCCTGGACGAGGAACCCAAATACACCGTGGAGCAGTGCAAGGAGCGGGACGTCACCTACGCCGCCCCCTTGCGGGGGCGCGCCCGCCTGCTCAATAAGGAAACCGGCGAAATCAAGGAATCCGAAGTGTTTATGGGCGATTTCCCCCTGATGACGGAAAGCGGCACCTTTGTCATCAACGGTGCAGAACGTGTTATCGTTTCCCAGCTGGTGCCGTTCTGTTCCAGCAGATCGTCCAGTTCTATGTACTGATCGGCAAGTTCGTTGATATACTTGTAGATCTCGTAATCTATATCTGCCATTGGCACTCCCTCCTCGCCGCTTTTCAAAAGTCTTCCGAAATCCCGCCTGAGCCGTTTTCCGGCATCGCCGCTCAGAATCCGCTTGTCCTCCAGATGCAGACGAAGCTGTTCCCGCAGCTGTTCGCCGTCTGATTCTGCTTCCATGTCCAGTTTCCGTTTTCTGCTGCGAAGGACTTCGTCTTCTTCAGTACTTTCCGATAATTTTGTCAGTGGATTTGGCATCAGCCCATGCATGTTTCTCCCCCTCTCTTAAGGAAACACTGAATAAAGCTTGTGCGTAAGATGCGTAGTCAGATTTTTCGGCAGATTGCACAGAAATTCCGCAGGCATACTTGATGTATGGCAAGGGATTTCTGGGCAATATGACGGAAAATCTGCAAGCAGATTGCGTGCAAAGCCGTCAGGCGGGCTTTATGCAGTGTTTCCCAAGCTTTGTTCGTTGTTGTCCAAGCTCTTTCCAAATGATGTTTTTGTTTGTGGCTACTATATGCGGAAAAGCTAAAAAGCATGACCACATAGGAAAGCTTTTTGTGAAAATCACAAGAAACCTCTTGACAATTGTGCCGAATTCATGTATAATATAAAATATCGGTTTGAAATCGATAAAAAGAGGGAGTTCTTTTTGAAATTCTCTCTGGGAATGTCTGGATAATTATTATCCTTAAAGTGTTTTTCCAATTTAGAAAAGAGGTTTGAAAATGCATTATCCCAAATGGCTGTCTCTGTTGGCAATGGGTGCTGCGGCAGGCGGCATGCTGTTGTTCGGCGGTGTGACAGCTTCGGCAGAAACGGCTTTGCCGGAGGCTCTGCAAACCGCAGAAACCGCTTCGGCAGTGGTGGCAACGGCAACTGGTCCGGAGTTCCAGCCACAGACGGAAACACCGGAAATTACCGGCGGCTGGGTCATAGAGGACGGCTGCCGGAAGTATCAGTACAGCGACGGTTCGTTTGCCGTACATGCTACCGCAGTGGACGGCGTGCTGTACTTGTTCGATTCCAGCGGTACACAGCTGACCGGCTGGCAGAAAATCGACGAAACGTGGCACTACTACGACAGCGTGACTTATGAGGCAGCAGTCGGTGCCCAGCAGATCGACGGCACAGCGTATTTGTTCGACTACAGCGGGGCACAGAAAACCGGCTGGCGGACGGTAGACGGTGTGCGGCGGTACTACGATCCGGAAACCGGCGAACTGGTTCTGGGCTGGGTGGAGTCCGGCGGCTACCGCTATTACACCGACGACAGCGGACTGAAAGAAACCGGCGAACAGGAAATCGACGGACACCGCTACAGCTTCTCGGAAACATACGGCATGCAGGACACAGGGATACACGCCTTTTCTGACGGCAGCCTTTCCTATTATAATGTAGAGGGCGAGATACAGACCGGCTGGCAGACGGACGGGAGCAGCAGCTACTACTTCAGCGAGGACACCGAAACCGCCCTGCTGGGGCTGCAAGAGATCGACGGGGCGTTGTATTATTTCGGCGAGGACGGCAAGCTGGTTCGCAGCCGCACCGTGACGCTGGACGGCGTGGTCTACCGTGCCGATGCCAGCGGCAAGCTGACCACCGAACTCACGCCGATCACCGGCACGGCACAGGCGACTGCCGCACAGATGACCGCCTATCTGCGTACAGTGAATCCCAATGTGGCACAGAGCGTACTGGACATGATCCCCTGCTACCTGAGCGATGTTCAGCTGCTCACTTTGCAGCGAAACATAGTCGTCCTGCCCGCCGCGGTTCAG
>OGXI01001197.1_pt1 | contig 21998 bp, 17 predicted proteins | sample 1576221 | NCBI WGS metagenome assembly OGXI01 (sample SAMEA3541523, study PRJEB24748) | human gut metagenome | biome: human gut; feature: human-associated habitat; material: faeces | place: China | collected 2012
AGAAGCATTATCCTGTCCCCGGAAGATGAGATCGTTATAGAGATTCCCGGTGGCAGAGAGGGCAAAAGCCAGACCGTGGAAGCCAATTATGACGGCAGCCACAAAGTGACCATGTGTACCGGAGACCGGATCCGTATTGTGCAGTCGGAGAAGATCACCGAGTTTATTCAGCTGAATCAGGTAAGCTTCCTGGATGTATTGCATCGGAAAATGAGAGATTCCTGACGAATTGTTGTGAGAAAGGCATGAGGTCAAGATGAAGAAAACAAGACATCGCAAGATCGTGGAGATTATAGAAAAAAGAGATGTGGAGACCCAGGAGGAACTGGCGGGCTATCTGAAGGAAGCCGGTTTTGCTGTGACACAGGCTACCGTATCCAGAGATATCAGAGAACTGAAGCTGTCCAAAGTACCCACCGGTGGCGGCAAACAGAAATACGTCATTTTAAAACAGGATGACAGTCATATGGGAGATAAATACATCCGCGTCCTCAGAGACGGTTTTATCTCCATGGACATGGCACAGAATATTCTGGTGATCAAGACCGTATCCGGCATGGCCATGGCAGTGGCGGCGGCACTGGATGCCCTGAAATTCTCCGAAGTGGTGGGATGTATCGCCGGAGATGATACGATCATGGTGGCAGTGCGGACCGTGGAAGATACCCAGATCCTTATGGACAAGATCCATCTGATGATAGAAAGGTAAGACAGGGGGAAATACATGCTTCGTAGTTTACGCGTGAAAAATCTGGCTCTTATCCGGGAGACAGAGGTAGAGTTCGGAGAAGGACTGAATATACTGACCGGTGAGACCGGTGCCGGTAAATCATTACTCATTGGATCAGTGAATCTGGCACTGGGAGGAAAGTTCGAGAAAGACATGCTCAGACGGGGAGAAGAGAACGGTCTGGTGGAACTGGTCTTCGACTGCGAGGAAGAAAGGCTGGCGGAAAAATTAAAGAGCATGGATCTGGAACCTTCGGAAGACGGAACCGTGATCCTGAGCCGAAAACTTTCCTCCGGGAAAAGCATCTGCCGCATCAATGGAGAGACCGTGACGGCAAAGCAGGTGAAGGAACTTTCGGAGCTGCTGATCGATATTCACGGACAACATGAGCACCAGTCTCTGCTAAACAAGAAAAAACATATGGAGATCCTGGATGCCTATGCGGGAGCGGAATTTGCAGAATGCGCAGGGCGGGTGGCTGCACTTTATCATGAGTGTACTGCCCTGGAGAAAAAGATCACAGAGGAAACTCTGGATGATACCTCCAGAAGCAGAGAACAGTCTCTGGCGGAATTTGAACAAAAGGAGATCGCGGATGCTTCCCTGCAGCCCGGAGAAGATGAGGAACTGGAACAGGCGTACCGCAAAATGTCCAACAGCCGAAAAATTGCGGAAAGCCTGGCGGAGAGCTATCAACTCAGTGGCAATGACGCGGAAGACGGTGCCGGGAATTCTTTGAGCAGGGCACTGCGGGCATTGCGTAGTGTGACCATGTATGATCCTGCACTGGAACAGATGGAGGAACAGTTGGCAGAGGTGGAAAGTCTTTTGTCAGATTACAATCATGATGTCTCCGAATATATGTCGGATCTGGAATTTGATGAAGAGGATTTTCGCAGTACAGAGGATCGTCTGAATACCATCAATCACCTCAAGGGAAAATACGGCAACACGATCGAAGAGATCCTGCGGTACAAAGAGGAAAAAGAAGCTTATCTGGAAAAACTGGCGGATTATGATGCCTATATGCAGAAATTGAACGCCGAGTGGGAGGAAAAGCAGGCGTTACTGAAGAAAGCCTGTGAAGAACTGTCTGAGATCCGCAGAAAAAACGCAGCGGTACTGACGCAGAAATTGAAAGATGCGCTGATAGGTCTCAATTTCCTGACGGTGGAATTTGACATCGCAGTCAGACCCGGTCAGGCCATTACAACAAAAGGCTATGATGATGTGGAATTCCTGATTTCCACCAATCCCGGAGAAAGTCTGAAACCTTTGAACCAGGTGGCCAGTGGCGGTGAACTGTCCCGGGTGATGCTGGCGATCAAAACGGTGCTGGCAGGGAAAGATGCCATTGATACATTGATTTTTGATGAGATCGATACCGGTATCAGCGGCAGAACCGCATGGAAAGTAGCGGAGCAGCTGAGTATTCTGGCAGGAGCCCATCAGGTCATCTGTATCACTCATCTGCCTCAGATCGCAGCCATGGCGGATGTGCATTTCATTATTGAAAAGAGCAGTACCGATGATATGACCATTACGGACATTCACAAGGTGGCAGAAGAAGAAAGTCTGGCGGAGTTGGCAAGACTGTTAGGCAGTGATGCATTGACGGAAGCGGCGCTTTCCAATGCAAAGGAAATGAAAGAACAGGCAAACGGGTTTAAAGAAGCCAGATAAGGGAAATGCTATAGTGAAAGAAACATTGAAAAAGGATGAAGAAGTATTTCATCCTTTTATTTTGTGCAAATTCAACCAAAATAAAGCACCATATTTGTGAATTAAATTGATTGAATTTGACTGAATGTGAAGATATAATAACATCATAAGAACAAGAAAGATGACAGACAGGAGGGATAGAAATGATTTGTACCGTGACTTTCAATCCGTCACTGGATTACATCGTATCCGTGGATGACTTTCAGCTGGGAATGACGAACAGAACCTCATCAGAGCTGATTCTTCCGGGAGGAAAGGGAATCAATGTCTCTATCGTACTGAAGAATCTGGGACTGGATTCCACAGCCCTGGGATATGCGGCGGGATTCACTGGAGAGGAACTGATCCGGAGATTGAACGAGTTTGGCGTAAATGCTGATTTCATCAAAATCGATCACGGAATGACCAGAATCAATCTGAAGCTGAAAAGTATTGACGGAACAGAGATCAATGGCTGTGGCCCGGATATTGATGCAAAAGCTTTGGAACAGCTGATGGAAAAGATTGACAGACTGGGAGACGGAGATGTCCTGGTATTGGCAGGAAGTATTCCTTATACCATGCCGGATGACATTTATCAGAGAATTCTGGAGAGAATTCAGGGAAGAGGTGTTCTCACCGTAGTGGATGCCACCAGAGACCTGCTGGTAAAGGTATTGCCGTATCATCCTTTTCTGGTAAAACCCAACAACCATGAATTGGGGGATATCTTCGGTGTGAAGCTCTCCACAAGGGAAGAGGTGGTTCCATACGGCAGGAAACTGCAGGAGATGGGAGCACAGAATGTACTGATTTCCATGGCAGGCGAAGGAGCAGTATTGATCGCAGCGGACGGACAGAGCATGGGAGCTCCGGCACCGAAGGGAACACTGGTCAATGGTGTGGGTGCAGGCGATTCCATGGTGGCAGGTTTCCTGACAGGATGGATGGAAAAGAAAGATTATGTACATGCGTTCCATATGGGAATTGCTGCAGGAAGCGCCAGTGCATTTTCCGAGAATCTGGCCACCAGAGAAGAAGTCTTGCAGGTATTACAGCAGGTAGAACAATAACAATGATAAATATAAAAAGAGAGGATGGGTCACAACATGAGAATTACAGATCTTTTGGACAAAAATAGTATTTCCCTAAATGCGGCACCGGCTGACAAAAAGGAAACACTGGATCTGGCAGTGGAACTGATGGCAAAAAGCGGAAAGCTGTCTGATGTGGAGAAGTATCGTGAACAGGTCTATGCAAGAGAGGAAGAGAGTACCACGGGAATCGGAGAGGGAATTGCGATCCCTCACGGAAAATGTGATGCGGTAAAAGCCCCCGGACTGGCAGCCATGGTGATCAAAAACGGTGTGGAGTATGAATCTCTGGACGGGGAACCGGTGACCTTACTGTTCCTGATTGCAGCACCGAATACAAAGGATAATGTACATCTGGATGTGCTGAGCAAACTGTCCGTGATGCTGATGGATGAAAATTTTACCACTTCCCTGAGAAACGCAAAAAGCGTAGATGAGTTTTTACAGATCATTGATGCAGCAGATGAAAGTGCCAAGAGCATTGATGACAGATTAAGTGATACCGGTATTACCACCGAGAAGAAGAAAGGCTTTAAGCTGTTGGCAGTGACCTCCTGTCCGACCGGAATCGCTCATACCTATATGGCAGCAGAAGCATTGGAAAAGGCGGCCAGAGCAGCAGACTGTCAGATTAAGATTGAGACCAGAGGCTCCGCAGGCGCAAAAAATGTACTGACTGCAGAAGAGATTGAAGCGGCGGACTGCATCATCGTGGCGGCTGATGCCAAAGTACCCATGGACCGCTTTAACGGCAAGAAAGTCATCAGCTGTCAGGTATCCGACGGTATTGGCAAGGCAGACCAGCTGGTAAAACAGGCAATGAGTGGAAACGTGGAAGTTTTCCACGGGGAAAGCAGTGAAACAACTACAGCCGTAACCGGTAAGGAAAGCGCAGCTCATAAGATCTATACCCAGCTGATGAACGGCGTATCCCATATGCTTCCTTTTGTAGTAGGCGGAGGTATCCTGATCGCAATTGCATTCCTGATCGACGGACTGAACGTTGATATCAATGCACTTCCCGCAGATCAGAGAAGTAACTTTGGTACGATTACTCCCATAGCCGCAATGTTCAAGAATATCGGCGGCGTGGCATTCGGTCTGATGCTTCCGGTACTGGCGGGCTTCATCGGTATGGCAATCGGCGACAGACCGGCGCTGGCGCTTGGCTTTGTAGGCGGTATGCTGGCAGCCAACGGAAAGTCCGGATTCCTGGGTGCACTGGTAGCAGGTTTCCTGGCAGGCTATCTGATCCTGGGACTTCGCAAGATCTGCGATAAGCTTCCCGATGCCATTGAAAAGCTGGCACCGGTACTGATCTACCCGGTAGTGGGTATCCTGATCATGGGACTGGCAATGAACTTCGTGGTAGAACCGATCATGGGCGGTATCAATACCGGATTGAACAATTTCTTAAGTGGAATGGGTGATTCCAGCCGAGTTGTACTGGGGTTGATCTTGGGCGGCATGATGGCGATTGACATGGGTGGTCCTTTCAACAAGGCAGCTTATGTATTCGGAACGGCAGCGATCGCTGCAGGCAATTATGACATCATGGCAGCTGTTATGATCGGAGGTATGACTCCTCCCTGTGCCATTGCACTGGCAACCCTGTTATTCAAGAATAAATTCACCAAGGAAGAGAGAGACGCAGGTCCCACCAACTTCATCATGGGCCTGGCGTTCATCACCGAAGGTGCGATTCCTTTTGCAGCATCCGATCCTCTGCATGTGCTTCCTTCCTGCATCATCGGTTCGGCACTGGCAGGCGCCCTGTCCATGGCATTCCACTGCACACTGATGGCACCTCACGGTGGAATTTTCGTATTCCCTGTAGTAGGTAACGCAGTGATGTATCTGGTGGCACTGGTGGCAGGTACGGTAGTGTCCGCACTGCTGTTGGGTGTATTGAAGAAAAAAGTAACCACATGAGCAAAAGGGAAGCTCTGAAAGAGCGGTTTTGCGAATGTGGGTGCTGAATAGTTACCGTAATATAAAAAATCAGAAAAGGAGATAAGAAAATGAAAGAATTTAAATATGTTATCACAGATCCCGAAGGTATCCATGCTCGCCCAGCAGGAGAACTGGTAAAGGCAACAAAGGAATTCCAGAGTGCCATCACTCTGACCAAGGACGGCAAGACCGGAGACTGCAAGAGAATCTTCGGCATCATGGGTCTGGCTGTTAAGGCCGGCAACGAGATCACCCTGACCTTCGACGGTGAGGATGAGGAAGCAGCTTATGCAGCTGTTACGGAATTTGTGAAAGCAAACCTCTAAGTAATCATAATATTATCGTCAGGAGAGGAGAAAAGTCATGGAAGTCTACCAGGGAAAAAGTGTATTCGGCGGAATTGCCATTGGCAGGATCAGTGTTCATAAGAAGGATGAGCAGCAGGTAAAGCGTGTGAAGATCGAGAATCCCGACCTGGAGATCGCTCGTTACAGACAGGCCAGACAAACCGCCATGGAGCAGCTGCAGAATCTGTACCAGAAAGCCTTGAAAGAAGTGGGAGAAGCCAATGCAGCTATTTTCGAGATTCATCAGATGATGCTGGAGGATGATGATTACAATGAATCCATTGAGAACATCATTCATATGCAGCAGGTGAATGCAGAGTATGCGGTGGCTTCCACCGGAGACAATTTTGCACAGATGTTTGCCTCCATGGAGGATGACTACATGAGAGCCAGATCTGCGGATGTCAAAGACATTTCCGAGCGCGTATTAAGCGTGCTGGGTGGCAGAACGGCAGGCATGGCGGCATCGGAAGAACCCGTGATCATTGTGGCAGACGACCTGGCACCCTCCGAGACGGTACAGTTGAACAAGGATCTGGTATTATCCTTTGTAACGGTACATGGATCCGTGAATTCCCATACGGCGATCCTGGCCCGCACCATGAGCATTCCGGCACTGATCGGCACCGATATCCCTCTGACCGATGCCATAGACGGAAAACTTGGTATCGTGGACGGACGAAACGGCTGCATCTATGTGGATCCCGATGAAGATACTCTGTCGAAAATGCAGCAGCTAAAGCAGGAGGAGCAGGAGAAGAAAGAACTGCTCCAGACCTTAAAGGGACGTGAAAATATCACTATTGACGGTAAGAAGATCATGCTCTATGCTAATATAGGTAACAGCAAAGATCTGGCGGCCGTATTGCAGAACGATGCCGGCGGCATCGGCCTGTTCCGCAGTGAGTTTTTATATCTGGAGAGAGAAACCTTCCCTACCGAGGAAGAACAGTTTCAGATCTACCGCACTGTGGCGGAGACCATGGCGGGAAAGCCTGTGATCATCCGTACACTGGACATCGGTGCAGACAAGAAGTGCGATTACTTCGAAATGGAGCCGGAGGAAAATCCGGCCATGGGATGCCGTGCCATCCGTATCTGTCTGACCAGACCGGAGATCTTCAAGACACAGCTCCGTGCACTGTTCCGCGCCAGCGCATTTGGTAATAGCTCCATTATGTATCCCATGATCATCAGCGTGGAAGAAGTCCACCGGATCAAAGAAATTGTGGCGGAGGTAAAACAGGAACTGACAGAACAGGGTGTGGCTTTCGGAGAACCGAAGCAGGGTATTATGATCGAGACACCGGCTGCTGTCATGATGAGTGCAGAGCTGGCGAAGGAAGTGGATTTCTTCAGTATCGGTACTAACGATCTGACCCAGTACACACTGGCCATCGACAGGCAGAATCCGAAGCTGGATGCATTTTATGATCCGCATCATCCCGCAGTGCTGCGTATGATACAGATGGTCGTGGAAAATGCGCATAAGGCCGGAATCTGGGCTGGCATCTGCGGAGAACTGGGTGCAGATACATCGTTGACCAGACGTTTCCTTGCAATGGGTGTGGATGAATTATCCATGTCTCCCGGAAGTATTCTTCCCGTGCGTAAGATCATACTGGAGACAGATGTGACAAAGGAAAGAGAAAATAACAATTTATGCTGACAGAACAACGTTATGAGATCATTCTGAAATTATTGGAAGAAAAAAACAGCATTACGGTGGCCGAGGTAAAAGATCTGTTAAATACGTCGGAATCCACGGTACGCCGGGACATCACAGCATTGCATAATGCCGGGAAGCTGGTAAAGGTCTTTGGAGGTGCTGTGGCATGTGACCGGACGGTGATAACACATGAACCCACGGTGGAACAGAAGGCAGAAGTCAATGTGGAAGCCAAACAGCTGGTGGCTGCCAAAGCGGCAGCACTGATCCAGCCGGAGGATTTTATCTATCTGGATGCAGGTACGACCACAGCAAGTATGCTTTCTTATCTGACAGAGAAAAGTGCCACCTTTGTGACCAATGCGGTAGCGCATGCCAAGACACTGGCAGCGGCAGGATTCCGCGTGTATCTGGTCGGCGGTGAATTAAAAGGCTCCACGGAGGCTGTGGTAGGCAATCAGGCACTGATGAATTTACAGAGCTATCATTTTACCAAAGGCTTTTTTGGAACCAACGGGATCAGCAGGCAGAGTGGCCTGACCACACCGGATATGAATGAGGCCATGGTGAAAAAGACTGCCATGGGACAATGCAGAGAATGTTTTATTCTGGCAGATCATTCTAAGTTCGGAAATGTCAGCTCTGTGACCTTCGGGGCGTTTCAGAGCGGAACGATTCTGACGGACGACTGCCCAGAGGAATATAAAAGCAGTGGGAATGTGGTCATTTGTGGTTAAACTGGAGAAAACTGTAAACCGCAAATCCCGGTGATCACAGATTAAAAATAGGAATGTGACGTACACTATACCCTATACAGCAATGACAGAAGTTCAGTGGGGGAATGTGTATGAAGCTATGGATTACGGAAACGGAAAAAGTAAAAAGGCAGGCAGGAGAAGATGCAGTCATCATTTTGCAGCTCTGGAAACAGAAGGTGCGCAGACTGCGGATTTACCGGGCCTGCCTTTGTGCTGCCCTTATCCTGGCCGGTATGGGACTCTTTGGCTACAGCTATTATCTGGTGGACAGCAGTATTCCTTCTGTTATTTATATGCGGGCGGAATCGGAGGAATCACTGGCACTGGATATTCCCGCAAAAGGTGAGATTTTAAGTGTCAGTGAACAGGGAACCAGTAATATTCCCCAAGGTGCCGTGACACTGGATCTGAGTCAGCCGGTGACTATGAAGACCGGAATGACGGACAGCCTTGAGATGCAGGTGAAGCTGTTCGGGATCCTGCCTTTTAAGCAGGTGGGGATCCGGGTGATCGAGGATCAGCAGCTGATCCCGGTAGGTGTTCCCATCGGAATCTATGTCAAGACCGAAGGGGTAATGGTCATAGGTACCGGAGAGTTCCGTTCTGTCAACGGGGAGAAGGTGGCTCCGGCGGAACATATTTTGAAAAGCGGCGATTATGTGGTGAAACTGAACGGCACGGAAGTGGCGGACAAGGATGATCTGATCACCCGGATCGAAAACGGTAATGGAGAAGCAGCGATTTTGACGATCCGGCGGGGCGAAGAATATTTTGATGTTAAAATCGATCCGGTACAGGATCAGACGAAGAAATATAAGATTGGTGTCTGGGTCAGGGACAATGCCCAGGGTGTGGGAACCATGACCTACATTGACAGTCAGGGAAATTTCGGAGCACTGGGGCATGGAATCAATGATGTGGACACCAGCAACCTGATGGAAATGAATGACGGAACCCTGTACCAGACGGAGATCATCTCCATTCAGAAGGGAACGGCCGGGCATCCGGGGGAAATGACGGGAATGATCGTCTATTCTGATGACAGGATTCTGGGGGATATTACCGGCAACAGTGTCCGGGGAATCTTCGGCAAGTGCAATGACAAAGCACTGGCAATGGGAACGGAAGAGGCGATGCCCATTGGATTAAAACAGGAGATCCGAAAGGGACCGGCGCAGATTTTGTGTACCGTAGATGGCACCACCAGATACTATGATATCGAGATCACCGACATTCATCTTGATCATGACAACGTGAACCGGGGAATCGAACTGAAAGTCACAGATTCTGACCTGATCGCCCTGACCGGAGGAATCGTCCAGGGAATGAGCGGTGCACCTATCATCCAGAACGGTAAATTCGTAGGGGCCGTCACCCATGTTCTCGTGCAGGACAGTACCAGAGGATATGGGATTTTTATTGAGAATATGCTGGAGCAATAAGGTTGCCGTCCGGCAGTTAACATGGTAAAATAAATTAAATATACATTCAAATGCAAAAATGGATTTGTAATGTGAGGAATAGGGAAAATGCGCTGACGTATGAAGAAGATGCGAAGAAATGTCTGACCGCCGGAATGAATGCACATCTGGCGGAACCGTTCCAGATGGAGAAAGCGATCGCAGCCATTGCGGAACATTGTAAGAAATAATAATTTTGGGCAGATTTTTCAGAGGATAGGGATATAGAGGAGAAAGAAAATGAGTATACAGCAGCTCAGAAATCTGACCACGCTCTGCTACATCGAGCAGGACGGAAAATATCTGATGCTTCACCGGGTGAAGAAGGAAAATGACATTAACAAAGACAAATGGATCGGCGTGGGTGGTCATTTCGAGGCGGACGAAAGCCCGGAGGACTGTGTGCTCCGGGAAGTAAAGGAAGAGACAGGGTATACTCTGACGGACTACCGGTTCCGGGGAATCATCACCTTTTTATACCGGGACGTCTGTGAGTATATGTGCCTGTATACGGCGGATGGATTTACGGGGGAACCGAGGGAGTGTGACGAAGGAGCGCTGGAATGGGTGGAGATCAATAAGGTGGAGGAACTGGATCTCTGGGAAGGGGACAAGATATTTTTCCGGCTGCTTCGTGAGAACCGCCCCTTTTTCTCCTTAAAACTGTCTTACGATGAGAATGGTATCCTTCTGGATGCAGTACTGGACGGTGAGCCGATAGCGACAAAGGAAGGCAGAAAAATGCCGGAGGCGGAAAGTGGGACAATGAATTGAATTTTACGGAATTTGTACGGAACTATCACATACAGTTAAACGAACAGCAGATGCAGGCGGTACAGGCTACGGAAGGTCCGGTACTGCTTCTTGCGGTTCCAGGAAGCGGTAAGACCACCGTACTGGTCAGCAGACTGGGCTATATGATCTATTGCCTGGGAATAACACCGGAGTCGATCCTGACAGTGACCTATACGGTGGCGGCAACGAATGATATGCGCAGGCGGTTTGCGGGGATGTTCGGAGAAGCGGATGCAGAGCGGCTGGAGTTTCGCACCATCAACGGCATCTCCCAGAAGGTACTGCAATATTTTGCCTACCGTACCGGGAAAACGCCTTTTCAGGTGGCAGATAAGGAAGCCTCGGCGGCCGTCAAACAGTCTTTTCTGGAAGTAACGGGGAAATACGCCACGGAAAATGATATCAAAGAGACCCAGCTGGATATCACCTATGCGAAAAATATGCGTCTGACACCGGAGAAAATCCGGGATATGGACACGGATGTGGAGAAATTCCCGGAGATATTCCGTACTTATAATGCGAAACTCAGGCAGATGCAGATGATCGATTACGATGATCAGATGATCTACGCCCTCAGAATTCTGGAACAGTATCCTGAGGTACTTGCACATTTCAGGGAGCAGTATCGGTATTTCTGTGTGGATGAAGCGCAGGATACTTCGAAAATACAGCATGATATGATCGACCTGCTGGCGGCGCAGAGCCGGAATCTGTTTATGGTGGGAGATGAAGACCAGAGTATCTACGGCTTCCGGGCAGCTTACCCACAGGCACTTGTCTCCTTTGAGGACAGACACCCGGGAGCAGGGATCCTTCTCATGGAGACCAATTACCGCAGCAGGCAGGAGATTGTCCGGGCGGCGGATACTCTGATCCAGAAGAATAAAAACAGACATCCGAAGAAGATGACCGCGGCCAGAGAAGGTGGTGGCTGCGTTACAGAGATCAAGGCAGTATCCAGACAGGGACAGTACAATTATCTGCTGAAAGTAGCCCAGGACTGTGAACAGGAGACGGCAGTATTATACCGGAATAACGAAAGTGCACTTCCCATCATTGATCTGTTGGAACGTAAAGGATTGTCCTGCCGGGTGAAAAATTCGGATATGACCTTCTTTTCCCATCCGGTGGTCAACGATATCTGTGATTTTATTCAGTTGTCTCTGGATCCATGGGATGGGGAGGCATTTCTTCGGATCTATTACAAAATGGGAGCCGGTATCAGCAAAAAGGTGGCCATGGAGGCGGTGGATGCCAATACCAGACGACTGACACTGCTGGATACGGTGGCGGAAATGGATGAGGTATCCGTTTACACCAGAAAACAGTGCAAGGCACTGGCTACCCATCTGGACAATATGCGGTATGAGTCAGCAGGAAAAGCTATCTACCGGATCCTGAATTATATGGGATATCAGGAATTCATGGATACCCACGGGTTGGACAGTGGCAAGGCGGAGATATTAAAGGCCCTGGGAGATCAGGAGAACAGCCTGTTTGATTTTCCTGCAAGATTACAGAAGCTGCAGGAGATGATGCGAGAGGGCTACGGGGATCCGAAGAGTAATTTTATCCTGTCCACGATCCATTCCAGCAAGGGACTGGAATACACAAGAGTGTATCTGGCGGATATGCTGGCGGGAGTGATCCCTTCCCAGATTCCGGGGAGGGGTTGTGTACCGGATTCCCCGGAGGCAAATGCCTATGAGGAAGAGAGAAGGCTTTATTATGTGGGAATGACGAGAGCGAAGGAACAGCTGTATGTATTTACCTTTGGACCGAATCTGACCTCTGCTTTTTCAGGAGAAGTGTTTGAGAAAACGAAGCCGTTAAACGCTGTAAGAAAGACCGGTACGGCTGTCGGGATCAGAGGCTCGCTGCTAAAGACACCGGACAAAAAGGTGCAGAAGCTGCCGCCACGGGAAGTGGAGGCCTGCATCGCAGCCTGTGAGTCCGGACGGGAAGTACAGCATCAGAAATACGGAACCGGCAGGATTGCGTCCATATCGGCTGACGGCATTGCCCAGATTCTGTTTGCGGGCGAAAACAGTACCAGAAAAATATCCCTTCCCATTGCGTTTTCCGGGAAGATACTTACCTTAAAATAATACATACCAGAGAGGGACAGCGATGTATACAATCGTAGTGGCAGATGACGAAGAGGAATTACGTAGAGCAATCATAAGGAAGATCGACTGGGAGAGCATCGGATTTCAAGTCGTGGGGGAAGCGGAGAACGGCATCGAAGCTTTGGAACTGGTGGAGAGGATGGAACCGGATCTGCTGCTTACGGATATCCGGATGCCTTTTGTCTCCGGAATCGAGCTGGCAAGACAGGTCAGAGAGGTACGTCCTACCACACAGATCGCCTTCTTAAGCGGCTTCGATGAATTTTCTTATGCCCAGCAGGCCATCCAGTACAATATCATCAGTTATATGTTGAAACCTATCACTATGGCGGATCTGACGGAAGAACTGAAGAAGATCAAGCTTAAGATCGACGGAATCTTTGCGGAATTTGATGCCAGAAAACATGATAATCCGGATCTGCAACAGTTTTTTCTGCCCCTTTTGCTAGATGATTATGCCAGCTTTGAGGGGCAGGACCGGGAGGAACTTTTACAGGAACAGGCGGTTGGCAACGGCTTTTTGAAGGATCGTAATAATGCCTTTCAGTATGCGGTGCTGGCCATCACGGTGGAGGATACCAACGGGAAGAACCGTACGAGACCGGAACTGGTACATTCCGTGGATATGATACTGCAAAAATATATGAAGCATTATTCTTTTGCCATGGACGGCAGGATCATTGCAGTGCTGGCGGCCACCACGTCGACCTTCGACCGGTATCTGCATATTGCCGTGGGAGAGATGGTACAGAGTACGGAACGCATTCTGAAAATGCATTGTCATATCGGTGTCAGCCGTATCAGAGAACATCTGGGAGAATGCCACGAGGCCTACAGAGGAGCTATGAGTGCATTGGGATATTGCACTCCGGGAGAGAGCGGCATCCATTATATTGCCGATGAAGAGCGGGATAACACCATGGACATGGAGCTGGCGGCGGAATGTGTTACTCAGATGGAGAATCTGATCCGTGGTGGTTCCCGAGAGGAACTGGAAAACTATCTGAAGGATGTATTCGGCAAACTGGAGGTGCAGCAGGATGCTGCCCTGAAATGCAAATTCCTGATCTTCCGGATGTCCTCGGCGCTGATCCGCATTGCCTATACGGTGACAGAAGATTCCGCCCTGCTCCAGCGTTTTGCCATGCTGGAAGGTCCGATACGGGAATCCAGGGATCGTTTCACGGCACTTTGCCTGGAAGTATGGGAACTGGTCAATGCGGGCAAGAAAAAGAGCAGCCAGATCCTGTGTGAAAAGGCCATGCAGATCATCGACAAGGAGTATGGGGATCCGTCCCTGTCTCTGGTGGGCGTCAGCAACAGCATTCATGTGAGCCCCAATTACCTGAGTGCCCTGATCAAAAAAGAGACCGGGTCAAGCTTCGTGGATCTGTTGACGAAAAAGAGGATCGAAACGGCAAGGGAACTGGTACTGGGCAGTTCCATGAAGATGCGGGAGATTGCGGAGCGCTGCGGTTACAGCGATCAGCATTATTTCAGCTACTGCTTTAAAAAGTATTGCGGGGTATCTCCCAATGCCATGCGACAGGAGAAAGAATAAGATATGAAGAAGCAAAAAACGTCCCTTTCTTTTATCATTACGACATTAGTGGTGGGACTGGTTACCCTGTTTTTGTTGTGGTCCACTTTTTACTTTTTTTCTCTTTATGTCGGAAGTATGAAACAGGCGGCACATACCAGCAGTGAACAGGCGGTGACTCAGGCTTCCAATACCATTTCTAACTACATCGGAGATATGCAGGAGATCATGAGTCTGATCGAGAAGGATCTGACAAAGAGCGGCGGAAGTACCGGGCAGACACTGGAGACTCTTTGCAGTGTCCGGTCGGATCTGGTGGCGGTCTATATCTATGATGAGCAGGGGAAGCTGGTGGATTCCCATACGGGAACTCATACTCTGAAGGAACATTATCTGAAGGATCTGTCTTATATCGAACTGGATTCCTACAGCCCCGGGGTACTCTATCTGTCGGAACCCCATGTGGAATCTCTGTTGCAGGACTATTATCCCTGGGTGGTATCGGTCTTACAGGAGATTCCCGGAGCAGACGGACAGAAGCTGCGGGTAGTCATTGATATCCGTTTCTCCAAAATATCGGATTATGTGGACGATGTGGGAATCGGACAGCATGGCTACTGCTTTATCACAGACAGTAATGGAGAGATCATCTATCATCCCCAACAGCAGCTGCTGTATTCGGGTCTTAAGACGGAAGCCACGGAGGGACTGGATCTGAGCCACAACGGTTCCTTTGAGACCGAAGAACTGATCTGTAGTGTCCTGGCGCTGGATAACTGTAACTGGAAGGTGGTGGGTGTCAGCTATATCAGTGAACTGGTGACGGCCAAAGAGATGGAACTGGTGGGAAACATCTGTGTCATGCTGACAATCATTCTGCTGACGACCATGGTGGTCAGTGTTCTGGTATCCAGACTGGTGACCAATCCGGTGCAGCGTCTGATCCGGGCTATGGAAGAGTTCGAAAAGGATGCTGCGGGATATGTTTATCAGCCTGTGGAAGGCACCACGGAGATCGAGGCACTGTCACAGTCCTACGAGCACATGGTAAGAAAAATCCAGAAACTGATGAAGCAGGTACGTCAGGAAGAGATTTCCCTGCGCAAAACGGAGTTAAAGGCTCTGCAGGCCCAGATCAATCCCCACTTCTTATATAATACGTTGGATGCCATCGGGTGGCTCTGCGAGGAAGAAAGGTGTCAGGATGCCGTGGAGATGGTCAATGCTCTGGCGAAACTGTTTCGTATCAGTATCAGCAAGGGGCACGAATTGATCCCCATTGAAAAAGAAGTAGAGCATGCCAGAAGCTATTTAAAGATCCAGAATTTCCGCTATAAGAATCAGTTTTCCTATGAGTTTCAGGTGGAAGAGGACTGTCTGCAATATTACTGTAACAAGATCACCCTGCAGCCCATTATCGAAAATGCCATCTATCACGGACTGGACCGCATGGTGGATGAAGGACGGATTCTGATCCGCATCTACAGCGAAGGGGAAGATGTGGTCTTCCGGGTGGAGGATAACGGTGTCGGTATGTCAGAGGAACAGTGTCGGTCGATCCTTCATAAGGAGCCGGGAGATAATTCTGGCATCGGCATCAAGAACGTCAACGACAGGATTAAGATTTATTTCGGAAAAGAGTACGGTCTTTCCATAGAAAGCGAACTGGATGAAGGCACTACTGTGATCATACGGATGCCGAAGGTGGAAGAAAATGCAGCGGCAGGATGGGAGAAAGTATGAGAAAACAGAAAATGAAAAAAATACTGTCCCTGCTGGCTGCGGGTGTCCTGCTTCTTATGAGCATGAGTGGCTGCGGAAAAGAAGCTGAGACAGGGAAAACCCAGGTGGCTATGATCGTGAAGTCCACGGAGAGCGCCTTTTTTAAAAGTGTCTTTGCGGGTGCCCGGGCGGCGGCTACGGAATACAATCTGAATGTTACGTTTAACGGCCCGGAATCGGAAGAAGATTATGTGACCCAGAATGAGATGGTGCGGCAGGCCATGGAGGACGGAGTGGATGTGATCGTTTTCTCTGCGGTGGATTACAATGCCAATGCGGAGATCATCGGTCAGGCAGCCCAGAGAGGAATTAAGATCGTTGTCATTGACAGTGATGTCAACAGCAGTATGGTAAGCTGCCGCATTGGGACCAATAACCTGCAGGCCGGTGTGAAGGCGGCGGAAGCAGCTCTGGCGGTGGGAGAAGACGAACTGTATATCGGTATCGTGAATTATGATGTGAATTCCGCCAACGGGCAGCAACGGGAACTGGGATTCCGGCAGACGGTGGAGCAGGACCCGAGAGTAAAGGATATTACCACCATCAATGTCCTTTCCACCACGGAGGATGCCAGAGCGGGAGCAAAAGAGATGCTTTTGTCGGATTCCAGGATCAATGTGGTGGTGACCTTTAACGAATGGACCAGCCTCGGTGTGGGCTGGGCCATCCGGGATCTGGACCGGGGAGACAGGACGCAGGTGGTGGCGTTTGACTCCAATGTGGTCTCTGTGGGAATGTTGGAGACCGGGGAGGTGGATGCCCTGATCGTGCAGAACCCCTATGCCATGGGGTATCTGGGAGTGGAGACGGCAGCGAACCTGATCAACGGACAGACCGGCGGCCCCAGCGTGATAGACACAGCCACCACTATTGTGACCAGAGAGAACATGTACGAGCGGGAGAGCCAGAAGATATTGTTCTCTTTTGAAGAGAGAAAGTAACTATTCAGAACCCCACTCGCAAAACCGCTCTTTCAGAGCTATTCTTTTGCTCATGTGGTTACTTCGCCGAATAAGCATTACATAATTCTTACGAATGCAAGCGTTCGACGAAATTATGTAATGCTTTTCGGCTCTGAATAGTTACAAATTATGTACAGAACATGAACAAAATGTGTACAGAATAGTATATTTTTTAACCCCATGCGTAAGATTTTGTATATCTTTTATGTACAAGATGCCATATAATTACCTCATCAAGAGATGAAACACATACATTTTCATCAAAACAAGGAGGTATTTCATATGAAAAAGTTCATGTCACTACTGTTGGTCGGCATTATGATGCTCAGCCTCGTAGCGTGCGGAAAGAGCGGCGGAGGAAAGGGAGAGTTGAATGTAGGAGTATTCTATTACACCTACAGTGATACATACATCTCCAGCGTGCGTACTGCACTGGATAATGCGCTTACCGAAGCAGGCATCAAGTTCCAGAATTATGACGGCAACAGTAACCAGACCACCCAGAACGAGCAGATCGATACCGCTATTGCACAGGGTACCAACCTTCTGATCGTCAACATCGTAACATCCGGTTCCGTAGACGCTTCCCAGGCCATCGTTGACAAGGCAAGCGCAGCAGGAATCCCTGTAATCTTCTTCAACCGTGCGGTAGAATCCGATGAGGATGAAGGTAAGGTATTAGGCAGCTATGACAAGTGTGCATTCGTTGGAACCGATGCTCCCGAAGCAGGTCATATGCAGGGTAAGATGGTTGGTCAGTATGTAGTAGACAACTTCGATGCTATTGATCTGAATGGCGATGGCAAGATCAGCTACGCAATGTTCATGGGTCAGTTAGGTAACGTAGAAGCAATCTATCGTACCCAGTACGGCGTAGAAGATGCAGATGCAGTGATCACCGCAGCAGGCAAGCCCGCGCTGGAGTACTTCGATGCATCCAATACCGATAAGTATCAGGTTGACCAGGACGGTAACTGGTCCGCAACCGCAGCTAACAACTACATGACCACCAACCTGTCTCAGTACAATGAGTCCGCTGGTAACATGATCGAGCTGGTTATCTGCAACAACGACGGTATGGCTGAAGGCGTTATCTCCGCTCTGAATGACAAGGGCTACAACTTAGGCGATGGCAACTGCACCACCATTCCTGTATTCGGTGTTGATGCAACTGACGCAGCCAAGCAGCTGATCGCAGACGGCAAGATGACCGGTACCATCAAGCAGGATGCAGAAGGTATGGCAAACGGTATTGCTTACCTGGCTAAGAACATCCAGGCTGGCAAGGATCTGATGGCAGATACCGACAGCTTCAACATCTCTGAGAAGGTTAGCAACAAGATCTACATCCCTTACGCTACTTACACCGGAGAATGATCTGAATAACAAGTAAATAAAAGAAGCGGCTGCTGCATCTGGCGGCGGCCGCTCTTTATGTATAGGAGGATGCGTATGGGACAGGAAGTATTACTTCAGATGACAGACATATGCAAGGAATTCCCCGGCGTAAAGGCACTGGATCATGTATCCCTTACCGTAAAAAAAGGAACGGTACACGCGCTCATGGGAGAGAACGGCGCCGGTAAATCCACCTTAATGAAGTGTCTGTTCGGCATCTACAGTAAGGATGCAGGCAAGATCGAACTGGAAGGCAAGGAAGTCAATTTCAAAAATTCCAGAGAAGCACTGAATAATGGAGTGGCCATGGTTCACCAGGAACTGAATCAGGCACTGAAGAGAAATGTCATGGATAATATCTGGCTGGGCCGTTATCCCATGACAGCAGGCATTATGGTCAACGAGCACAAGATGCTGGAAGACACCAACAAGATTTTTGAAGAACTGGGGATCGCTGTAGACCCCAAGAGAATCATGAGTACGATGCCGGTATCACAAAGGCAGATGGTAGAGATCGCGAAAGCGGTATCCTACAACAGTAAGATCATTGTATTTGACGAACCTACTTCATCCCTGACGGAAGAAGAAGTGGAGCATCTGTTCAAGATCATCAATATGCTTCGTGACAGAGGATGCGGTATTATCTATATTTCTCACAAGATGGCAGAGATCCTGCGGATCGCAGATGAAGTCACCGTCATGCGTGACGGTACCTGGATCGCAACAGAGCCTGCACAGAACCTGACTACAGACAAGATCATCAAACTGATGGTAGGCCGTGAACTGACCAACCAGTTCCCGCCCAAGACCAACAAGCCCGGTGAAGTGGCATTGGAGGTAGAACACTTAAGCGCGAGATATTCCTTGCTGCAGGATGTATCCTTTAAGGCTCGAAAGGGTGAGATCGTAGGTCTGGCCGGACTGGACGGCAGCGGCAGAACGGAGACACTGGAGAATATCTTCGGTGTGGCCACCAGAAAAGACGGTGTGATCAAACTGGACGGCAAAGAGGTCAGAAACCGCAATGCCAGAGAGTCCATTAAAAACGGTTTTGCACTTCTGACGGAGGAACGTCGTGCCACCGGTATCTTCGGAATCCTGAATATCCGGGAGAACACGGTGATCTCCAGTCTGAAGAAACATAAAAAAGCAGGATTTTATCTGAGTGATAAATCCATGGAGAAGGACACTGCATGGGCCATTGATGCCATGCATATCAAGACACCTTCCCAGAAGACGAAGATCCGGTCACTGTCCGGTGGTAACCAGCAGAAGGTTATCCTCGGCAGATGGCTTCTCACAGAGCCGGAGGTGCTGATGCTGGATGAGCCTACCAGAGGTATCGACGTAGGTGCAAAGTACGAGATCTACCAGCTGATCATCGATCTGGCCAATAAGGGCAAAGTTGTCCTGATGGTATCTTCGGAGATGCCGGAGCTGCTGGGTGTATGTGACAGAATTCTTGTCATGAGCGGCGGTAAGCTGGCAGGAGAAGTAGATGCCAAAAATACGACACAGGAAGAGATCATGTCTCTTGCTGCAAAATATGTATAGGAGGATATGCGTATGAATCCCGGCAAAGCAATTCAGAATAAAATTAACGGCGTAAAGCAAAATTTTGCAGACTACAAGAAGCTGGACAGCAGAGACAAGAAGACCTATTGGAAAGAATTTTTACTTAACAATGCCTTATACATCCTGCTGATCGTAGCAATTATTTACACTTACATCCAGAACTCCAATTTCCTGTCGGCGGCTTCCATTGTCAACATCATCAGCCTGTCCGCGGCGAACCTTCCCATTGCCTGTGGTATTGCAGGATGTATCGTATTGACAGGTACCGACTTGTCCGCAGGACGTGTGGTAGGACTGACCGCATGTATCACGGCATCCCTGATGCAGTCCGTGACTTATGCCACCAAGATGTTCCCGAACCTTCCGGTACTTCCGATCCCTCTGGTGATCCTGATCGTACTGTTGGTCGGTGGTATCGTGGGATGGGTCAACGGTTTCTTCGTAGCGAAATTCCAGTTGCATCCCTTCATCGTAACTCTGGCTACCCAGTTGATCGTATACGGCCTACTGTTAATGTACATCATGATCAACGGCAATAACGGTCAGCCTCTGTCCGGTCTGGATCAGCACTTCAACGATGTGGTAAAGGGAAGCGTGATCTCCTTCAATGCCGGCGGCGCGAGAATCGCCATTCCCAACTATGTATGGCTGGCAGCTTTGATCGTTGTTATCATGTGGTTCATCTGGAACAAGACCACCTTCGGTAAGAACATGTTTGCAGTAGGTTCCAATCCCGAAGCAGCAAAGGTATCCGGTGTTAACGTAATGAAAACCACCATTTTAGTACATACACTGGCAGGTGCCATGTACGGTCTGACCGGTTTCATCGAGTCTTCCCGTATCGGTTCCAACACAGCAAATACCGGATTGAACTACGAGTGTGATGCCATTGCAGCTTGCGTTATCGGCGGTGTCTCTTTCGTAGGTGGTACCGGTAAGATCAGTGGTGTCGTACTTGGTGTATTTCTCTTAAGAATCATCTTCGTAGCACTGAACTTCCTGTCCATCAACATGAACATGCAGTATGTGATCAAAGGACTCATCATTCTGGTTGCCTGCGCGATCGATATGAGAAAGTACCTGGTAAGAAAGTAATGATATAAGACTCACCCATAGAAAACATCCGTGACTGCTTGCAGGTAAAGGATGTTTTCTATGTTGGGAGTAAAACAATATGAGTATGAAGGACGACAGTCCGGAATACGAATATTGGTTGCAATTTCGAGAGTGCGCAGCACATAGAAATTGCTTATGATAGATTAGGAAAAGGAAAAATTATGAATCAGGAACAAGTGACAACAGAGAATACAGAAGAAAAGGCAGCAGAAGTCACCACGCAGTCGGAAACGACGCAGCAGCCGGAGGAAGCAATCCGTCCGAAAGGAAAATGGTTCGGCCGCGGCATTTACGGAAGCAAGGATGTTCCCATCCGCATTCTGGACGGCCTGATCGGTGTCCTGATCGTGGTGATCGTGGGAATGATTATTTTCTTCGCGGTACGCGGTGGATTCAACATTGTGTACGATACGGACGGCGGAAGTGAAGTGGCAGCCCGGAAGGTACGCTACGGTGAATTCCTTACAGAGCCCGAGACCCCTTATAAGCCCGGCTACACCTTTGACGGGTGGTATACGGAAAAAGAAGGAGAGACAGTGCTGTGGTATTTCCAGTCGGAGAAAGTCACCGGCGATATGACTCTGACCGCTCACTGGGTTCCCGCACAGTTCACCGTGAAATTCGACTATGACGGCGGCACCGGTGCCGACGGTTCCACCGTGGAATCCAAACAGGTGACTTTCGGCGAGACCTACGGTGAACTTCCTACCCCGGTAAAAGAGGGCAGTGCCTTCGGCGGATGGGAGTACAGCGGCCAGATCATTACCGCAGACACCGTTGTCCAGATGACCGGGGAGCATGTCCTGACAGCAACATGGAATTAACGTAGTGCTGTCATACCCCCACGAACGCCTGCGGCAAATAGAACATCCTTCCGAGGTGTCAGGTCTCCCGGTGGGAATTTTCTGACGAAAAGTGAGATAGCGGTTCTAATCCGCACGGGCACGGCTCCAGTTGCCATCCATGGCAACGTCCGCCTGTCGCGAACG
>OGXI01001201.1_pt1 | contig 21951 bp, 16 predicted proteins | sample 1576221 | NCBI WGS metagenome assembly OGXI01 (sample SAMEA3541523, study PRJEB24748) | human gut metagenome | biome: human gut; feature: human-associated habitat; material: faeces | place: China | collected 2012
TCATGTATGCGATTATATTGGTAATAAAGATGCAGACGATATGGTCACTGCGTTGTTTCCGGATGAAATGATTCATTTTGTGCGTCAATATGATGCCACAATCCGTATGCCCTATGGAAGGGATATGCTGGTGGAACGGTGGGGCTATTATCAGCCGGTGCATGACATTATTAAGAATAACGAAGTGCTTCCGATGGAAGAGCTTTTGACAGAAACACGTAAGGAATACTGTCAGTATCTGGTTTTCCGGGAGGATCAGCAGATGGACCGGGTGCCGGAAGCCTGCGGACTGATTTGCAAGGCTAAGATGGATGGCTATGTAATCTATGAAGATCCGGAAGTGACAGAGATTGTTACGGAGTGGAAAAATATATATGGTGTTTAATTCATTTTCTTTTTTATTTGCATATTTACCGATTGTGCTCATTTTGTTTTGGGTGAGCAGAAGATACCTGGGAAGGCAGTGGGCAGATGTCTGCCTGATTGTGGCTTCTCTCGTTTTCTATGGGTGGAATTATCCAAAGTGTCTTCCGGTTCTGCTTGGAAGCCTCATCGTCAATTACGCATGGGGCTGTTTTCTGTACAGGGATCTGACGAAGAAGCCGAAGGCAGCTAGGGGAAAGGCAGTAGAAAAAAACGAAGAAAGGACCGTAGCAAAGACCGTAGAAAAAACCGGTTCGGTGCCGGATGATTTCAACAGAAGGAGAAAATGCATGCTGGGAGCCGGAATTGTACTGAATGTGGCAGTACTGGGCTTCTTTAAATATGCACGGCTGCTTCCTGCACTTCAGGGAATAGAATTGGATGCACCGGGAATCAGCTTCTTTACGTTTACGCAGATTGCATTTCTGGTGGAAACCTATCGGAGGAATATTGTGCCGATGGGAATGAGTGAGTATGGGTTATATGTAAGCTTTTTCCCTAAGCTGATGCAGGGTCCGATTATGCTGCCGGAGGATTTTCAGGCACAGAGGAGTGATGAAAAGTCCAAAGAGCAGCGAAGTAATAGAAAATTGACAGAAGGAGAGAAAAAGCGGACACGGGCAGTTTTTGAAGATCTCGCCCTGCGGTCTGCACAAACCGGGGATGAGTGGTGGGAAAAGCTTTTGCGTAATGTGATTCTGATTTCCCTTGGCCTATTTAAAAAGGTGATTCTGGCAGATACCCTGGGACAGGCTGTTGCGGCAGGATTTGAAAATGTGGCGGCACTTCTCACAGCGGACGCATGGGTTGTAATGCTGTCCTACACCCTGCAGTTATATTTTGATTTCAGCGGTTACTGTGACATTGCCATGGGCGTTGCAGCATTCTTCGGCTATGACCTGCCGTTGAACTTTGATTCGCCGTATAAAGCAGTGAATATTATGGATTTTTGGAAGCGCTGGCATAAGACATTGACGGATTTCCTGACAAAATATGTGTATATTCCGCTTGGTGGAAACAGGAAGGGTGCTTTCAGGATGTATGTGAATTTCCTGATTGTCTTTTTAGTAAGCGGGATCTGGCATGGCGCCGGCTGGCAGTTCGTTGTCTGGGGCATGATGCATGGCACACTTTACGTCATTACCCGTGCTGCTTCGGGTTACAGCAGGAGAAAAGAGGCACAGGTGGCTGAGGGAAAAACGGTCAGGGAAAGCTGTATCAATAGCGATAACCATAACCACAGAATGCTTCGGAGACTGTCTCATGGAGTACGTGTGCTTCTGACCTTCCTCTATGTCAATATTGCATGGGTATTCTTCCGGGCATCCTCGGTTAAGGAAGGGGTTCAGTTCCTTCGCAGGCTCCTGATGGGTGGAGCCGGAAAGGTGAGCCGTTCGATTGCAGAGGCCTTTAATCTGGATGAATTCTGGTATGTGATTAAAGTACTTCATCTGGATCGGCTGCCGGACAGCTATTTTTATGTGATGGTGCTGTTTCTCATAGTGTGCCTGCTGTTCATCTGGGTTTCCCCCAATGCCGTGCAGATTGCAAAGAAGTGCAGATTGAACGCCGCAATGGTTCTGCTTGTGGCAGTGTTGTTTGTGTGGAGTGTGATTTCCTTCTCGGGAGTCAGCACGTTTTTATACTTCAACTTTTAGGAGGCGGTCATACGAAAAGGTACAGGAAATTATTGCTCTTATTTATTACGTTCGTGCTTACAGCATTTGTGCTGATGATCGCACTTGTTGTTTATGTGGATCCCTTTTTCCATTATCATAAGCCGTTAAAAAATTTCAATTATGTAGTGGATAATCAGCTGACGCAGAATCCGGGAATGGCAGAGCACCTTCCCTATGACAGTGTGATTCTGGGCTCCTCCATGACGGTCAACTTTGAAACCGACTGGTTTGAGGAACTAATGGGACTGAAAACAGTGAAGCTCAGTTACAGCGGGGCGTTTCCAAAGGATCAGTCCAACATTATGAAGCTGATTTTTAACAGCAGGTGGAACGGAGAGAAACGGGAGGTTAAGAAGGTATTTTTAGGCGTGGATGTGATTACCTATACCGGGGATGTGGAACAGACGAAATATCCGATTCCGGAATATCTTTATGACGATCAGCTGCTGAATGATGTACAATATGTTCTGAATAAAGATGTGCTTCTGCAGTATGTGCTTCGTCCCCTGGTAGACCCTGAACCGACGAACTGGTCTCATATCTATGCAAGCTGGTGGACGGAAGAGTACTACAATGAGGACTGGGTGCTGCAAAATTATGAGCAGCCCAAGAAGGTGGAAACGGAAACTCCCAAGGACGAGTATGTGTCACCGGTGGAAGCTAATCTTTCTGCCAATATCTGCCCTTATATTGAGGCAGATCCGGATACGGAGTTTGTGATCTTCTTCCCACCGTACAGTATTTTGTACTGGAATGATGTATTGGAAGAGAATCATCTGGAAGCAACTCTCGAGGAGTACCGTTATATTAGCGAAAGACTGAATGCTTATGATAATGTGACGGTGTACTTTTTCCCGGCATGTGAGGATATTATCTGTGATCTGAACCATTATGCGGATTACAGTCATTATCATCCGAGGTTCAACCGTTTTATGACGGAATGCTTTGCGTCTGGCAGTTACCGTGTGAGTAAAGAAACGGCCGGACAGACTGCATCGCAGAATACAGAAGAGAACCTGCAGAAAGCAGATGTGCAGCCGGAAGAAAAAACAATTGATGAATATCTCGAAGAGATGCGCCGGATCGTTAATCACTATGATTTTGACACATTACATGAAAAAATTGCGGTGTGGAATCCGTAAAATACTAAAATCAAAAGGATGAGAACAGGTTATGAAAAAGAAAATGCAATGGAAAGATTTTCTGCTGCTTCAGGTTGTATTTCTAATCTACAGCTTCACCAGTCTCACGCAGAAGCTGGCTTCTTCTTTTTTACCGAAGGATGCCGGAACGACAGAAGAACTGGTTCGGCAGCTCCCTAACTGGAAGCTGATTTTGTCGGCGGGGCTTGTGGTACTGCTGCTTGGTGTATATGCATTGCTATGGCAGCAGGTGATTAAGCGGTTTGAGTTATCTGTTGCCTATGCGAATAAGGCCATTACCCTTTTGTGGGCATTGGTGTGGGGAATTTTTATTTTTCATGAAGAGATTACACCCGGAAAGGTGATTGGAATTTTACTTGTCATGGCCGGGATTTACGTGCTGAACACGGGAGAACGTCCGAAAATGGAGGATCACCAGGATGTAGCAGAACATCAGGAAGTTGCAGGAAAGGAGAGCACAGAATGAATAGTTATCTGATTATCTTGATTGTTTCTGTAATGATAGCTTCTTTTGCACAGGTTTTATTGAAAAAAAGTGCGGAGAAGACCTATGCTTCTCCGCTCCGTGAATATTTGAATCTGTATGTCATTTGCGGTTATGGTCTCATGTTTCTTTCCATGTTTATGACCATTGCCTCCTACAGCGGGCTGGATTTTACCAATGTCCCTGTGATTGAATCACTAGGCTATGTAATGGTAATGTTCCTCAGCTATTTCTTCTTTAAAGAAAAAATAACGAAGCGTAAGCTGTTTGGAATGGTCATTATTCTTGTGGGGATTTTTATTTATCACCGTTGACCTGTTGGGCAAGCAGTGTGGTGACGGGAAGATGATCCGGGTTATTTGCCTGTAACTCTTTATACCACTTGCTGTACTTGTACATGCGGTAATTGGTCTTTAATTTACACAACTGGCTTTCGTCAGCACAGGATTTTAGAAATGAGGCACGCTGTTCCAGGTTCAGATCGATATAATCCAGATAAGAAATACGAAGCTCGGCAAGCGGTTCCGTACACCGGGGACAGATTAACTTATGGCCGTTGAGCATATAAATGCGGTTACAGTTCTTGCAGTAATGAATATACATCATATGGCAGGACTCCTTTCTGTTCAAATGAGTGGGTTGCGGTAAGGGATTAAGTAGAGTTTATCTGAATTTGTATTTTACCGTCAATATTTTCTGCAAAAATTCACATATTTTACAGGTAAATTTGACATAAACTTTACATTTGCGGCTCAAACTTTACGAATCTTTCGTTACTGCTCGCTCGTACCTCGTTCCAGTAACAAATTATTACAAAAGAATTAGAAAAGGAATTAAATGGATTTGTACATATTGTAAATTAATGGTATAATATACCATAGCGCTTCAGATGTCAAGACGAATATCTGGATTTTTTAAAGAAGAATTTATCGAAATTTAGCGAAAATCAATAAAATAATACAAGGTAGGTTTGAATGAAGAGTTTATTTAAAAAGAAAGCAAAGAAAGAACGCCAGCGTACGACACGTAAGGGTTGGGATGATTACCGCGAGGATGCGTATTACAACGACGATTACGAGGATTCTAATGAATATTACGGCGATGAAGAGATAGACGACGGGGAGTACTACGGGGAGGAATCTGAAGGATACGAAGAAGATCCGGAAGAATACTATGAAGAAGCAGAAGAAGCCGGATATGATGAGGAAGAGGATTCTGATGAATATTACGGCGATGAAGAGGTAGACGAAGACGGGGAATACTATGGGACAGATGAATACGATCCGGAAGAGAAAGAATCGTATGAAGATGACGAAGAGTATTATGAAGACGACGAGTATTACGAAGATGACGAAGAGTATTACGAAGACGACGAAGAGTATTACGAAGACTACGATGAGGAAGATTATGACGAGGACGATGAATACGAGAATGATCGTCATTCCTATGTAGCCTCCCACCGCAGACGCGCTCACGGAATGAAGGGAGCCGCACAGTGGTTTATGAATCTGGGAACCACGGATCATGTGATCATGTTCACAGGGTTTATTGTGGTGATCCTGCTTGTGGTAACCGGTACACTTTATTTTAATGCCAGAGGAAGGCAGGAGCAGATTGAAACCTTTGCACAGGTAGGTGAAGGTCTTGAGGATATTCCGGTCATTGGCGAAAGTGGATTAGTGGCAATTGCTGATGCAGAGGCAGCCAGATTGATGGCGGCTATGGAGCAGGAACAGCTCATGGAAGAAAAGCAGCAGGAAGAAGATGCTAAAGCAGCCGGAGAAGAAGTACATATTTTCATGAACATTACCTCCATCCAGAGAGATATGAAGATCAAGTTTTCGAACGAAGCAACCGGAAAGCTGTTTTCAGGTGTGGAATTTGAAGTGAACATCAAGAATTCTTCGGGTGGAGAACTGAATAAAAAGGATGATGACAAGGATGGCGTGATCTATCTTACCGGTATGAAATCCGGTAAATATACTGTCACACTGGTTTCTCCGCTGCAGTATGAAGATTATGTGTTGTCTTCCGATCCGGTGATAATCACCGTGAAAGAAGACATTGAATATAAGAAAGTCGATGTTGCAAACGAAATCAAATCCGAATCCCAGGTTAATGTGGCAGCAGAGGACACCAAGGTGAATCAGACGGTTGTAGAGTCGACCAATACCGATACGGTAGAATGGGTAGAATCCACGAAGACCATCATCGAAGGAACAGAAACAAGTGAGGACACCTACGAGGTTCTTGATAAGAAGAAGATTGCAGATCCAGGGAAGAGTACTTCCTTATTGCTGACGCGTTCCATGCTGCTGGATTCCATGAATCCGGTGGTGCTGCGGGGACAGCTCAGGACACGGGAAAACGAAAATCCACAGCCGGTTGCAACCGAAGGAACAACGGAAGAGCCGTCGAAGGCTCCGGCAGAAACACCAACGCCGGAACCACCACAGGAAGTAACACCGACCCCAACGGAAGAGCCGACGCCGACACAGGAGGCAACACCGACCCCGACAGCAGCCGCGACACCGACACAGGAGGTGACACCAACTCCAACGCAGACACCGACGCCAAGCGTATCGCCATCGGTATCTCCTTCTACCTCACCGTCTGCGAGTCCTTCCGTGTCACCGAGTGTATCTCCTTCGGTTTCACCAAGCGTATCGCCTTCTCCCACCATGAGCAAGGAAGAACAGGCAAAGAAGGACACAACCACTACCCTGAAGTCAACAGATGGCAAGGTGATTTATGTTAAGGATGATAACGGAAGCTTCCGCGAAGCCAAATATGCGGATTATTATACCAAGAAGGAATTTTACTTAAAAACCAGTAAAACAACTGGACAGTACCGTTACACAGGCTGGCAGACCATTGACGGACGCACCTATTTCTTTGATAAGAACGGAAACAAGGTCACCGGAGAGCAGGTCATTCAGGGAGCAAAATATAATTTTAACAGCGACGGAAGTCTGAACAGTGGATCCGGACATATGGGGATTGACGTATCCAAATGGAATGGTAATATTGACTGGAACGCAGTAAAGAACAGTGGCGTTTCCTATGTCATTATCCGTTGTGGATACCGTGGTTCAACGACTGGTGCCCTGATCGAAGATCCGAAGTTTAGGAGCAATATTCAGGGTGCACAGAAGGCAGGGCTTAAGGTTGGAGTTTATTTCTTTACGCAGGCAGTGAATGAAGTGGAAGCGGTTGAAGAAGCTTCTATGGTAATCAGTCTGGTAAAGGGGTATAATATATCCTATCCGGTATTCCTTGATGTGGAAGCAAGTAACGGACGTGGAGACCGGATTGATGCAGCCACAAGAACGGCGGTATGCCGTGCATTCTGCCAGACCATTCAGAACTCCGGATATAAAGCAGGTATTTATGCTAACAAAACCTGGCTGAATTCCTATCTGGATGCACCGGGACTTAGCAGCTATAAGATCTGGCTGGCACAGTATGCAGCATCCCCGAGCTATACACGTACCCGTTATGATATGTGGCAGTATTCCTCCAAGGGATCGGTTGCCGGTATCAGCGGAAATGTGGACATGAATATCAGTTACTTGGGATACTAGGGACTCAAAGTCAAATGTTTTTGTGCTTGCACAGGAAAACATTTGACCTTGAGGACCGCACGAACATGAGTAAGGAACGATTTTCGAAGAAAATCAGTGACTTACGAATGGGCGTAGGATTGTGAGAGCTGCAAAGCAGCGGAGCAATCCGTATCCCAATAAATGAAAGGGAAACCAGAAAGTAAGAAGCGATTTTCAAAGAAAATCGGCGGATTACGAATGGGCGTAGGATTGTAAAATTTCATCTTATGTACATGCATAGATAAATATAATGTTAAGAAAAGAAAGGACAAACCCCATGAGAACATATTTAGTAACAGGAGGCGCAGGCTTCATTGGTTCAAATTACATTCATTATATGTTTAAGAAGTACGATAATGAAATCCGGATCATCAATGTAGATGCGCTGACCTACGCAGGAAACCTTGAAAATTTAAAGGACATTGAGAACCGGGAGAATTATACCTTTGTCAAAGCAGATATCTGTGACAAGGAAGCCATTTCCAGGATCTTTGCAGAGAATGACATTGATCGTGTGGTACATTTTGCGGCAGAGAGTCATGTAGACCGCAGCATTAAACATCCCGAAGTGTTTGTCCAGACGAATGTACTTGGTACAGCCGTAATGCTGAACTGCGCGAAGGCTGCATGGGAGCTTCCGGATGGCAGCTTCAAGGAAGGAAAGAAGTTCCTCCACGTATCGACCGATGAAGTGTACGGATCCCTGGAAGAGGATGGTGGATATTTCTATGAGACAACACCGTACGCACCACACAGCCCGTATTCGGCAAGTAAGGCAAGCTCGGATATGCTGGTAAAAGCTTATATGGATACCTATAAGTTCCCTGCCAATATTACGAACTGCTCCAACAATTATGGACCTTACCAGTTCCCGGAAAAGCTGATCCCGTTGATTATTAACAATGCATTACAGGGTAAAAAGCTTCCGGTTTATGGAGATGGTAAGAATGTGCGTGACTGGTTATATGTTGAGGATCATGCGAAGGCCATTGATATGGTTCAGGAAAAGGGACGTTTATTTGAAACCTACAATGTAGGCGGACACAATGAGAAGCAGAACATTGAAATTATCAATATTATCATCGAAACCCTGCAGGAAATGCTGCCGGATTCCGATCCCCGCAAGAAGCTGGTAAGCAAGGATCTGATTACTTATGTGGAGGATCGTAAGGGACATGACCGTCGTTATGCAATTGCTCCGGATAAGATCAAGGCAGAGATCGGCTGGGAGCCGGAAACCATGTTCAAGGATGGAATCAGACTTACGATTAAGTGGTTCTTTGAGCATGAAGACTGGATGAAGAACGTAACAAGCGGTGACTATCAGAAGTATTATGAGGATATGTACGCCGGAAAATAATGCACAGGTAACGGATAGCTGCAGCTTATGTGTGGATATCTGTTTGGAATGCCATAAATGTGAAAATGAGGAAAAGTGAGGAAATTCATATGAAGGGAATTATTCTGGCAGGCGGTTCCGGAACCCGTCTGTATCCACTGACGAAGGCAATCAGTAAGCAGATTATGCCGGTTTATGATAAGCCGATGATTTATTATCCCCTGTCCACGCTGATGCTGGCAGGGATTCAGGAGATCCTGATTATTTCAACGCCCAGGGATCTTCCGGTATTTGAAGAGCTGTTAGGAGACGGAAGCCAGCTGGGAATGAAGTTTTCCTATGCCGTTCAGGAACAGCCAAGAGGTCTTGCCGATGCATTTATTATAGGTGCAGATTTTATTGGAAAGGACAATGTGGCGCTGGTGCTTGGCGATAATATTTTCTACGGACAGAGCTTTTCAAGAGTACTTCGTGAGGTGGCTGCCAGAGAAAGCGGTGCAACCATTTTCGGATATTATGTACGTGATCCGAGAGAGTATGGAGTGGTAGAGTTTGACGAAAACGGTAAGGCACTCTCCATTGAAGAAAAACCGCAGAATCCGAAGAGCAATTATGCAGTTCCCGGACTTTACTTTTATGATAATGATGTTGTGGAAATCGCAAAGAATGTTAAGCCCTCTGCAAGAGGTGAGATTGAAATTACAAGCATTAACAACGAATATCTTCGTCGTGGAACACTGCGTGTAGAAACCTTAGGGCGCGGATTTGCATGGCTGGATACCGGAAATCACGATTCTTTACTGGATGCGGCAGATTTTGTGGCAGCATTTCAGAAGCGTCAGGGACTTTATATTTCCTGTATTGAAGAGATCGCATATAAGAGAGGCTTTATTTCGAAGGAGCAGCTTTTGAAGCTGGCAGAACCTCTTATGAAAACCAACTATGGAAAGTATATGAAAGAGGTTGCCGAAGGACTGTAATTGGATGATGAATCAGAACTATGCAAAGCTGGTTTTGTGTGAGTGACAGAATTCAAACAGATTGGAATTTTAATACAGTCAAATAACATAGAGACAGAAAGAGAGACAAAGCAATGGGTAAGATAACCGTAGAAACCTGTGAAATCGAGGGCTTAAAGGTGATTACACCAACCGTATTCGGTGATGCCAGGGGCTATTTCATGGAGACATATAATTATAATGATTTTAAAGAAGCCGGAATTGATCAGGTCTTTGTACAGGATAATCAGTCCGCATCGGTAAAAAATGTACTGCGTGGCCTTCATTTCCAGATAAACTATCCGCAGGACAAGCTGGTCCGTGTGGTAGTAGGAGAGGTTTTTGACGTGGCGGTAGATCTGCGCCCGGGTTCTGAGACATATGGAAAATGGTACGGTGTGACTCTTTCAGCAGAGAACAAGAAGCAGTTCTTTATTCCGAAGAATTTTGCACATGGTTTTGTGGTATTGTCCGATTATGCGGAATTTGCCTATAAATGTACGGACTTCTATCATCCAAACGACGAGGGAGGATTGAAATTTGACGATCCGGATATCGGAATTGACTGGCCGGTTGCATCAAAAGAAGATCTGATTATGTCAGATAAGGATACCAAATGGGGCGGAATCAAAGAATATACAGCGTCCCGCAATCAATAATTACCGGGTAGGTAAATGAAAGCGAACGGATGATTCTATGCAGGAAGTAAGACAGGAAACAAAGAAAAATAAACGGCGGATCTCCAAGCCTGTGGGAATCGCACTCTTTTATATGGTATGTGCGGCAACCGCAGCCATGGTGATCCTTCACAATAATCCTCTGGCAGATAAGCCGACCGAGGATCTTAAGAAAATATGTGCATGCGCGCTGCTTTTGCTGGCATGCACTATTTTTGGTATTTATTATGACCGTATTTTTATTATTCCGAAGGAGCTTTTCCAGAACAGGGAGCTGATCTGGAAGCTTGCGAAGAATGATTTTAAAAAGCGTTATGCAGGATCCTATCTTGGATTTCTATGGGCGCTGGTGCAGCCGGTCGTGACGGTTGTCATGTACTTTATTGTATTTGATGTGGTGTTTGATACGAGAAGCCAGATGGTGGCGAGTGGGGTAGAGGTACCGTATGTACTGTTTCTGACAGCGGGACTTGTACCCTGGTTTTATTTTTCGGAAGGAATCACGAATGGAACAAATGCACTGCTGGAATACAGTTATCTGGTCAAAAAAGTGGTTTTTAAGATCAGTATTCTGCCCATCATTAAGCTGGTGGCGGCAACCTTTATTCATGCATTCTTTGTAGGAGTATTACTGATTATTGCAATGATGTATGGATATATGCCCAATCTGTATACCCTGCAGATCTTTTATTACAGCTTCTGCCTGTTTGTACTGATGCTGGCCATGAGCTATTGTACCTGTGCGATTGTGGTGTTTTTCCGTGATCTGGCGCAGATCATTAATATCGGACTTCAGGTAGGAATGTGGGCTACCCCGATCCTCTGGAATATCGGTATGCTCGAAAATTATCCGAAGCTCCGGGTATTGTTTAAGCTGAATCCACTGACTTATATTGTAAACGGGTATCGAAGCGCTATATATGAGGAAAGCTGGTTCTTTGAGCATTTTTATTCCTCCACCTATTTCTGGATTTTTACAGTGACATTGTTCTGCGTGGGTTCCCTGATCTTCAAGCGTCTGAAGGTGCACTTTGCAGATGTGCTGTAATGGGAGCAAAACCGGGAAAGTGTGTACGGAAATACAGAATGGATAACGACAGGAAGACAGGGAAACTGCAGAATGGATGAAATGCCGGTAAAAGGAAGAGAGCAGTGAGAAAGGATCGTTCAGATCATGGAAGAAAGAAAAATTGCCATTCAGGCAACTGGTGTTGAAAAAGTATATAAATTGTATGATAAACCTTCAGACCGTCTGAAGGAAGCTCTTGGCCTATCCGGAAAGAAGAAGTATCGGGAGCACTATGCCTTAAAGGGTGTAGACATGACCATTTATCAGGGAGAGACGGTTGGTATTATTGGAACCAACGGCTCCGGAAAATCCACAATTCTTAAAATCATAACAGGTGTTTTGAATGCGACGAAGGGAAATGTGGAGGTCAATGGACGGATTTCGGCACTGCTTGAACTGGGTGCCGGATTCAATATGGAATACAACGGTATTGAAAATGTATATCTGAATGGAACCATGATTGGATTTTCCAAAAAGGAAATTGATGAAAAGCTACCGGATATTCTGGAATTTGCAGATATCGGAGAGTATGTAAACCAGCCGGTGAAGACTTATTCGAGCGGTATGTTCGTTCGTCTGGCATTTGCGGTTGCCATTAATATAGAGCCGGAAATCCTGATTGTAGACGAGGCATTGTCCGTAGGAGATGTGTTCTTCCAGGCCAAATGCTATCATAAATTTGAAGAATTTAAGAAGCTTGGGAAAACCATTGTTTTCGTCAGCCATGATTTAAGCAGTATCAGCAAGTATTGTGACCGGGTGGTCCTGCTGAATCAGGGTGTGAAGCTAGGGGAAGGAACCCCGAAGGAAATGATTGATGCCTATAAGCAGGTACTTGTTGGGCAGTATCCGCTCCCGGACAGTGATGATCAGAATCTGCTCCATGATGAAAGCATCACCTCGGCAGCACGTAAGGCAGGCTGCACAGAAGACAGCGGTATGGATGCAGCAAAACCGAAAGACTCTGCACAGAACGCAAATGTCCAGAACCCGGAGCTTTTGGAGTATGGTACCAGGCAGGCCGTGATTGAAGAATATGATGTGGAGGATGGTCAGGGAAGACGGACTGGTGCCATTATCAAGGGGCAGAAATGTTCCGTTCATATGTCGGTACGTTTCCTGCAGGATATTGAGGCTCCGATTTTTGCCTTTACCATTAAGAATATCAAGGGTGTGGAAATTACGGGAACCAATACCATGGTGGAAAAGGCCTTTCTGCAGCCTGTAAAGAAGGGCGAAGTGAAGCATATTACCTTTACCCAGAAAATCGACCTGCAGGGCGGCGAATATCTTCTTTCGCTGGGAGTTACCGGGTATGAAAAGGAAAATTTCGTGGTTTATCACAGATTATATGATGTCTTGAATATTACGGTGATTTCGGACAAGGATACCGTAGGATATTATGACATGAACTCCGAGATAACAGTCCGCTGATATACGGAGCTTTGAAATTATGATACAGATAGTACAGGCAGGAAAGGATCAGGAAAACGGACGGAAGGTGGAAAGTCTGATTTCCTGGTCAGATGTTGAGAGGGCAATTCATGGAATTTGCAGAAACTTTACCGAAGCAGATTGGAAATGTGAAATTAAATTATGAGTTTTATCCGGGAGAGGACATCTACAGCGATGGAGCGATCGAGGATGAAATTCTGGATATTACGAAGAATGCAGCAAGGATTGAGTATCCGAAGATCATTGAGGAAAAGAACAGCTGGCCGGTTCTCTACCATTTGTCCGCTCTTCGGGGGAATATTGTAGACTGGCTGCCGATTACAAAGGATATGAAGGTGCTTGAAATCGGATCCGGATGTGGAGCAATCACGGATAAATTATCAGAAAAGGCAGGGAAGGTAACCTGTGTGGATCTGTCTGCGAAGCGGAGCATGATCAATGCTTACCGGAATCAGGACCGGGATAATATAGAGATTTATGTCGGAAACTTTAATGATATAGAACCTTCGCTTGATTGCGACTATGATCTGGTCTGTCTGATCGGGGTATTTGAGTATGGAAATTCCTATATTCACACGAAAACACCCTATGAAGATTTCTTTCAAATCATGCAGAAGCATAAGAAATCAACGGGACTTCTGGTTATTGCGATTGAGAACAAGTTTGGATTAAAGTACTGGGCCGGCTGCAAGGAAGATCATGTGGGAACTTATTTCTCAGGACTCGAGGGATATCCGGAGGGAGGAAGTGCCAGAACCTTCACTAAAAGGGGACTTGAAAAGATCTTCGGGCGCTGTGGGGAAACAAACTACCATTTCTACTATCCGTACCCGGATTACAAATTTCCGACAACGATTTATTCGGACCGGAGGCTCCCCTATGAGGGAGAGCTGACGGATAACATGCGTAATTTTGACCGTGACCGCATGGTATTGTTCCGTGAAAAGTATGTATTTGACAGTACGATTGAGGATGATTATTTTGATCTGTTCTCCAATTCTTATATGGTAGTGATTGGAGAGCTGCCACAGACCATTTACTCCAAGTATTCCAATGATCGTGACGGAAGGTATGAGCTTCGTACGGATATTGTGGAAACTACTGCCGGAAAAGTAGTCCGGAAGGTTCCGATGACCGAAGAGGCGAGAGCCCATGTCCGGGAGATGGAAGCGGCATATCAGGCCTTATGCGAGCGCTATGAAGGGAGCGGACTGCATATCAACCCCTGCATGTATCACGAACAGGAGGGGTATGCGGAGTTCCCGTTTGAACAGGGAACGACACTGGAAACCCTGATGGATCAGTGCCTTTCAGAAAAGGATCTGGATGGATTCCAGAGGCTTTTTAACAAATACTGGGAACTGGTTTCTTATCGTAAGGAAGGATATACGGGAAATATTGCGGATTATGATCTGATCTTTGCCAACATTCTGGTGGATGGAGAGAACTGGACCGTTATTGATTATGAGTGGACGACAAAGGAAACGGTTGAGGATAAAGAAATTGCATTCCGGGCAATCTATTGTTATATTTTAGAGGATGAAAAACGGAATGAATTAAATCTGGATTATATTATGCAGCAGTTAAATGTGACTGAGGACGAGGCAGAGGAATATCGTCATAAGGAAGCAATATTTCAGAAAAAGGTGACCGGTAAGCGGAAGTCCATGGGAGAAATCAGGGCGGCAATCGGTACCTATGCAGCTGATCCGAAGAAGCTGATGGAAGAGCATCTGCAGGAAATCCTGGATGAGCGTATCCAGTTATATTTTGACCGGGGACAGGGATTTTGTGAGAGTGATTCCAGGTATGTTCCGGATGTCTATGTAAAAGAGCGTCAGATTGAAACGACGCTTACCGTAGAGGGAGACGTACGGAATTTTCGTGTGGATCCGGCAGATAAGCCCTGTGTCGTAAAGCTGCAGCAGTTGTTATGGAATGGGATGCCGGTGACATTTGAAAAGAAGTTTATAGAGACAAACGGGAAGCAGGTAAAGCCCGGAACCTACCTTTTTGCAACGGCAGATCCCAATCTGGTACTGCATGTGGAAGCACTTGTAATGGCTGGAATGCGTGCGGAGGAAGAAAATCAGGTTGAGCTTAAGATGGAGGTTTCACCGGTGTCAGCAGAGGCTGCGGAAGAAATGATTTCAATGATTAAGAAGCTCTTTTAACTAACGATTCCATTCCGGATAATAAGTAAATCTACTGCAGGAACCGGCAGGGGAGAACAGACAGACCATGATGAAGCAAACTATAAAGAGGGTTTTACAGGAAAGACAAAGAAAAGAATATCGGAAGGAACTGGCGTCTCAGCTGCGGGACTACGATTCCTGGATCAGGGGTCAGGAGACCCCTCTTTTGGTTTCGGAATATGTGGCAGAAAAATCAGAGAAGTCTTTCTCTGTGTCAGACTATACAGGAGAAAGCTTTCCTAAATGTCTGACAAATGAAACGAAAATGCGGCTAGATGGCGGATCTAAAATGGAAAATGCAGGAAAAAATTCAGAACCTTCTTTGAAGTGCATTTCATATCGGGTGTTCTGCAAAAAGCATCCGGATTCGACAAAATCTCCGGTCATGACATTATTGTCCATGAATGCCGGACAGTTTCTGAAGCTGCAAAACCGGATTAAGGATGGAGCGTTGGAGGAAGACATTCTACTACTGAATTTTCAGGATGGAGAGTACAGTGAACTGACTGTTCCGATGATTGCAGAGGCATTTTCGAAACTACGTGGTCACGGCGATACAAAGTCTTTATGCAATAACCATCAAAACAGTGAAAATGACCATGATCATGTTCATATAGATTGCATAAAGTCTGACAGGATACCGGCGCTTGTATATGGCGACGAAGATGTTATAAGGAATGGAAAACGGCAGAATCCATGGTTTAAGCCGGACTGGTCTCCGGATACCTTCCTTTCCTGTTTTTATTTTGGAGCGTTTGTTGCAGTGCCGACTGCGAAAATAGCAGATTTTCTACAGAAGCATGGCATTTTTGAGAAAGAAGTGGAAGCAGATTTATTTGTTGATGATCAATTGGAAAGTGAATTGCAGCAGGCAAAGCAGGAAGATCGGGAAGGAAAGGATTACGAGCAGGAAAAGTGTGAACAGATCCGGCGTGAACGGATAGAGCGCAGGCAGATGAACCGGGATCGGATCATGTATGGGCTGCTTGCAGATTACTTATGGGACAACGGTGCATTTGCCGGATGGAAAACTGCGGATCATCTTGTGGTTCATATTCCCCAGGTGCTGATGCATACAAAAGCTTCCAGCTATGAGCATTGGAAGAACCTGCATTTACCGGAAAAAATACAGGAGCAGATGAGAGCTGGCGGCAGGGAGAATGTCAGGGATGGATCAGATGAAAATGTGATAGCAGATAAAACAGCGGGGAAAACAGCAGATAGAACAGAGGATATACAGCTTCCTACGGTCTCTGTTATCATTCCGTCCAAGGATCATCCGGAGGTTTTGTTCCGGTGCCTCGATTCCCTTGTGGATAAAACGTCAGGATTGGGGACAAAAGTTAAAACAGAATTTATTATTGTGGATAACGGAAGCTCTGAAGAAAACAAAAAACGAATTGTGCAGAAGCTGCAGGAACTGGGGATTGCTTTAGAAAAGAAGCAAAATCAGAAGCGATACCGGGATCAAAATCAAATAGAAGCTCCTGAGCAGAATAGAAATGAAAAAATAAATAACATTCGATATTTATACAGGGAAATCCCTTTTAATTTTTCTTATATGTGCAACTGGGGAGCGAAGGAAGCACGGGGAGATTACCTGTTGTTCTTAAATGATGACATGGAAATTGTCGGAGAAAACTGGCTTGTCCTTCTGATGGAAAAGGCAGTCCTGCCCTATGTAGGGGCAGTAGGAGCAAAGCTTTTATACCCGGATACCGACATCATCCAGCATGCCGGAATTACGAATCTCCGGGTGGGACCGGCTCATAAGCTGCAGTTTGCACATGATACGGAGGATCATTATTTTGGACAGAACCGTGGCGTGCATGATATGCTGGGGGTAACGGGGGCGTGTCTGCTTGTGAAGAAGACGATTTTTGAAAAGGCAGGAGGGTTTGACGAAACGCTTGCCGTTGCATTTAATGATGTGGATCTGTGCTATAAAATTTATGAAGAGGGATATTATAATGTGGTAAGGAATGATCTTTTCCTGTTCCATCATGAATCCTTAAGCAGAGGGAAGGATGGGGAATCCGAGGAAAAGCAGCTGCGGCTTCTTCGGGAGAAGGACTATCTGTATGAGAAACATCAGGATTTATATGGCAGGGATCCGTTTTATCACCCGTATCTGACGACTGATATGCTGGAAACCGAGTATACACCGGCATTCCGCTACCAGGTAGATCTCTCAATGCCATGGGCGAAGGTGAAGAAGTGCACGCAGGAGGTACTGGCTGCCAGAGAGGATGAATGTCTGGTAATTGGTATGGAATGCGCCATGGATATTTATAAATGGAAATACGGCGTTTCCCCAGAGAAAAGAAAGACTGGGAATTTGGATAAAGAGGATTATGGGGAAGAGAAAAAAGATAGCCGTAATGATAACAGTATTGACAGCGAAGATCAGGGGTATTATTTTCAAGGATATTCTTTTGTTATTGGATCGGATAACGCATGTTATAAAAAGAAGCTTCTGCTTCGCAGGATCGCAGATGAAAACCGGCAGACGTTAGGAAATTCCGGAGAAAAAGAAGAGAAAATGCCCGAACCTGTTATTTATAGCATATCGATAGAGAAAAAATACCGGGAGGACATCAAAGCCAATCTGAAGGATCAGGTGAATGTGGATCTGACCGGATATGCAGCCAAGCTAAAGCCGGGTGCTGTCCCACCCGGAAGGTATCAGTTCGGAATGCTGGCGAAGGATGCCTGTTCCAGGGTGAAACTTGTTAACTGGAGCAGCTGGACGATTGAAGTTTTATAAGTGATATATGAAACTGTTTGACAGAAAGTGGAGTGGAGAAAGGACCGGAACTATGAGTCAGGAAGAAATGGACTATCAAAAGGCATATGAAGAAGAGCATCTGCGGAATGCAGATCTTGCCGGACGTGTGGCGGATCTGGAAGCGAAGGTGGATGATCTGAACTTTAAACTGAACCGGATTAAGAGTAATCCTGTCTGGAAGGCCTCGGCACCTGCCAGAAGGTGTATGCACTGGTGCATCCGTCAGGTGACAAGAGTAAAGAATTGCGGCTCGATGAAGGGCGTTGCTGCCAAGATCAAATATAAGCAACACGAAAAGCATGCCATGGAGCAGTTCGGAACGAAGAGCTTTCCGGATGAAGCACGGAGGGAGGCAGAGCAGAATACAGATTTTGCGCGCAGAGTGAAGATCAGTATTCTGGTGCCGTTATTTAATACGCCTGAGGAATTCTTACGGGAAATGATCGATTCTGTGATGAATCAGACCTATTCGAACTGGGAATTGTGTCTGGCAGACGGCTCGGACGATGCACATGCTTATGTTGCCGCGGTTGTTAAGGAATATGAAGCCAGAGCAGATGGGCGTATCGTGTATCACAAGCTTTTAAAAAACGAAGGAATTGCGGGAAACACCAACGAGTGTCTGAAGCTGGCAACGGGAGAATATATCGGATTGTTTGATCATGACGATATTCTGCATCCGAGTGCTTTATATGAATATGTGAAGGTCATTAATGAGCAGAATGCAGATTACATATACTGCGATGAAACCACGTTTAAGAGCGGGGACATCAATAAAATGCTCACGATGCATTTTAAGCCTGACTATGCGATTGATAATCTGCGTGCCAATAATTATATCTGTCATTTCAGCGTGTTTGCGAGAGAACTCCTGGATGGTACGGAGCTGTTCCGCCCACAGTTTGACGGCAGTCAGGACCACGATATGATTCTGCGGCTGACAGACCGGGCGAAATGCGTGGTGCATGTACCGAAGCTTCTTTATTACTGGCGGTGTCATCCGGGCAGTGTGGCATCCGGCGTGGATGCCAAGCCTTATGTTGTGGAGGCAGCAAAGGGAGCGGTGGCAGATCATCTGCGCCGCCACGGCTTTAGGCATTTTCAGATAACATCCACAAGGGCATTCGAGACCATCTTCAAGATCCGGTATGAGATTATCGGGACACCGAAGATCAGTATTGTGATTGCCAATAAGGATCATCAGTCGGATCTGAAGCGGTGCATTGATTCCATTCTTGAAAAGTCCACCTATGAAAATTATGAAATCATTGTGGTGGAAAACAACAGCACGACACCGGAAATTTTTGCTTATTATAAGGAATTGCAGGCCGCATATGAAAATGGAGCGACGGAAAACGACCGCAAAATACGTGTTGTTACCTATCCCCCCAAGGAGGGAGAGACCTTCAACTATTCCAGGGTGAACAATTATGGTGTTTCCTTTGCAAGCGGGGAATATATCCTGTTATTGAATAATGATACACAGGTGATTACGGTGAACTGGATGGAGGAGCTTCTGATGTATGCACAGCGTCAGGATGTGGCAGCTGTGGGAGCGAAGCTCTATTATGCGGATAAAACGATCCAGCATGCAGGCGTGGTGCTTGGACTTGGGGCACACCGGACGGCGGGACACAGCCATTACGGCCAGCACCGGGATAATCTCGGCTATATGGGAAGACTCTGCTATGCGCAGAATGTATCGGCGGTGACGGGAGCCTGCCTTTTGGTAAAAAAGAGTCTTTACGACGAGGTGGGAGGCCTTTCGGAGGACTTTGCCATTTCCCTAAATGATGTGGATTTCTGTCTGAAGCTTAGGGAAAAGGGCTTCTTAAATGTTTTTACACCATTTGCGGAGCTGTATCATTTTGAGTCGGTTTCCAGAGGACTGGATGATCAGGGAGAAAAGGCAGAGCGATATAATAAGGAGTCCGAGCACTTCAGGACGAAGTGGAAGGAGGTTCTTGCAAAGGGAGATCCGTACTATAATCCGAATTTTTCTCTGGATCGGAGTGACTTTGCTTTGAAAATACAGGGATAGTGTGGTAAAATATTTCTGATAGTCTGAATGCCGGTTTAAATGGCAGGAGGATGATCCAATATTGTAAACAGGAGGAGCAGTTATGAGCTATAAAGAGCAATATGATTTCTGGTTAAAGGATTCTTATTTTGACGAGAAGACAAAGGCAGAATTGCAGGCGATTTCAGGAGATGAGAAGGAAATCGAAGACCGTTTCTATAAAGATCTGGAATTTGGTACCGGCGGACTTCGCGGTGTGATCGGAGCAGGAACAAACCGTATGAACATTTACACGGTCCGTAAGGCAACACAGGGACTTGCAAACTACATTATCAAGCAGGGCGGCAGGGACAGAGGCGTTGCAATCGCATACGACTCCAGAAGAATGTCACCGGAATTTGCAGATGAAGCTGCACTTTGTCTTGCTGCAAACGGAATCAGGGCTTATGTGTTTGACGCACTCCGTCCGACTCCCGAGCTTTCCTTTGCACTCCGTACCTTACATTGTATTTCCGGTATTGTCATTACCGCAAGCCACAATCCCCCGGAATATAACGGATACAAGGCTTACTGGGAAGATGGTGCACAGGTAACCGCTCCTAAGGATAAAGAAATTATTGCAGAAGTAAAGGCCGTAACCGATTATCATTTGGTAAAGACCATGGACAAAAAGGATGCAATGGATCAGGGACTTTATGTTGTGATTGGCAAGGAAATTGACGATGCCTACATGGCAGAGTTAAAGAAGCAGATTATTCACCCGGATATTATTAAGGAAGTTGCAGATGATATCCGTATTGTATATTCTCCGTTCCATGGAACAGGAAACGTACCGGTACGCCGTATTCTTTCCGAGCTTGGCTTCAAGCACGTGTATGTTGTACCGGAGCAGGAGCTCCCGGATCCTGATTTTACCACACTGGAATATCCGAACCCTGAAGATCCAAAGGCATTTACCCTTGCATTAAAGCTTGCGAAGGAAAAGAATGCAGATATCGTACTGGCAACCGACCCGGATGCAGACCGTCTTGGTATTTATGCACTGGATACAAAGACCGGCGGATATGTACCGTTTACCGGAAATATGTCCGGAATGCTGATTGCAGAATATATTTTAAGAGAGCGTACCGCAACGAAGACCATGCCTGCTAATCCGGCACTGGTTACGACTATTGTTACCACCAATATGGCACGTGCCATTGCAGAGGCTTACGGGGTACGTTTCGTGGAAGTGCTGACCGGTTTCAAGTATATCGGTGAGCAGATTAAGTTCTTTGAACAGAGCAACTCCAACAATTATGTATTCGGTCTGGAAGAAAGCTATGGATGTCTTGCAGGTACTCATGCAAGAGATAAGGATGCCGTTGTTGCCGTAATGTGTCTGTGTGAAGTGGCTGCATGGTGCAAGAAGCATGGTATTACCGTATGGGATCAGATGCTGAAGCTCTATGAAGAATACGGATATTATAAGGAAACACAGTATGCCATCACCTTAAAGGGTATCGACGGATCCAAGCAGATTGCAGAGATGATGGATAAATTAAGAAACAACCCTCCGAAGAACTTCGGAGAATTACAGGTAAAAGAGCTTCGTGACTACGACAGGGATGTGATCACAGACCTTGCTACCGGAGCAACCAGACCTACCGGACTTCCGAAGTCCAATGTGTTATACTTTGATCTTACGAATGATTCCTGGTGCTGTGCGCGTCCTTCCGGAACAGAACCGAAGATCAAGTTCTATATGGGAGTAAAGGGAACCAGCCTTCAGGATGCAGAAGAGAAGCTGAATAAGCTGACAGAGGATCTCAAGGCCGTTCTGTAAGTCAAAATGATGGCAAAATTATTAAAGCTGAGTAATTTGAAGAAAACCATATATTATCTGAAGAAGAACGGGTTTCGCAAGGCTTATTATGCAGCGGTGGAACGAGCTTCTTCCGAAAGAAAGGATGACTATCATTATGATCCCTTGCCGGATTCTGTTTTAAAGGAACAGGCCTTCTTCCAGCTTTACCCCCTTATTCAGAAGGACAACTCTGTCACAGTATCTGGAGAT
>OGXI01001225.1_pt1 | contig 21722 bp, 18 predicted proteins | sample 1576221 | NCBI WGS metagenome assembly OGXI01 (sample SAMEA3541523, study PRJEB24748) | human gut metagenome | biome: human gut; feature: human-associated habitat; material: faeces | place: China | collected 2012
GATATCCGAAATCTTGGGATTATTGGAAGTAATGGACGGAAGCTGATCAACGACGGCAAGCAGTCTGTGAATCCGGATCTGAAGCTTTCCACCCAGGAGTGGTATCTGGAAGCTTTACAGAAGCCGGAAGGCCCGCTTCTTACATCTTCTCATGTACAGCACATCATCAGCGGAGAGCGTCCGTGGGTGATCACTTTAAGCCGTGGAATCCGTGACCGCAGCGGCAGCGGAGAAAAAGAAGGCGTCTTTTTTATTGATCTGAATTATAGTGCCATCAGTGAACTTTGTGATCAGAATACGATCGGGAAAAAGGGATACGCATTCATTCTGGATGAAAGCGGAAATATAGTATACCATCCCCAACAGCAGCAGCTTTACAATGAATTGCAGACTGAGAATATCGACCTGATCGTGAAATCAAAAGAAGATACGGTGCGTACCGAAAGGGGAAACAGAGGAAAGCTGTATTCTATTTCCAGATCAAATAAAACCGGATGGACCGTTGTGGGCTGTATGAGCGTCAGCGAACTTCTGCGCAAGAGCAATCAGGCACAGAGTATTTATGTGCTTATTTCCGCACTTCTGATGATCGTGGCACTGCTTTTTTCCAGATTTCTGGCAAAGAGTCTTACATATCCTCTTCAGCGTCTCAGAGATTCCATGTCCAGAGTACAGGAAGGGCATTTTGACGGAGCAGATGTGGAAATCGATTCAGAGAATGAGATCGGAAGCCTGACGAAATCTTTCAATGTGATGACACATAGGATACAGGATCTTATGGAGCAGAACGTGAAGGAACAGGAAGCAAAGAGAAAAAGTGAGCTTAAGGCCCTTCAGTCCCAGATCAATCCTCATTTTCTCTACAATACCCTGGATTCGATCATCTGGATGGCAGAGGGCAGAAAGTACGAAGAGGTTGTTCTGATGACAGCATCCCTGGCACGTCTTCTTCGTCAGAGCATCAGTAATGAAGATGAAGTGGTTCCTCTCGCAAGGGAAGTGGAGTATGCCAAGGGTTATCTTACGATCCAGAAGATGCGTTACAAGGACAAGTTGGAATTCGAGATCGATGTAGAACCTTCTATACTAAATATCCCTCTGATCAAGCTGGTTCTCCAGCCGATCATTGAAAATGCCATCTATCATGGACTGAAATATAAAGAGAGTAAGGGACTTTTGCAGGTAAAAGGCTTTATGAAGGATGGAAATGCAGTTCTTCAGGTGATCGACAACGGTGTAGGTATGGATGAGGAAACATTGTCACATATTTATGATAAACATAAGGTGAATTATCATTCCAATGGTGTGGGTGTTTACAATGTACAGAAACGTCTGAAGCTTTATTATGGAGAAAATTACGGGATCACCTATGAAAGTGAAAAAGGTGTCGGAACCACTGCCACGATCACCATTCCGGGAATACAGGAGGAATCAATATGAAAAAACATAGAAAACTCCTGACTTTTGGAGTGGTCATCTGCCTTGTGGCGGGGCTTGTAGCCGGAATATTCTATTATAAACAGGTAGAAGAAGAGAGAAAACTATCGCTGATCTATATTCCGAAGGTTGTGGACGGTACCAACGATTTCTGGACATCACTGATCCAGGGGGCGGAGATGGCTGCAAAGGAATATAATGCAGATATCCGCGTATGGGCACCTGAGGAAGAAAATGATGTGGATGGTCAGAACAAGCTGATCGAAAGGGCAATAGAAGAAAAACCGGATGCGATCCTGATCTCGCCGTCCAGCTTCACTGAATCTGACCAGCTTTTGAAGAAGGCAAAGGAACAGGGAATACATATTTCATTTATTGATTCCTACACACAGGAAGAGGTTCAGGACCTTACCGTTGCGACCGATAATCTGGAAGCAGGGCAGATCCTTGGCAGGTTTGCGAAGGATCTTGTGGGAGCGGATGATCAGATCGCGATCGTTTCACATGTAAAGGGTGTATCTACGGCAGTTGAAAGAGAAAAAGGTTTCCGGACAGGACTTGGCAGTCGGAAGGATAATATCGTGGATGTGGTATACTGTGATTCTCAGTATGACAAGTCCTATGAGCTTACAAAAGAGCTGATGAAAAAATATCCGGATCTCAAGATGATCGCGGGGATGAATGAATATTCCTCTGTAGGTGCTGCAAGAGCAGTAAAGGCAGCAAAAGCAGAGAACCGGATTAGGGTGGTGGGAGTAGACAGCTCACAGGAGGCCGTTCAGCTGATGGAACACGGAATCTTCCAGGGAATCGTTGTACAGAAGGCATTTAAAATGGGGTATGTGGGTGTTCGGGAAACAGTTAAGATGCTGCGTGGAGAAAACTATAAAAAGAATATTAATTCCGGGTGCCAGCTGGTAACTCCTGACAATATGTATACCAGTGAGATCGAAAAACTGCTTTTCCCGTTTAATACGTTAAAAACATATGGTGATCTTACACCGTAAATAGTCATAAATGCACAAAGAAAAGGGTTAAATATTTACAGTACAGTAAATATTTAACCTTTTTTTGAAAGATATTCTATTACAATTATTGATTTTTGACGGTATTATAATAACCAAGAAAACACAAGATACGTGCAAAACGTGAGGAGGGTAAAAATTGGAAAAGTTAAAACAAAATCCAATCGTTAAGAAGCTCGGATTGAACAGAATACTTCTTGTCTGTGTTCTGATTCTTATGTTCCTGGTTTTTAAAGTAGTTCTTGGAAACAAGTTTCCGGCTGTTGACAGTATCAAGTCTACTTTGAACTATGTGTACTTCCTGGGCTTTTTGTCACTTGGCGTTACATTCGTAATCGCTACAGGAGGAATTGATTTCTCCATCGGACCTGTAATGTTCTGCTGTGCACTGGTATCCGGTTACTGCATGACATCCTACAAGGTTCCGTGTGCAGTTGCCATGATCCTTTGCATTCTGATCGGTCTCTGCTTTGGTATTTTCAATGGCTGGATGGTTTCTTACATGTCAGTGCCACCATTCATTATTTCCATGGCATCCATGAACATTGCAAAAGGTATTGCTTCTGTATTCACGAAAACACAGTCCGTAAGCTGGCCGGCAGCCAGTGAGGCAAACGGCTGGTTCCGTAATATCGTTTCCGTAAATGGCTTCCCTGTAGGAATTGTTATTTTCCTGGTAATGGCAGTTATCTGCGGTATCGTTCTTTACAACACAAAACCAGGACGTTACATCCTCTGCCTTGGATCTAACAAAGAGGCTGTCCGTCTTTCCGGTGTCAACACAAAGAAATGGGAAATGCTTGCTTATATGATCTGCGGATTCCTGGTAGGTATTGCAGCACTCTTCTTTGTAGCTACATACACAACTGTTCAGCCAGGTTATGGCGATCAGTACAACAATGAGGCTATTGCAGGCTGCGTTATGGGTGGTACATCCATGGTTGGTGGACTTGCTTCCATCGGCGGTACTGTAATCGGCGTATTTATCATCTCTCTTCTTCAGCAGGGCATTATGGCATTTGGTCTTGGTAAAGGACAGCAGATGATCATCACAGGTATCATCGTTATCGTTGCAGTTTATATCGACGTTTCTGCAAGACGCAGAAAGAACTGATCTTAGAGGGAGGATGCGACAATGGGTGAAGTTATTTTAACTATGAAGGACATTGATAAGTCCTTTCCTGGAGTTCATGCTCTGGATCACGTTAATTTCGAAGTAAAACGCGGCGAAGTACATGCACTTATGGGAGAAAATGGTGCCGGTAAATCAACACTGATGAAGGTTCTTACCGGTATTTATCAGAAGGATTCAGGTTCCATCGTTTACAAAGGACAGGAAACAGAATTCCACAATACACGTGAGGCACAGGATGCCGGCGTTGTAATCGTACATCAGGAGCTGAACATGGTAGGTGATCTTACCGTTGCTCAGAACATCTTCATCGGACGTGAGCCGAAAAAAGGTTTTACCATCGATGATAAGAAAATGATCGAGGATTCCAAAAAGCTTTTCCAGGATCTGAACATTGAGATCAATCCGAAGGAAAAGATGAAAAACCTGACAGTCGGAAAACAGCAGATGTGTGAGATCGCAAAAGCAATCTCTCATGATGCAAAAGTAATCGTCTTTGACGAACCATCTGCTGCATTAACAGAGACAGAGATTCAGGAACTCTTTAAAATCATTCGTGATTTGAGAGAAAAACAGCTTGGTATTGTTTATATCTCACATCGTATGGATGAGATTAAAGTCATTACAGACCGTGTTACAGTTATGCGAGATGGTCAGTATGTTGGAACATTGATCACAAAAGATAGTACAAAAGACGATATCATCAACATGATGGTTGGTCGTGTTATTTATGAAGATCCTAAGACTGAAAGTACAGTACCAAAAGATGCACCGGTTGTTCTGAAGGTAGAACACCTCAATGCAGGTAAGATGGTTCAGGATGTAAGTTTTGAATTACGAAAAGGTGAAATCCTTGGATTCTCAGGACTTATGGGTGCCGGACGTACAGAGACTGCAAGAGCTATATTTGGAGCTGACCCAATCGACAGTGGTGACATTTACATTAATGGTAAAAAAGTTACAATCAAGAGTCCGGAAGATGCTGTTAGATGTGGTATCGGATATCTTTCAGAAGATAGAAAGAGATACGGAATTGTTGTTCAGAAATCAGTTGCTGAGAATACAACAATGGCAACAATGGAACAGTTTATGAATGGTATCTTTATCGATAAGAAGAAAGAGAAAGAAGTTGCTAAGAAATATGTAGAATCTCTTGCAACAAAAACACCAACAGTAGATCAGCTGGTAGTAAACCTGTCAGGTGGTAACCAGCAGAAAGTTGTTATCGCTAAATGGCTGACAAGAGATTCAGAGATTCTGATTTTCGATGAGCCTACAAGAGGTATCGACGTTGGAGCTAAGAATGAGATTTACAAGCTGATGAATCAGCTGGCAGCAGAAGGAAAAGCCATTATTATGATTTCCTCAGAGATGACAGAAATATTACGTATGAGTGATAGAATCGTCGTAATGTGTGAAGGAAAGAAAACTGGTGAGCTGGATATTTCCGAGGCTACACAGGAAAATATCATGAACATGGCTACACGAGAGATTGATTAGGGAGGAAAAAGTAATGGCAAAAACAACGACGAAAACGGCTGGTACGAAGAAGTCGACAATCGATAGACTTGGAGGACAGAAAGTAATCGTTCTTCTCGTAGTAATTGCATTGTTTACCCCGGCATCCCGCCATTTCAAAAGTTCGCGGCTCAGCGCGCCAACGGTGCGGCGGCCCTGGCGGGCAACTTCGGCGCAGCAAAGCAGCACAACATCCGGCTGCCAGCCATCATTCAGATACAGGCTGACCAGCCGCTGCATCTCGGTTCGGCTGAGTGCCTTGCCGAATGCGGTCTGCGCTTCCTCGCATAGAACCGAAACATAAGGGTCGTTCAGGGTGGTCAGGTCGATGGCGGAAGCTTTCTGCATTTCGGTTTTGGGCAGGGGTGCATCCCGGTCACTGACCAGCAGCCCGGCACCGGCCCAATACTGCATGGCGCGCTTGGCGGCCTCAATGCTGGGCATGCCAAGATCCCGCGCCATGGTGCGGGGGTCGGTTCCGCCGCCGCCCAAAAGATACAACGCGGCGCGGATGGTATCGCCGTCTGCGCGGGCCAGGTGCGCGAACACCAGCCGCGGCACGGCAACACTTTCCCCATTTTGTTCCGCCAGCCTGTAACCCATGGCGTCAGATCCCCCTTTTACCCCAGTATAATATTAAATATTATACCATTGGCAGGGTAGGGTGTAAAGCGGCAAAACAAGACAGCAAAAACGCAAAAAATAGCAGTTCAACCAAATTGCAGCCCGGCATTTTGTACGGAATTGCCACCAAAAAGCTCTTGCATATGGGGATGTTTTACAATAAAATAAAAGAAAGAGAGCAATTTATCGGTTGAAATGACAGAACAGGAGTGAGACACATGGCAATCAATATGGTCAAATTACCCACCCAAAAACAGGATCTTGTACTGCGCGTGGCAAAGGGGCACTTTGCCACAAGCCACAGCCATATCAATTATTACATTGACGTTACCATGCAAAAGACCCGCCTTTCCGAAGCGCGCGCCGTGGCACTGGAACTGGTCAGCTCTTATACCCACACCACCATCGTGGATACCATCCTCTGCCTGGACGGCACCGAGGTGATCGGCGCCTGCATGGCCAGCGAGTTGACCCGCGACGGCTATGTAAACATGAACGCCCACCAGACCATCTATGTGGTCACGCCGGAACACACCACCGGCAGCCAGTTGCTGTTCCGCGAAAATACCTCTCCCATGATCGCGGGCAAACATGTGCTGATCCTGGCAGCATCCGTTACCACCGGTTATACCGCGCAGGCTGCTGTGGAAGCGATCAATTATTACGGCGGCCAGGTAGTTGGCATTGGCGCAATCTTTGCCACCCAGACAGAGTGCGCGGGTTACCCCGTTACTTCCATCTTTAACCCCAACGACCTTGGCGATTACCAGAGCTATGATTCCCGCGACTGCCCGTGGTGCAAACAGGGCAAACGCATTGACGCACTGGTCAACAGCTTTGGCTATTCCAGCCTGTAACATAAAAATATACAGCCTGTGGTGGAACTGCGCCTGCAATCCGCCGCAGGCTTTTGTGTTGCTAAAGTTAGGGCAATACCGCACAATTCCCGCCTTACGGCTTAAGCACCGCTCCGACGGCTGCGGCACGGCATCTGCGTTGCCAAAATGCTCGATAATGTCGGGTTGCGGTACCCGCATCGTGCTTCGGGGGCAAAAGCCCCTCGCACTCTGCGACCGCTGCCCCTGCTTCGGTTCGCTGTTTCCGCCACTGGCGGCGCTCACCTTTGCAGCATCCGGTATTATCTGCGCTTTTGGTCTAGCAGCTGTCGCACCTCGCTCGCCGTATCGGCACTTAGAATTATGCGGTATTGCCTTATGAAAATTTTTATGAAAACCTCTTGACTCTGACGCTGCGTAATAGAGTATGCTGGGATTGCCGCAAGGGAAGGAGGGGAAACCCATGATGACCGTAAGTGAAGTAAGCCGATTGACAGGCGTGAGTATACGCACCCTGCAATATTACGATAAAATCGGCTTGCTGCACCCAAACGGGCACACCGAAGCGGGCTACCGCCTGTATGACGATACAGCGCTGGCAGCTTTGCAGCAGATCCTGCTGTTCCGGGAGATGGAATTCCCCTTAAAAGATATCAGACAGATCATGACCCAGCCGGGATTTGACCGCGAAAAGGCGCTGACACAGCAAATGGAGCTGCTGACGCTGAAAAAGCAGCGCCTGGAAAACCTAATCGACCTTGCCCGCAGGATGCAGCAGACAGGAGGAAAACCAATGGATTTTACCGCATTTGATACCACAAAACTGGAAGAATATGTCCGCCAGGCAAAACAGGCGTGGGGCACAACTCCGGAGTACCAGGAATTTGAGGGAAAAAGCGCCAAACGTACCCCACAAGAAAGCAATACCATCAACGCCCAGTTGATGGCCATTGTGGCGGCGTTTGGTACCCTGCAAACCCGCCCAGCCCAGGACCCGGCGGTGCAGGCACAGGTGAAAACACTGAAGGATTTCATCACCCGGCACTATTACACCTGCAATAAGCAGATTCTGGCCCAGCTGGGGCAGATGTACGCGGCGGGCGGTGAGTTTACCAAAAACATCAACGCCGCAGGCGGCCCCGGTGCGGCAGAATTTGCGGCTAAGGCGATTGAATATTATTGCAGGGGAGAAGAAACATAGGAAACAGAGCGGCACCCGGTAACATGGGTGCCGCTTTTGCTGTCACAAAATGTGGGGATGGCGTGTTATAGAAGTGAAAGGCCTTTCTGAATCAGAAGCAAAAAGAGGTGAGGGGATGTTCTCAGCGGATACCTTGCAGCAGGTGTTGGTGCAGGATTATGGCCGTCTGTGTACACTGGCAAATAAAATTTTGCAGGACAACCATTTGGCTCAGGATGCCGTACAGGAAAGCTGGCTGCGGCTGAACCGTGCGCGGCCTGATACGACCGATGCAGAAAAACTGCGCCATCTGCTGCTGGTCACGGTGCGCCATACGGCCCTGAACATGCGGCGGAGCCGGCGGGCCGAACCGGCAGAAGATGCAGTATTTGCCGCCCTGCCGGATGCTGGCCCGCTGCCGCAGGAAAAGCTGGAACGCAGCGAGGCCGTGCGCTGCCTGCTGGCGGCAATGCAGGCGCTGGAAGAAACCGACCGCGCCATCTTGCAGCTGCAATACGGGCAGGGCATGACCGGGGCACAAATTGCGGCAGCACTGGGGCTGCACGCCGCTACGGTGCGCCAGCGCAGCCGCCGCGCCCGGCAAAAGCTGAAACAATTACTGGAACAGGAGGGCCTGACCTTATGAAAGAACCATTGGATGAACTGCTGGTGCAGGCGTGCGCCGCCCAGCAACGCGCGGATCTGGCGGCGCTGGAACAGCTGGAACCAGCCAATGTGCCAATGCCATTTGTGCCGCAGGTGCGCCGCACACCGCGGCGGCTGCTGAAAGCGGCAATGATAGCCGCCGTCTGCGCAGCATTGGTTACCACCGTGTATGCCTTTTGGCCTGAAGTTGCCGTGATCCTGGAGGGCAGCCGGGCATACCTTGCCGTGCAGGAAGCGCCGCAGACCGACATCCCCATGGAACAAATGCAGCTGACCTGGCTGCCGGATGGCTGCACCGTGACATGGGATGACAGCACCTATCAGGAATACGGCGCGTACTCCTGCCTGATCGATAACGGCAAGCAGAGCAAAGAACACCAGGTGCTGGGCATTGCCCAAATGCCGCTGGAAAACAAAGTCAACATTCAGGGCCGCGGGCCGGATGATGCCATTACCGAGGAAGATAAAGCGAACATAGAACAACAAATCATGATTGTGGATGACATTGCTGCTTTGACTGCGGAGCAGATTGAGGATTGCAGTGTGGTGGCATGGACAGCAGGGGACAGCTACTATGTGGCATCGGTACACCACTGGCAGGATAAAGACGAACTGGTGAAGATTTTGCAGGGAATACGATAGCTTTGTAAAGGAGCAATAACAATGAAAAAAATTATAATAGCAATTAGTATGATGCTGGCTATGAACATCTTTTTAGCAGTTCCTGCATTAGCAGAAAATTATCAGGAGTATGGTCTATATGATAGTGATGGAAACTACAAGGGGATGTTTTATTCGATAGAAGAGATTAATGATTTTTTAGAAGAAACAATGACAGCAGATGCACGATATATAAAATGCGATGGGGTAAATAAACATGGAGACAAGACTTATACAGTGATTAGAGAGGCGGATTACGATTGGTGGATAGATAATAATATGAAACGTGTATACCAGCGTATAGTATATTGCGCTTATTGCAATGTCCAAATAAGTTGTGAAGATTTCGTATACTAAACGGATGTAGAAAACATAAATAATGAACGCATTTTAAGCAATATATACTGACAAAAATCCGCCCCTTTTTTGCAAAAGGAGCGGATTTTTTAGCTTAGTTCAGTTTTAGGCGCTTGAGCTGGAATATAGGTGCAATTACAGCAAGCCTTCGTTGCCCAGAACTTCCTTGGTGTCGCGGGCAATCATCAGCTCTTCGTTGGTCTCGATGACCAGAGTGCGAACCTTGGCACCCCAAGCGGTGATTTCCACAACATCTTTGTTCTGCTTGTGGGCGTTGGCGTTCTTTTCGGTATCCACGCGGATGCCCAGCCAATCCATGTGGTGGCAGATCTTGGCACGGGAGTCAGCGTCATGCTCGCCGATACCGCCGGTGAACACGATGGCGTCAACACCGCCCATAGCGGCAATGTAGCTGCCGATGGTCTTCTTGATCTGGTAGTTCAGCATATCGCTGGCCAGCTGTGCGCGCGGGTTGCCGGCGGCGGCTGCTGCCTCAACGTCACGCTTGTCGCTGGAAACGCCGGAGACACCCAGCAGGCCGGACTTCTTGTTCAGAATCTCGTCCAGCTGGTGGCCGGTGATGTTCAGGGTGTACTTCAGGTAGTTGACCACAGAAGGGTCGATATCGCCGCAGCGGGTGCCCATCATCAGGCCGGCCAGCGGGGTCATGCCCATAGAGGTATCCACAACCTTGCCCTGGTCAACTGCAGCAATGGAAGAACCATTGCCCAGATGGCAGGTGATCAGCTTCAGGCGGTCGATGGGCTCTTCCAGATATTCGGCAGCGCGGTAGCTGACGTACTTGTGGCTGGTGCCGTGGAAGCCGTAACGGCGCACGCCGTACTTCTCGTAATATTCATACGGGATGGCGTACATGAAAGCCTTCGGCGGCATGGTGGAATGGAAAGCGGTATCAAACACGGCAACATTGGGGATATCGCCAAAGACCTTTTTGGCGGCCTCGATACCCAGGATGCCGGCAGGGTTGTGCAGCGGGGCCAGGGGGCTCAGCTCGCGCAGGGTCTCGATCACTTCGGGGGTGATCAGGCAGCTGGCCTGGAACTTTTCGCCGCCGTGGACCACGCGGTGGCCGATGGCGTTGATCTCGCTGACATCATCAATGACCTTGCCATCGCCGGTGGTCATCTTTTTCACAACCTCAGCAAATGCTTCGGTGTGAGTGGGGAAGATGGCCGGGGTGGTGGCTTTATTGCCGTTGGCTTCATGGGTAATCATGCTGCTTTCCATGCCAATGCGCTCGCACAGGCCCTTGCACAGCACCTTCTCGCCTTGCATATCAATGAGCTGATATTTCAGGCTGGAAGAACCACAGTTGATAACAAGGATCTTCATTGGATTTGTCCTCCTTCAAAATTTAAGAACCATGCCGGGCAGGACCCGGTTTTTGTATTGGCCCTTTTGTATCAGACAAATTTATTATATAATGAAGCAGAAAACATTGCAAGGCTCTTTTCGGCACAAGCGAACAGAATTTGCGGAGAATCAGGGGGAGACGATATGAATTTTGTCGGCATCATTGCAGAGTATGACCCGTTCCACAGCGGCCACGCATTGCAGCTGCGCATGCTGCGGCAGCGGGGGGCCAGTACCATCGCGGTGTGCATGAGCACCGGCGTTGTGCAGCGCGGTGGGGTACCCATCCTGCCGGAAGCTGTGCGGGTGCGCGCAGCGCTGGCTGCCGGGGCGGACCTGGTGGTGGCGCTGCCTGCGCCCTATGCCAACGCCAGCGCAGAACAGTTTGCCGCTGCCGGGGTACATCTGCTGGCCGCGCTGGGGTGCGATACCCTTGCGTTCGGTGCCGAAACCCCGGAGCCCGCCCCCTTGCAGGCAGCGGCTGCCGCGCTGTGCAGTGCGGCGTTCCCGGCGGCGCTGCGCAGCCAGCTGGAAAGCGGCCTGCCCTTTGCCGCCGCCCGTGCCGCAGCCGCCGAAACATTGTGCCCCGGTGCTGCGGATTTGCTGCAAACGCCCAACAACATTTTGGGGATCGAATACTGCAAGGCCATTCTGCGGCAGGGGGCAGCCATGCAGTTGCTGCCCCTGCCGCGTCTGGGCGCAGCCCATGGCACCGCCCAGACCGGCCAGGTGCAGGGGCAGGCACTGGCTTCGGCTTCCCATATCCGGCAGTTGGTGCATACGCAAGGAATCAAGGCTGCCAGCCCCTTTGTGCCGCAGGCAGCCATGGAGCTGTACCGCCAGGCCGCGGAACAAGGTCAGCTGGCGGACCCGGAAAAGTTCAGCACCGCAGTGCTGACTTTGCTGCGCACCAAAACGCCGGAGCAGCTGAGTACCTTACGCGGCGCGGGCGAAGGGCTGGAAAACCGCCTGTATGCCGCAGCCCGCGAAGCAGAAACGGTAAATGATCTGTATGACCGCCTGAAAACCAAGCGCTACCCCACGGCCCGCCTGCGGCGACTGGTACTGGATGCTGTGCTGGATGTGCCCGCCGCGGGCCTGCCCGCGCTGCCGCCGTACCTGTTGGTGCTGGGGGCAAAGCGCAGCGCGCTGCCGCTGTTAAAGCACGCAAAAATTCCGGCGGGCACCAGCCTTGCGGGTTTGGCGGGACAGGACCAAAAACTGCAAATTGCTGCTGATATGCACAGCAAAGCGGTTGATTTTTCGTTACTTTGCCGGTACAAAATACAGCCCATGGGGCATGCGTACACGGCGCATGTAGTGCTATTATAATATAATTATGGATAAAAAGTGCACGGAGCTGAAACTTTGTTGCGCTTTTAACACGCAAAATCGTTGCGAAATGAGAAAAAACAATGGCACTACATGTCATGGACGAAGCCAACCAGTGTCTGGGCTGCAAAAAGCCGCGCTGCCAGCAGGGGTGCCCCATCCAGACCAATATCCCCGAAGTGATCCGCCTGTTGAAAGCCAACAAGCTGGACGAAGCAGGCCGCATGCGGTGTTGCCTTAAGGATAGGGGATAAGGGGGCGCTATTCCGTTCCGCACAGCTCAAATTCGTTTTTGCGGCAGCGGATCAGCCCATCGTCCCGCATTTTGCCCAGCTCCTTGGAAAGTGCGCTGCGGTCCAGGTTCAGGTAGTCCGCCAGCTGCTGGCGGTCAAACGGGATGGAAAAATGCGTGCTGCCCGCCCGCACTGCCTGCGCGGAAAGATAGGTCAGCAGCCGCCCACGCGCACTTTTTGGTGTGGTGCACCGGATGCGTTGGGAGAGCGCCAGGTTTTTCTGCATAGAAAGCAGTAACAGGTTGTGCAAAAACTTGGGGTACCAGCTGGCGGCAGTGTTTTGCTGCTGCAGCATGGGTACAAGATCCAGCCATAAAATTTCGCACGGCTCCGCGGCGGCCACATCCACCATCAGCGGCTCGCCGCACAGGGCATAAGTTTCGGCAAACGCCTGCCCGGCTTCCACATGGCTCAAAATGCTTTTGTTGCCCCACAGGTCGTTGGATTCTACGTTTACGCTGCCGCTTTGCACAATGCCGATCTCATGTACCACACGGCCCGCATGGTAGATCAGAGCGTTTTTGTCATAACGCTGCACACGGATGCAGTGGGCGGCGCGCAGGGCGGCAAGTTCGTCCGCCGTCATGCCACGGAAAAGCTGGATGGGGGTGCTGGCTGTTTTTTCCATGGGATTCCTCGCTTTTTGTGGTTATAACCACAGATTTATTGGCCTGATGGCATTATAATACAAGCACAGCAAAAAGAAAAGAGCAGCGCGCCGCACAGCAATGCACGGCATTGAACGGCGCGGAGAAAGGAACACCCTCTATGATTCGCAAAATTATCCAGATCGATACCGATAAATGCAACGGCTGCGGTGCCTGCGCCAATGCCTGCCACGAAGGTGCTATCGCCATGGTCAACGGCAAGGCCAAACTGATGCGGGATGACTACTGCGATGGCTTCGGCGACTGCCTGCCCCATTGCCCCACCGGCGCTATCACCTTTGTGGAGCGCGAAGCCGTCGCTTATGATGAAAAGGCTGTGGAGGAAAACAAGCGCCAGAAAGCCGCAGCCGCCCAAAAGCCGCTGGGCGGCTGCCCCGGCAGCGCGGCCCGCAGCGTGTTCCACCAGCCTGTGCCGCAGATGCACCACGGCTGCCCCGGCAGCCAGATGCGCCAGATGCAGCATAAGCCGGAACCGGCAGGGGAGGACATGCCGGTGTTGCGGTCTCAGCTTTCCCAATGGCCGGTGCAGATCAAACTGGTTCCGGTCAACGCCCCCTACTTTGATGGGGCCAAACTGCTGATTGCAGCGGACTGCACGGCCTATGCTTACGCCAACTTCCACCAAAAATTCATCCGCGGCCATATCACGCTGGTGGGCTGCCCCAAGCTGGACGATGTGGATTACAGCGAAAAGCTGACCCAGATTATCCGCGAAAATAACATCCAGAGCGTGACCGTAGTGCGGATGGAAGTGCCCTGCTGCGGTGGGCTGGAACGCGCCGCCAAGTCAGCCTTGCAGAACAGCGGCAAGTTCATCCCGTGGCAGGTCATCACCATCTCCATTGACGGCAATATCCTCAGCGAGCTGTGAGATAAGCCCGCTTTTGACAAAAAACAAATTGGATAAAAATAAAACTGCCTGGATCGTTTGCACACTGCAAACAGGTTCAGGCAGCTTTTCTATTCTTTTCAGATACACCCTCGTGTTACCGGCGGGCAGACGACCGGCAGAGGCTTGCCCTTTGCGGGAAACAGCGCTGCGGGCAGCAGCAGAATGAACGGGTCGGCGGAGAACAAAAAGCATTTGTTTTCCATCAAAAAGTAAACCAGGATCACCGTCAAAAACAAAGTCTCGCCCGTGCAGCGGTTTTGGCATAGCCGCCACATCAACAACAGGAAGATGACCCCAATCACCACAGCGCCCAACACGCCCTTGTTCATCGGGATGGCAAGGAAAGAGTTATCAATGGCGTGGTGCTCGTCTCCATCAGTGGCAAGGCCACCCAAAAGGGTAACGGCCTTGGGCATGGCATCATGGTACCAGCCGGGCACCCCGTCCTGCTCCGGGTGGTAGAGGGGATACCCCCAGAATACATGGTGCCAGATCTCGAACCGGCCGGAAAGCAGGCCGTTCAGTTTGTCCAGCAGCGGGGTGGCGGTGGGATGATCCGGGTCAAACAGCCGCCCGGCCAACAGGCTGAACCCCAGCGCCAGCGGTGCGGCAGCCAGAGCCATGCCGTGCCAGATGCGGCTTTCAAAAAAGGCGGGCAAGGCACGCTGCAGCAAAAACAAAACCAGCAGCAGCACCATGGCAATGCCTGCCCCGCGGCAGCCGGGCACCAGCAGCGTGTAGGCTGCCAGGGCAGCTAAGCCGCCCCAGTCCCACCAGCGCAGGTGCGGCCAACGCAGCCAGCCCCAGGCAAAAAATACACCGGCCAGCCGGGCACCGTACCCGTTGTAATGGCCATAGCCGTAATCCCAGTTGCGGCAGTAGTACAGGTAGGGCACCAGCGGCGTTGCGGCGTGCAGCAGCTGCACCGCCAGCAGCCCGCCAGCCGCTGCGGCAAGGTAGACCTGCAGCACCCGGCGCAAATCAACATCCTTGGCACCAATGCCAAGCAAAACGGCAAACAAAAACCATTGGTCGTGCCCGTATGCGGTGGTAAACACCGCAAAAGCGGCCAACGCGGCAGCCGTCAGCGCCTGTTGTTTGGTCTGCCACTGGGTCAGCAGCAGGCTTTTGGCAACCAGCAGCACCGCCGCCGTAACGGTTAAGGCAATGCGGCACACATGGCTGAATGTGGGCAGTGTGTTTTGAATGTTGGAGCTGAATACCTCCGATAAAACCAGCAGCAGCGCCACGGCAGCGCAGAACACACGCTCGCCCTTGGCCTGTGTTGCTGGGCTGACCGGGCGGAAAAGCCGGTCAGGTGGTTGTGTGGTCATCAAACCGGCCTCCTTTCCGCATTGGTTCGGTTTGAATTTTGTGTATATTTTTTAGCATACACAGACAGTATACCACAATTTTGCGCAAAAGAAAAGCAGGGCTGTGCCGCTTTTGCCGCAAAGCAGCAAAAGGCAAAGCATAGCCCTGCAAAAATATTTATTCTACCCCAGTTTCAGCGGCGTACTCTTCAATCAGCTCGCGCTCCAAAAACGGCGTTTTAACACCCTCGCGGTCACGGTAGGCTTCGTGGCCTTTGCCAATTACGGCAATCAGGTCGCCCTCCTGCGCGTGGTCAATGGCGTAATGCAGGGCATCCAGCCGGTCGGGAATTTCCACATACTTGGCGTCCGGGTTGCCCTTGGCCATGCCGGTTTTGATGTCCGCGATAATATCTTCCACTTTTTCAAAGCGGTTGTTGTCTTCGGTCAGGATGCTGAAATCCGCCAACTTGGCGCACACTTCGCCCATGCCGTAACGGCGCAGCTTGCTGCGGTTGCCGCCGCAGCCGAACACCACGACCAGGCGGTTGGGGTTGTACTCCCGCAGGGTTTCAATCAGGCTTTCGGTGGCGGCTTCGTTGTGGGCATAGTCGATCAGGATGGTGAACTTATGGCTGATGGGCACCAGCTCCACACGGCCTTTGACGAGCGCCTTTTTCAGTCCCTCATGGATGGGGGCATCCGCAAGGCCCAGCACCTTGCCCACGCCGATGGTGGCCAGGGCGTTGTAAATACTGAACAGCCCCGGCATGCCCACCTGTACGTCCAGCGTGTGGCCGTCCGGCTCGGTCAGGGTGAACTCAACGCCCAGCATCTCTTTATTGCGCAGCAGGCGGTACTGCTCGCTGGCGCGGTAGTCCACCTTGGGGGCGTGGATGCCATAGGTAACCAGCTTGCAGGTGTGGCCTTCCAGCAATGCTTCGGTGTTGGGGTCATCGGCGTTTACCACGCCGACATCGCAGCGCTGGAACAGCTTGCCTTTCCAGCTGCGGTATTCCTCAAAGCTGGAATGTTCGCCGGGACCGATGTGGTCCGGGTACAGGTTGGTGAACACGCCCACTTTATAATGGATGCCCGCCACGCGGTCCATCATCACGCCCTGGCTGGAAACTTCCATCACGCAGGCATCGCACCCGGCATCCGCCAGCTGGCGCAGGATCTTTTGCAGTTCATAGCTCTCGGGGGTGGTGTTGTTCAGGTCATAGTGGTGGCCGGGGTAATACACGCCGTTGGTGCCGACCATGCCGACCTTGTGACCTGCGGCTTCCAGCACAGCCTTGATCATGTGGGTGGTGGTGGTTTTGCCCTTGGTGCCGGTCACGCCAACCATCGTCATTTCCAGCGCGGGACGGCCAAAATAGGCGGTGGAAAGCAGCGCCATGGCGTAACGGGTGTTCTCGAACTTGACCACGGTCACATCTGGCAAAGCGGCCAGCACCTCGGCGGGCAGGTCGTGCTGGATGGCCAGCACGGCAGCGCCTTTGGCGGCAACGTCCGCGGCGTAATCATGGCTGTCCCGCTGGGTGCCGACGATGCAGACAAACAGACCGCCCGGCGTTACCTTGCGGGAATCATAGTAAATGTCAGTCACTTCGGTATTCAGGCAGCCCTGAACAAGTGTATAGTCCAGATTTTTCAGCAGTTGTTTTAACAGCATGTTGCTATCACCTCAGCGTTTTACAAAGTATTCATCGTACCAGACTAAGAACATAAAAATGCACCAGATCTGCCGCCAGTTATCCCGCTTGCCGGAAATATGCTGGTCCAGCATGGCATTCAGCTCTTTTGTGCGGAAAAACTGCTCCGCGGCGGGGGTGTTAAATGCCTTGCGCACAACGCCCGCATACTGCTCATCCCGCAGCCAGGCGCGTACCGGAACAGGGAAGCCGAGCTTCTTTTTGTCTGCCGTTTTGGCGGGAATGGTCTTTTCTGCCGCACCGCGCATCGCAATCTTGGTCTGGTTGGCGTTCACCTTGCACTTGGTCGGAATATGACTTGCCAGTTCAAATACTTTGCGGTCCAGGAACGGCACGCGCAGCTCCAGGCTGTTGGCCATGCTCATTTTGTCGGCTTTCAGCAGAATATCGCCCACCATCCACAGGTTCAGGTCGCAGGTTTCCATCTGGGTCACAGCGTCCTGCCCTTTGGAAAGCTCAAAGTACGGGCGGGAAAGGTCGGTGGGCAGCTTGCCGGGGCGGTAGTTTTTCAGCAGCTTTTTCTTGCGGTGCTCATCCATCAGGTTGGTGTTGCCGATGTAACGCTCCGCCAGCGGCTTGCTGCGGCGCACCAAAAAGTTGATGCCATGCACCGGCGGCAGCAGGTCCGCCACCGCGCCGATGGCCCGGCGGATGGGCAGGGGAATCTTGTCATACCAGGTTACGGTAAACGGCTCTTTATAAATGTTGTACCCGCCGAAAAATTCATCGGCGCCCTCGCCGGACAGGCAGACCTTGACCTGCTTGGATGCTTCGCGGTTGACAAAGTACAGCGCGACCGAAGCGGCATCCGCCAGAGGCTCATCCATGTGGTACTGGATCTTGCCCAGGTTGGCCCAGTATTCCTCCGGCGTAATGCGGTAAGCGTAATTCTTGACCCCGATGTGCTTGGAAAACTCCTGTGCATAGTCGGTTTCGTCATACTGCTTGTTGGCAAAGCCAACGGTGAATGTTTTGTCCACATGGGCCAGCGCGGCCATGTAGCTGGAATCCACGCCGGAAGAAAGGAAGCTGCCAACCTCAACATCGGCGATCTTGTGTGCCTGCACGCTCTCTTTCATCGCCGCGCTGATCTCGTCCTCCCACTCTTCCAGTGTGCGGGAATCATCGGGGTCAAACTTGGGCTGCCAGTAGCGCTGCACCGTCAGCTGCCCGGCTTTCCATTCCAGCCAGTGGGCGGGCATCAGCTTTTTGACGCCCTTGAAGAACGTATCCTCCCCGGGGGAATACTGGTAAGAGAGGTACAGCGGCAGCTGCTCTTCGTTCAGCTCTTTCTTGAAGCCGGGGTGGGCCAAAAAGCTTTTGATCTCGCTGCCAAACAGCAGCTCGCCGGCATCGTTTTGGTAATAATAGAACGGCTTGATGCCAAAATGGTCGCGCGCGCAGAACAACGTTTCGTTCTTGCGGTCCCAGATGGCAAAAGTGAACATGCCGCGCAGCTTTTGCAGCATCTCCTTGCCCCACTGCTCGTACCCGTGCAGCAAAACTTCGGTGTCGGACCGGGTGGCGAAGGTGTGCCCGGCGCGCATCAATTCGGCGGTCAACTCCTGGAAGTTGTAGATCTCGCCGTTAAAGATGACGGCGAGGTTCTGGTCCTCATTAAACATGGGCTGTTTGCCGCCCTCCAGGTCAATGATGGAAAGGCGGCGCTGGCCAAGGGCTGCCGGGCCTTCAATAAACTGGCCCTGACCATCGGGGCCGCGGTGGGCGATGGCATCCATCATGCCCTGCAAAATTTCCTGCATGTCGGCGCGTGCGCCGACAAAGCCAACAATTCCACACATGGTTATAATCCTCAACTGGCTGCGGAGCTAAAAACAAACCGCAGGTTATTACTTTCTTGCCCCGGCGGGAACCGGTACTGTTTGTACGATATGCCCTATTATACACGGTTCGCGCCGTAAAGAAAAGCATTTTGCGGCGAATGCTGCTGGAATTTTCGCCCGCGCAGACAAAAAACGCCGTGCCCGCACCCCCAAAGCAGGCGATATTGCCGTTTGACATGTGGTGGCAATGGCGGTAAAATAAAGGATAACCAAAATGGGAAAGGTTTGGTATTATGTCTGATTTTTTACCGGTACTTCTTGGCAGCGATGCCAATGTTTATGGTATGGCACGCAGCTTTTACCAGCAGTATGGCGTGCGCAGCGTGGCCATCTGCAAGGGTGCGCTGGTTGCAACTTCCAACACCAATCTTGTAAAAATTGCCGTGCTGGAACCTGATTTGGAAAACGATGAAACGTTTGTAAAAACGCTGACCGATTACGCAAAAGCCCATGCGGACAAGCCGCTGGTGCTGGTTTCCTGCGCGGACGGTTACACCGTGTTGATGGGCCGCCACCGCGATGCCCTGAAACCCTATTACCACTTTGCCTGCCCGGAACTGCAAACCGTGCTGGACCTGGATATTAAGGAAAACTTTTACCGTGCCTGCGAAGCACACGGCCTGAGCTACCCCAAAACGGCAACCTGCAATGCGCAGAACTATAAAAATATAGAACTGCCGTTTGCGTTCCCCGTTATCATCAAGGCGAGCAATTCCCCGGCGTATTGGAATTGCACCTTCCCCCACAAGAAAAAGGTGTTCCTTGCCAATAACCGCGAAGAATTTGACGCCATCACCGCCGCCATTTACGGCAGCAGCTACCAGGACGAATTGATTCTGCAGGAGTATATCCCCGGCGATGACAACTGCATGCGTGTGCTGAACGCCTACTGCGGCCTGGACCACAAAGTCAAGCTGATGGCTTTGGGCCGCCCCCTGCTGGAAGAGCAGACCCCCGAAGGCATCGGCAACTATGCGGCCATCTTGTCTGACCCCGAATACAATGATGCTGCCCTTCTGGAAAAGCTGAAAAACTTTTTGGAAGATATGCAGTGGGAAGGCTTTGCCAATATGGACATCAAGTACGACGCCCGCACCGGCGAGTACAAGATGTTTGAGATGAACCCCCGTCAGGGCCGTTCCAGCTACTTTGTCACCGCGGCAGGGTATAACCTGTCCAAGTGGCTGGTGGAGGATGTGCTGGAGCACAAGGAACTTGGCCTGACCATTGCCGATACCAAGAGCCTGTGGATGATTGCCCCCTACGGCGTGATCAAAAAATACCTGAAGGACCCGGATCTGCTGGCCCGTGCGGATAAGCTGAAAAAAGAGGGCAAATGTGCCCACCAGCTGTTCTGCAAAGAGGATTGGAACCTGAAGCGCTGGCTCTGGTACATCCGCAGCCAGCTGAACTACTACCGCAAAACCGCCCGCTACTATGGCAATAAGGGCCTGCGGGATTGATGATAGAATAAAGGCAATACCGCATAATTCTAAGTGCCGATACGGCGAGCGAGGTGCGGCAGCTGCTAAGCCAAAAGCGCAGATAATACTTTGTGTATTATCGAGCATTTTGGCAACGCAGATGCCGTGCCGCAGCCGCCGGAGCGGTGCTTAAGCCGTAAGGCGGGAATTGTGCGGTGTTGCCTAAAAGCTATCACACACTATAAATAAAATCGCTGGCCCCCGTAGGGGCGCACATTGTGCACCCGCCGCCCTTTTGGCAATCATAGAAACGCCAGCCTGTAACAAAACAAACCATTATAATAATAGAGAGGGGAAAGCGCCTATGTGTGGCATTACCGGCTTTGCTGAGCGCAACCATAAAGCGGAAACCGCCCGCCGCATTGTAAAAGGAATGGCGGACCTGATCACCTACCGCGGCCCGGACGGCGAAGGCTACTATGTGGACGACCAGGTAGCCCTGGGCCACCGCCGCCTTTCCATCATTGACCTGGAGGGCGGCAAGCAGCCCATGTTCAATGAGGATGGCAGTCTTGTCTGCATTTTTAACGGCGAGATCTATAACTTTCAGACCCTGCGCGAGGAACTGATCGCCGCAGGCCATACCTTTGCCACCCGGTCCGATACCGAGGTGCTGCTGCATGGCTATGAGCAGTGGGGCAATCAGCTGCCCGGCAAACTGCGCGGCATGTTCACCTTCGTGATCTGGGACCAGAAAACAAAAACCATGTTTGGTGCGCGGGATATCTTCGGTATCAAACCGTTCTATTATTATAATCAGGATGGTCTGTTCCTGTTTGGCAGCGAGATCAAAAGCTTTCTGGCTCATCCCGGTTTCAAAAAGGAACTAAACGAGGAACGCCTGCCGGAATATTTGAGCATTGAGTATATCCCCAATGAAGAAACCATGTTCAAAAATGTCTACAAGCTGCCCAGCGGATGTATGTTCACCTGGGAAAATGGCGAGCTGACAGTGGAACGCTACTATGAGATCAAGTACCATGTGGACGATTCCAAGAGCCTGGAAGAGTGGGAAAAAATCATCACCGATACCTTTGCCGAAAGCGTTGCCGCCCACCAGATTGCCGATGTTGAGGTTGGCTGCTTCCTTTCTTCCGGTGTGGATTCCAGCTTTGTGGTCAACGAGGTTGCTAAGGGTACTCCGCATGTCAAGAGCTTCTCGGTCGGCTATGCGGAGGAAAAATACTCCGAGCTGCCGTATGCCCAGGAGTTCAGTAAGGAAATCGGTGTGCCCAGCATTGCCAATAAGGTGGATGCCGAACAGTTCTTTGAAGCCAACCGCCTGATCCAGTGGTACCTGGATGAACCCATGCCCAACCCGGCGGAAGTTCCGCTTTACTTTTTGGCCCAGAACGCCCGCAAGTACGTC
>OGXI01001226.1_pt1 | contig 21718 bp, 17 predicted proteins | sample 1576221 | NCBI WGS metagenome assembly OGXI01 (sample SAMEA3541523, study PRJEB24748) | human gut metagenome | biome: human gut; feature: human-associated habitat; material: faeces | place: China | collected 2012
GCGAAGCGGTCGTTTTCGCCGGTCAGCTTCATTTCAAAGCCTACGGACGACCGGCTCATCACATACCATACGATCAGTGCCACCGCTGCGGCATAGAACACGCCGGTGGTCAGGTTGCTCAGCTTGATGAGCGGCGTGAAGGCCGCCTCCGCCATGATGCTGTCCGTGCCGGTGGCGATGCCGCGCTCGGCGGTCTTGAGCGGACCGTTGGCCAGGTAGCTGCAAAAGTAGATGGCCACGGAATTGAGCATGATGGTGGTGATGACCTCGTCCACCTTCCACTTGACCTTCAGCGCGCCGGGCAGCAGGGCGTACAGTCCGCCCGCCGCCATGGCCGCCAGCAGCGCCAGCAGCGTGACCAGCCACGCGGGCGCGTCCAGCTGCGCGCCCACCACGGCCGCCGCCATGGCCCCAAGGTAGAGCTGCCCCTCGCCGCCGACATTGAACACGCCCGCCTTGGCCGCCAGACTCATGGCCAGGCCCGTCAGACACAGGGTCACGGTCTTGGCCAGGGTGTTTCCAATGGCGCGGGGCTTGCCCAGCGCCCCTTCGATCAGCGCGCCATAGCCTTCGATGGGATTGTGGCCGCACACCAGCATGATGGCCGCGCCCACCGCCAGCGCCAGCAGCACCGCGGTAAGCAGCGAAACCAGATAATCCCGCGTCAGCTTCTGTGTGGGCTTGAGGCGCGCCAGCGCCCGCAGGGACTGCATCCATCCGCTCATCGCGCCTCCGCCTCCGTTGTATCCTGACGGCCCCCCGTCATGTAGTATCCGATCTCTTCCCTCGTCACGTCCGCCGTGCGGAAGCGGCCCGTTACCTTGCCCTCAAACACCGTAACCAGCCGGTCGCTCAGACGCATCAGCTCGTCCAGATCCGCGCTGATGAGCAGCACGGCGCAGCCCTGGTCCCGCTTTTCCACGATGCGCTCGTGGATAAACTCCGTCGCGCCGATGTCCACGCCTCGCGTGGGCTGGCACACCAGCAGCACGGGCGATCCGAAGGAAAACTCGCGGGCCAGCACGACCTTCTGCATGTTGCCGCCGCTGAGGGACCCGGCAGGCTCGTCCACGCCGGAGGTGCGGATATCAAAGGTGCGGGTCAGCTCCTGCGCGTATTTCTTCATCTGCCCGCGCCTGAGGTGGATACCCAGGCGGCTGAACGCCGGCGTGCGCTGCTTGCCCACAATCAGATTTTCGGCCACGCTGGCCTTCACGTCCATGCCGGTGGAGATGCGGTCCTCCGGGATATAGCTCAGGCCCGCCTCCCGGATGCGTCCGGGGGTCTGGCCGGTCACGTCGCGCCCACAGAGGGTGACGCTGCCGCCCATGACGGGCCGCATGCCCGCCACGCACTCGGCCAGCTCGGTCTGGCCGTTGCCCTCCACGCCGCACACGCCGACCACCTCGCCCGCGCGCACGGTCAGGTCCATGCCGCGAAGCGCCGGAAGGCCCCGGTCGCCCAGCGCGCACAGGCCGCGGATGACCAGGCGCTCCTCCCCTGCCGCCTGTCCGCCGGGCAGGTCGCCGAAAAGCACGTCGCGCCCCACCATCAGCGAGGCGATCTCCCGCTCGCTGGTATCGCGCGTCTCCATGACCTTTTCCAGTCTGCCGCGCCGCATCACGCCCACGCGGTCGCTCACGCGCATCACCTCGGGGAGACGGTGCGTGATGAGGATGACGGTCATGTTTTTCTCCTCCACCACGCGACGGATGACCTCAAACAGCTCCTCGGCCTCCTGCGGGGTGAGGACGGCGGTCGGCTCGTCCAGAATCAGCACATCCGCGCCTGTTCGCAGCGCCTTGAGGATTTCCACGCGCTGCTGGATGCCCACGCTCAGGTCGCGCACCACATCGCCCGGCTCCACCTTCAGCCCGTATTCGGCCGAGAGCCTGCGCACCGTTTCCTCCGCCTCATGCCCATCGTAAAACAGACCGCGCCGGGGCTCGTGCCCCAGCATGACGTTCTGCGCCACGGAAAAGCTGGGCACCAGCTTGAAATGCTGGTGCACCATGCTCACACCCATGCGCATGGCGTTTTCCGGCCCATGCTGGGGACCGGTCGGTTTTCCCTTGATGTAAATTTCCCCCAGCGTAGGCGCCTGCAGGCCGTAGAGCAGGTTCATCAGCGTGGATTTGCCCGCGCCGTTCTCCCCCACCAGCGCAAACACCTCGCCCCGGCGGATGGTCAGGCTCACGTCATCATTGGCGAGCGTGCCGGGGTAGTGCTTGCTCACATGGGAAAAGCGGACGATCTCCGCACCCGTTGCAGCGTCGTTCATCGGTTATTCCTCCGGCTCATCTTCCGTATACAACAGCAGCACCGTGTCCATGCCCGCATCCACGATGTCTGCGGGGACGAAAACGCTCTGCGCCGTGATCGTGTCCTGACCCGTCTGGGCAAAGGCTGTCAGGATGTCCACATCCGTGCCATAGTCCGTCACCAGCAGCAGGGGCGAAAAGTCCTCGGGCATAACCATGGTTTGACTTACCATCAGCACATTGGACGCCGCCAGCCATTCGGCGCCCGCTTGCCCGGTGAGCAGGCTGGGCATCAGCAGCGCCAGCCGCATCTTCAGCTCCGCCTGTGCCGTGTCGCTCAGCTCCGGCATATCGGCGCCCTGCGCGGCTGCAAAATCCTCAAATGCGGATTCATCGCGCAGCACAAAGCGCCTGCGTTCCTGAACCTCGCACCCGGCGTTGCCCGCCATGCGCTCCACATGGCTCATCAGCTCCGAGCTGCCGGTGAACATCTCCACATATGCCCGCTCCCCAGCCAGCGCCGTCATGCGCGCGCACAGCGCGTCCGCCGTATCGTCCGCCCAGTCCGCCCGCGCGCATCCGCACAGCAGCGTCAGGCAGAGCAGCACGGCAGCGGCCATCCGTTTCCGGTTCATGCGCATCTCCTCCGTTTGGCAAAGGCCCCTTGCGCGGCAAACGCCTGCAAGGGGCCTTGATTTTTTCCATGGCGGTTCAGCGGGTGCTCTCGACCTCGATTTCGCCCGCAATAATCTTTTCGGCCAGGGCCTCCACCTCGGCCTTGAGCTCGTCGGATACCTGCTGGGTCATGGTGTCGTCGCCATACCCCAGGCCGACCAGGCCGCTGGACATGTCGGCGTTCCAGATGGTGCCGCCGTCGAACACGCCGTCCTCCAGGTAATTGCTGATCACATCATACACGCTGTCGCCCACGCGCTTGAGCATGGAGCAGATGATAACGTCGGGATTGATGTACTTCTGGTCGCTGTCCACGCCCACGGCGTACTTTCCCTGCTCCTGCGCGGCCTCAAACACGCCCAGGCCGGTCTTGCCCGCCACGGCGTACACCACGTCCGCACCCTGGCTGTAGAGCGAAAGCGCCGCTTCCTTGCCCTTGTCGGGCGCCTCATAGTCGTCGGTATAGACGGGGTCAAGCACGGTGCCGTCGGGGTTGGCATAGAGCGCGCCCTGCTTGTAGCCCACGACGAAGTTGTTGATGGTATCGCTGTTCTCGCCGCCGATCACGCCCACGATGCCGCTCTGAGCCAGCTTCATGGCCACATAACCCGCCAGGAAGCTGCCTTCGTTTTCGGCATAGGTGATGGACAGCAGGTTGTCGCCCACGCCATCCAGGCCGTTATCCACAAAGATGAATTTGGTATCGGGCATTTCGGGCACGACCGCAGTCAGCCCATCCCAGAACTGCCAGCCCACGGCCACCACCACGTCGCTCTGCTCGGCGGCCTCCACCAGCGCCACCTGATACATGCTGGCGTCGCTCTTGCACTCCACCACGCTGCCGATTACGCCGTAGTCGGCCTCCAGCCGCTTGAGGCCCTCGTTCGCACTGTCATAAAAGCCAAGATCGCCCAGCGTTTCAGCGATGCACAGGGATACCCGCAGCTCGCCGCCGTCCTCAGCCTGTCCCATGGCGGTGAGTCCCAAAGTCAAAAGCATCGCCAGGCACAGAAGCAAAGAGAGGATTTTTTTCATTACATTCGTCCATCCTTTCCGTCTGATAGGGTCGCTCATCCATGCGTCCATTATACTATGGTGCCTTTGCTTTCGCAAGGCTTTTCGGCGGCAAAACGCCTGGGGTTCAGCGCGCCAAATTTTGCCGTGCACAGCCCCTCATCAAAGCAGCTCCCTGCACGCAGGGCGCAATGTTTTGCGTTCCGGGCATATGGCGGCACCCTTTTGGCGCCGCGTTTTTGGCCTTGAGAACAGACAAAAGCAGGAGGAGCGCCTGTGCGCTCCTCCTCGTTCCAAATCAGCGGTACAGCATCTCCTCACGCTTGGGGCCGGTGGAGATCATGTGAATGGGTACCTGAAGCTCCTTTTCAATAAAAGTGATGTAGTTTTGGCAGTTTTCAGGCAGTTTGTCCCATTCGGTCACACCGCGCACGTCGCACTTCCAGCCGGGCAGCAGCGTATAAACCGGCTTGCAGCGCATCAGCGTGGGCGTGGAGGGGAAATCCGTAATGGTTTTGCCATCAACCTCATATGCTGTGCACACGGGGATCTGGTCCAGGTAGCCCAGCACGTCCAGGTTGGTCATGACGGCCTCGGTCGCGCCCTGCACCATGCAGCCGTAGCGCGTGGCCACAGCGTCGAACCAGCCTACCCGGCGCGGGCGGCCCGTAGTGGCGCCGTATTCGCCCGCGTCGCCGCCCCGGTCGCGCAGCTCCTTGGCCTCCTCGCCAAACAGCTCCGTGGTGAAGGGACCCGCGCCGACGCAGCTGGAGTATGCCTTGGTGACGCAGTACACATCCTTGATGGCGCTGGCGGGCACACCCGCGCCCACCGTGCCGTAGCCGGCCAGCGGAGAGGAGGAGGTGGTGTAGGGATAGATGCCGTGGTCAGGGTCGCGCAGGCTGCCCAGCTGGCCCTCCAGCAGCACCGTCTTGCCCTCCTTGAGCGCCTTGTGCAGGTAGAGGGTGGTGTCGATTACCATGGGACGGATGCGTTCGCCCAGGTCCCTGACGTGGGCAATGAGCGCCTCCAGGTCGATAGGCGGCTTATGGTAGAGGTTGGAAAGCGTCACATTCTTCTGCTCCACGGCGCTGAAAAGGCGCTGGCGCAAAATCTCCTCGTCATAGATCTGGCAGACCTGAATGCCGATCTTGAGGTACTTGTCGCCATAGAACGGCGCGATGCCGCTCTTGGTGGAGCCAAACCCGGCCTTGCCCAGGCGCTCTTCCTCAAAGCGGTCAAAGTCCACATGGTAGGGCAGCATCACCTGCGCCCGGTCGGAGATATACAGCTTGGGCTTGGGAACCCCGCGCTGGACCACGCTGTCGTACTCGGCGAGCAGCTTTTCGATGTCCAGGGCCACGCCCGGTCCGATGATGTTGGCAATGTTCTGATGGAAAACGCCCGACGGAAGCAAATGCAGGGCGAACTTGCCATAGTTGTTGATGATGGTATGCCCCGCGTTGGCTCCGCCCTGAAAGCGCACGACAACGTCGCTGCGTTCGGCCAGCACGTCGGTGATCTTGCCCTTGCCCTCGTCGCCCCAGTTTGCGCCTACGATGCTACGGACCATAAAAATGATCCCCTTTCCGATGGTTTTTCCACGCCGCCCGGCGGCGCGGAAGCAGGGCTGATGCCCCATCTTTCTTTATACTATACCGTGTATGGAATGTCAAGCAAGCAGGAGGAAAACCACATGTCAAAAAAGCGTATCGCCCTTCTTCTGGCCCTGATGCTGTTCACAGCCCCCTATGCCCTGGCTCAGCCGTACCAGGACGGCGTCTACCGCGACCTGGGGGCCGGGTATAATGACGAGGTGGTAGTGACCGTCACTGTACGCGGCGGCGAGATGACCGAACTGACCGCCGAAAACCGGCGTGGCGGGGAAAAGAGCGAATACTTCGTCAAGGCTGAGGAGGGGCTTTCCAAGGCCATTCTGGAAAAGCAATCCATCGACGGGGTGGACGCGGTGGCAGGAGCGACCGGCACCAGCGACAGCATCCTCGCCGCGATGAGAGGCATTCTGGAGCAAATGGCGTATACAGGCCCCACCGAGGACGGCGGAATGGCCACCGCCGCCCCGCAGACCACCCCCGCGGAGGGCGTGCCCGAAGTAACCGCATCGCCCGCTCAGACCTGATTACTCCACGATCTGCGACACGTCCACCCAGCCCGCGGCGTGCGAGGCTGCCTCCAACTGGGGCAACGTAACCTCCACGGCGCTGTTGGGGGTACCGGCGGCGGGAAACACCGTATCGAAGCGCTTAAGCGATTCGTCCAGATAGACCTTCACGCCCTCCGGAGCCAGAAACGGACACACGCCGCCCACCGGGAAGCCCGTCAGCTCGGCCACCTGCTCGTGGCCGAGCATTTTGGCCTTCTGATGAAAGGCCGCCTTAAACTTTGAGTTGTTCACCTTGGCATCGCCCGCCAGCACAATCAACACGGGCGCGCCGTCCACCAGAAAGCTCATCGTCTTGGCGATGCGGCGCGGTTCGCACCCCACGGCCACCGCCGCCAGCTCCACTGTGGCGCTGGATACGTCAAATTCCAGAGCGTTCAGTCCCAACCCGGCCAGATAGGCCTTTACCTGCTCAAAACTCATCGTTTGTCATCCTTTCCGTCATGGTGCGCTACGGCTGCGGAGTCGTGCGCATACACAGATAGCTCAGCGGCAGAGAAACCGCCGCCGCGCCCAGCTGAATCCATTGCCACTGTTCCACCACGAACTGCGCCACCCGCGCAAGCCACTGCATCCACTCAAGGCCCATGGCCAGGATCTCCGTTTCCGTACCGCTTTCCAGGATAACGGCTGTCTCGCGGACAAAAGGCATGAGCATGAGCATGACGCACACGAAGGGCACGCCGAGCACCACCGCCAGCGTCAGCCCACGCCCGCGCCTGAGGCAGCAGGCCAGCAGATAGAACAGGCAGGTCCACTCCAAAAGCCACAAAAGCTGCTGCGGCAACCCTTCCAGCGACTCCCGCAGGGTATGGCCCAGCAGCGCCGCGCCCGTTGGCAGAGCGTCCGTATAGGCCGTCAGGGTGAAGCGGGCCGGCATCGTGCGGGAGAGAAGCAGGACCGTTCCCCCCGTCGCCAGGTTAATCAGCAGCGTGCCCATCAAAAATGCCGCCGCACCCAAAAACAACGCCAGCACATTGCTCAGCCACACCGGAAAGCGCGCCGTGCCAAACCGGAGCAAAAACCGTGTGCGGCTGTGCGCCGCCAGGCAGGCGCATACCAGCAGCAGCGCCATGGTCAGGGAAAAATCGGACGACACGCCGGCCATATTCAGATCGCCCGCGCCCGCCAGGGCCGCGGCAATCGCGATCGCGTTGCCTGCCAGCAAAACCAGCAGGCCCCATCCAATCAGCCGACCCATCCACGCCCGGTGATACCGCATGGCGCCCAGGAAGCGCGAGCGCCGCATCCATCCCGCATGTTCAACCGGCATCGCGCTCCGCCTCCTTTCCTTCGGTCAAAAGCACAAACAGCCTCTGCAGGCTCACCGGCGCGGTCTGCACCCGGCCGCAGGCCCGAATGCGTTCGGCGTCCTCCGGCGCGTTCAGGCGCGTATAACGCACCAAAGTCCCGGCCACCTCTTCTTCCCGCAGGACCGCAAGACCCGCCGTCGCGGCGCGCACCTCCTCCGCCGAGCCCGATACGCACAGATACAGCCGCGTCATCTCCTCCGGCGAGCCCTGGGCCAGCAGCCGCCCGCCGTCGATCATCACGGCGTAATCCAGGGTGCGTGCAACCTCGTCAATCAGGTGTGTGCTGATCAGAAAGGTGCGCTCCGGCTCCCTCCTGTGCGCCGCCACGACCTCGTCATAAAACCGTTCACGCATCACCGCGTCCAGGCCGAGGCTCGGCTCGTCAAATATGGTCAGCTCCGCCCCGGAGGCCAGGCCCGTGCACAGGAGCAATGCCGTCTGCATGCCGCGGCTGTATCCCTTGAGCGGCTTTTTCAGCGGCAGCCCAAACAGCGGCATCAGCCGTCCCGCCTGTTCTTCCTGCCAGGAAGGAAACAGGCATCGGCACACGGCGAGAAACTCGGCGGCATTTTTCAAGCCACCAAAGTCCGGCGTATCTCCGATCAGGCACAGGCGGCCCAGCGTTTCCATCCCCACCGGCGCGCCCATCAGCTCGGCCTGCCCGCCCGTCTGCCGCAGCTGGCCGCTTACAATGCGCAGCAACGTGCTTTTTCCCGCGCCGTTTCGGCCCAGAAGGCCCGCTACCCGGCCCGCGGCCACCGAAAAATCCAGGCCGTCCAGCGCCACAGCCCGACCAAAGCGCTTTGTAAGGCCACATGCGCGGACGGCAGGTGCAACATTGGTTCCCATCATGATAAAATCCTTTCAAAAAACGAATGCGGGAGAAAGGCGCGCACACCTCTCCCCCGCGTCGCCGCTTATTTCACAATCAAATTGCACAGGCGACCCGGCACAAAGATCACCTTTGCAATGGCTTTCCCGCCCACGATCTGCTGGATATCCGCGCGCTGGGGAAGCTCTTTCTCCGCCTGCTCGCGAGTCATGTCCGGCGAGACCATAATGCGGCCGCGCACCTTGCCATTGACCTGCACGCCGATTTCCACCTCGGTGCGCTTCATGGCCTTTTCGTCGTAGGTGGGCCAGGGCTCGCGCGCGAGGCCGCTGCCAAAGCCCATCTGCTCCCACATCTCCTCGCAGATGTGCGGGGCCACGGGGCTGAGCAGGAGAATCAGCGTGCGCAGCTCCTCGCGGGTGCAGCCGCCGGCGGCGTAGAACTCGTTAACCAGCGACATCATGGCGGCGATGGCCGTGTTGTACTTCATGGCCTCGTAGTCCTCGCCCACCTTCTTGATGGTCTCATGCATCAGCGGGGTGAGTGCCTTGGAGTAGCCCTCGCCGGGCAAAATCATGTCCTGAAGCCGCCACACACGGTCCAGGAAGCGGCGGCAGCCGCGAGCGCCGTTGGTGGACCACGGGATGGCCTGATCGAAGGCGCCCATGAACATCTCATAGAGGCGGAAGGCATCCGCGCCCAGCTCATTGACGATGTCGTCGGGGTTGATGACGTTGCCGCGGGACTTGGACATCTTCTCGTTGTTCTCTCCCAGAATCATGCCGTGGCTGGTGCGCTTCTGGTACGGCTCCGGGGCCTTGACCAGCCCCAGGTCATGCAAAAACAGGTGCCAGAACCGGCTGTAGAGCAGGTGCAGCGTGGTGTGCTCCATGCCGCCGTTGTACCAGTCCACGGGCATGAAGTAATCCAGCGCCTCCTGGCTGGCAAATTCCTTGTCGTTATGCGGATCGCAGTAGCGAAGGAAGTACCAGCTGGAACCTGCCCACTGGGGCATGGTATCGGTTTCGCGCTTGGCAGGGCCGCCGCACTTGGGGCAGGTGGTATTGACCCAGTCGGTCATGGTTGCCAGGGGGCTTTCGCCGCTGTCGGTGGGCTCGTAGTTTTCCACGTCGGGCAGGAGTACGGGCAGGTCGCTCTCCGGCACGGGCACGGTACCGCAGTGCGGGCAGTGCACCACGGGGATGGGCTCGCCCCAGTAGCGCTGGCGGCTGAACACCCAGTCACGCAGCTTGTAGTTGACCTTGCGCTCGCCCAAGCCCTTTTCCACCAGCCAGTCGATGATCTTCTTCTTGGCGTCGGCCACGCGCAGGCCGTTGAGGAAATCGCTGTTGCACAGCACGCCGTCCACGATATCGGTATAGGCTTCCTTGGTGATGTCGCCACCCGAAACCACCTCCACCATGGGGATGCCAAACTTGGTGGCGAACTCCCAGTCACGGGTGTCATGCGCAGGCACGGCCATGATGGCGCCGGTACCATAGCTCATGAGCACATAGTCGCTGACCCAGATGGGGATCTCCTTGCCATTGACAGGGTTGACGGCGCGGATGCCGTCGATCTGAACGCCGGTCTTGTCCTTTGCCAGCTCCGTGCGCTCAAAGTCGCTCTTCTTGGCAGCCTCGTCGCGGTAGGCGGCGATGGCGGCGTAGTTGGCGATCTCATCCTTGTACTTCTCGATGAGCGGATGTTCGGGGCTCACAACCATGTAGGTCGCGCCAAAGAGCGTATCGGGCCGGGTGGTAAACACGCGCAGCTTCTCGTCCTTGCCGGCGAGCTGGAAGTCCACCTCCGCGCCCTCGCTGCGGCCGATCCAGTTGCGCTGCTGGGTCTTGACCGCGTCGATGAAATCGACATGGTCCAGCCCGTCCAGCAGTTTCTGCGCGTACTTGGTGATGCGCAGCATCCACTGGCTCTTGACCCGCCGCACCACCTGGCTGCCGCAGCGCTCGCACACGCCGCCCACGACCTCTTCGTTGGCCAGGCCGCACTTGCAGCCGGTGCACCAGTTGATGGGCATCTCGGCCTTGTAAGCCAGGCCGTTTTCCAGCAGTTTCAGGAAAATCCACTGGGTCCATTTATAGTAGGAAGGATCGGTGGTGTTGACCTCACGCGTATAGTCGAAGCTGAAACCCAGGCGCTGGAGCTGCTCGCGGAAGTGGTCGATGTTCTTTTTGGTAACCACGGCAGGATGGACCTTGTTTTTGATGGCATAGTTCTCCGTGGGCAGGCCAAAGGCGTCGTACCCGATGGGGTAAAGGACGTTGTAGCCCTCCATGCGGCGCTTGCGGGCGATGATGTCCAGCGCCGTGTTGGAACGCGGATGGCCCACATGCAGGCCATTTCCGCTGGGGTAGGGGAACTCGATGAGGCAATAGTATTTGGGCTTGCCGCTGGGAAACTCGGCATTGAACACGCCGCTGTCCAGCCAACGCTTCTGCCATTTCTTTTCAATCTGTTCGGGGTTGTACGCGGGACGCTGTTGCATGGATGCTCTCTCCTTTTGGCTGTTTTTACGGCCTGTTATTGTTAATGCCAGAGATCGTCAGGGGTAATTTCATAGGCGCGGGTATACCAGTATTCAAAGATTGGCGACAGCTGAGGGAAGGCCTGTTCAAATCTGGCTCTATCGCTTTCGGATACAAAAACGACCAGCTTCGGGGGCAGGTTTTCAGCTGCAAAGGCGGTCCTTGACGTTCCCCATGGGTATACGGTGAGAACCGTAGAGCCGTCCCACTCGCCCAGATTCAGCGGAGCGACCGTCAATTCGGCATCCGTCAGCTCCATCATCACAGTAGCGTACCAGTATGGGGCCAACGCGTGCGTATAGCCGTTCTGTTTCATGAAATCGATATAGACGCGGGCCGTGTCCACCAGATGAAGGTCCTGCCATGACAGGCCGGTCCAGTCATCCATGTCCCATTGATCCACCGTGAGATAATAAAGGGTATATGCGCCCTGAAACAGGAAGCACGCGCAGGTCAGAAGAATCAGCAGCTTTCTGCACGCAGACGCCGCGTGGTCCTTCAGCCGGGCAAGCTCCGAGGCCAGCACCGGATAGGCGAACGCCACGACTGGCACATAGTACAGCTGATAATACCGGGAAGTTGAATCGAAGATGAAAACCAGGGTGGTGGTTACAAACGATGCGAAGAGGAGGCTCGGAGCCATTCGTTCCGCGACGGGCGCGCGCGTGTTCCAGATGTTTGCCGCCGATACGCAAAGCAGGTAGCCAAAGCTCATAAGCGCCGCAAGCAGCGATACGCCTGTCAGGCCGATCAGCGGCAGGGTGGAGCTTCTCACCCCGGAGGCGACGAGCCAGGCGTTAAAGATGCTGGTGTAATGCTCCGGCTTTTCTGCAGGGAAGAAAAAGGTGGATGACGCATCCGAGATATCGTAGAAGGGCAGCAGCACCTTGATATTCAAGACATAGCCGATTGCAAAGAACAGGCAGCTGCCCATCAGAATCCACACCAGCCGCATGGCGTCACTTCTGAAGAAGGACGGCTCCTCTCCGAGCAGGCGGCCGTTTTCCCACCGGTAGCGGCGCAGCGTGAGCAAAACCTGCACCGCGGCAAACGCCAGCATGGGCGCTCCCAGAATCATCATATGCCGGACGCCGTTAAGGCCGACATAAAGCCACAAAGCCGCCAGAAGGCAGGCAGGCAAAACCGCCTTGCGCGCGCTGCGCGCCTCCATCAGCCACAGCGTGAAGCCAACCATCCAAAAGGCGTTGGTCAGATAGAGGGCATAGTACAGATGGTAGACCACGATGCGGGCATAGGGAACGCTGAAGGGCAGAAGCAGCAGCGCGGCGGCAATGGCTCTGACGCGCAGGGAGCCGATATGCGCCCGGCGGCACAGGAAGAAGAATGAAAGCACATAGAGTGCCTGTACCAATAGCGTTCCGCAAATGCGTACCAAGGACCAGTCGTCGGAAAAGAGGAAAAACAGCCCGAATACCGCGTTGACATCCAGCAGCCGCACTTCCGTTGTACCATACATCGCATTGGTAAATGGATTGCGCTCCTGTGCGATTATCAGTCCGCGATATAGGTATTCGGATGCATCCCCGTCCAATATGTTGTGAGCGATGAACACATCCATCCCGATCGTGAGCAGTATGACAGCGGCAAAGAAAATCCAGTGCCACTGTCTTAACACGCCCCTGAAACAGGCCTTCATCCCCGTTTCCCCCTACTCGTATGGTATCCCCTTACCCCCGCAGCAGCTCAATGCCCTTGTCGATCCGGCGCAGGCTTTCATCCCTGCCCAGCAGGTAGGCGATCTCGGTCGCGCCGCCGGGGGTGGAAGCCTGACCGGAAAGGGCCGTGCGCACGGGCCACATCATCTGGCCGGTCTTGAGCCCGTTTTCGGCGGCCAGCGCCATCAGGCAATCCTTGACGGCCTCCTCGGTAAAGGATTCCAGCGAAGCCATCGCAGGCCGGGCCAGCTCCAGCGCGCGCAGGGCCACGACGCTGTCGGTTTTCATTTTCTTGTGGGTGTAAAGCTCCACGCCATACTCCGGCAGTTCGGCCAAAAAGCGCACCATATCCGGCACCCGGTCAAAGACCTCGGTGCGGGTATGCATCAGCTCGGCCAGACGGCGGTAGTCGATGCCCTTGCCTGCCAGCACGCGGTCAAACCACGGCGTTGCCATGGCCAGATACTCCTCAAAGGGCATGCGGGTGATGTACTCATGGTTGAACCAGACCAGCTTCTCGGTGTTGAAGATGGCCGGCGCCTTGCTAAGCCCCTTGAGGTCAAAGGCCTGCACCAGCTCGTCCAGCGTGAAAAACTCCCGCTCGTCCCCCGGACTCCAGCCCAGAAGCGCGATAAAGTTGATGATCGCGTCGCGCACATAGCCCTGGGCCAGCAGGTCCTCGAAGCTGGGGTCGCCGTAGCGCTTGCTGAGCTTGCGGGTGGCGTCCTTCATGACGGGGCTGAGGTGGATATAGATGGGCGGCTCCCAGCCAAAGGCCTCGTAGAGCAGGTTGTACTTGGGCGCGGAGCTCAGATACTCGGTGCCGCGCATGACATGGGTGATGCCCATGAGGTGGTCGTCGATGACGTTGGCAAAGTTATAGGTGGGCAGACCGTCGGCCTTGATGAGCACGTTGTCGTCCAGCGTATCGCAGGGGGCCTCGACGTGGCCGTAGAGCGCGTCGTCAAAGCTGGCCGTTCCGGTGAGGGGAATGTTCTGCCGGATGACGAACGGCTCGCCGCTCTGCATGCGGCGCAGGGCCTCCTCCTTGGGAATGTTCAGGCAGTGCTTGTCATACTTCCACTGCTCGCCGCGGGCCGTGGCCGCGTCGCGCCGGGCCTGGAGCTCCTCCTTGGTACAAAAGCACGGATAGGCGGCGCCGCTCTCCACCAGCTGCATGGCATAGGGCAGGTAGATGCCGCGCCGCTGGGTCTGGATGTAGGGGCCGTAGTCGCCGCCGACATCCGGGCCCTCGTCGTATTCCAGCCCCGCCTCCCGCAGGCTCTTGTAGATCAGCTCCACCGCGCCGGGCACCTCGCGTTCCTGATCGGTGTCCTCGATGCGCAGGATGAACTTGCCCCCGTTCTTCTTGGCGAACAGGTAGGTGTAGAGGGCGGTGCGCAATCCGCCCAGGTGCAGATAGCCCGTGGGGCTGGGCGCGAACCGGGTACGTACGGTCATGGGGAGCCTCCTTTATGATGAACAGGAATTGGATTTCAGGCATCCAACTTATATATTATATCCAGAAACAAAAATTTGTCGATGGTCTTTGACAACAAGTCTTGCATCCAACGCTCCGTGCTTGACAAGCGCACTTTGCTCGCTTATCATTTGATCATCCTCAAGAACTTTGAAACGCAGAAAGGATGCGGTCCGTTATGAAGGCGCTGCTGCGGCTCCTCTACGCAGCGGCCATGGGCGTCACCCTTGCGCTGCTGCTGTTTTGGGAACACCTGGAATACATCTACAAACGCGAATTTGCCTTGAGCAATGCCGCCCTGCTTGCGCTGGACGCGGTGGTGTTGGCGTTGCTGGCGGCCGCCGCCGTCCTCATGCGCCGCAAAGGGAGATTGTCTTTTCCTTTGAGCAGCCACGCCGCAAGGGCGGCGCGCATTTTGATGGCAGCTGTGCTCTTTGGCGCGCAGCTTGCTCTGTGCCTCAACAACCTGTTCGAGGCGGGCTGGGATGTGGCGGGCATTGTGGAGAGTACGCGAGTGCTGGCTAACGGCGGCGTGTTGCAGCATGATTATTATTCCATGTATCCCAACAACCTCATGAGCGTCTATCTCTATGGTGTAGTCAGCCTGCTGCTCAAAGCGACCGGCCTGTGGGAAACGATCGGCTTTCCGGTAGATATCGGAGCTTTCAGCATTCTTAACTGCATCCTGAGCAGCCTGACCGGCATCCTGCTGTGGCGCTGTGCGCGCCGGCTGACATGCAGCAAAGGTACCGCCGATATCGTATGGCTCCTTTATGCCGGGCTGATCGGCCTGTCGCCATGGCTGATTGTGCCCTATTCCGATTCACTCTCTTTGCTGTTTCCCACGTTGCTGCTCTCCATCAGCCTGCATCCCTTCAGACGGAGTTGGACACGCTGGAGCCTGCTGGGCGCCGTGGGCGCACTGGGCTACGCTGTCAAGCCGCAGGGCGCAGTCATGCTGATTGCCATCATTCTTGGGCGGCTGATCTGCGATGTACTGCCCGTATGGCACGGACGCACATCCGGCAGGATTCGCCAGTGGGCCTGCGCCGGCTTGGCGCTGTGCCTAACCGCCGTCGTATGCTTTGGGCTCATCGGCGGGTTGGCCCCTCTGTTCGGCTTTAAGCTTGCTCCGGAAGAGGCGCTTGGCGCGCCGCATTTTCTGATGATGGGCCTCAACCAGGAAACCAACGGCAGCTACTACCGGTGGGACGTAAGCTATTCCGTATCCTTTCCCACCCGCTGGGAACGGTTAAAGGCAAATATCGACCTTGCGCTGCACCGCGTCCTGTGGATGGGGCCGGGAGATCTGGCGCTGCATGAGGCCAAAAAGGCGCTGGTCAATTTCAACGACGGAACCTTCGCCTGGAAGATGGACGGCGGTGAGCGCTTTTCCATCAGCGGCGGTCCCGTCTTTCCCGCGGAACACGAGCTTATCTGGAGCACGGCGCTGCAGGCGCTGTGGCTTGGCGTCCTGGGCGGGTGCCTTCTCTATGCCTTCGCAGCGGCGGACCGCAATAGCGTGACCCTGTGGCTGTGCCTGCTGGGTGTAATGGCGATGGTCATGCTATTTGAATGCCGCGCCCGCTATCTCTATGCCAACGTGCCCATCTTTATCCTGGCGGCGGTTCTGGGTGCCCGCAGCCTCGCTGCCCGCGTGCGCGGGCGATGATAGATTCCCGACAGATACAGCGCGCGGCAGACGGCCGATAAAGCCGTCTGCCGCGCGTTCTGCGTTGTTTCCTTACCCCTTTACCTGTTTGGCAAAGCTATCCTTGAGGCCCACCACGCGATTAAAGACAGGCCGCTCATCTGTGGAGTCGGGGTCTTTGCAGAAGTAGCCCATGCGCAGGAACTGGAAGGTATCGCCTACCTGCGCATCCCGAAGGAAGCGCTCGGCGTAGCCATGGCATACCTCCAGGCTGTCGGGGTTGAGCTTCTTGAGGAAATCGGTCTTGAGGGTTGCGCTGCTCACCGGCGCCGCCTCGGCGCCTTCGGCCTCGGCCTGCGCCTCAGCGTCGGCCTCAGCCTCTTCCTTGGCAAGCGCTTCCTCGTCCATGAGCAGCGGCTCATAGAGGCGTGCCTCCACGGGGATGCAGTCCTCGGCGCTGACCCAGTGCAGGGTGCCCTTGACCTTGCGGTTTGCGCCCTCGGTTCCGTTGCGGGTGTCCATGTCCACAGTGCACAGAACCGCCGTCACATTGCCCTGCCCGTCCTTTTCGCACCCGTCGCAGCGGATGATATAGGCGCCCTTGAGACGCGCCTCGTTGCCGGGATAGAGGCGGAAGTACTTCTTGGGCGGATTCTCCATGAAGTCCTCGCGCTCGATATAGATCTCGCGGGTAAGCACGGTCTTGTGCGTGCCCATTTCGGGATGGTTCGGATGGTTTTCCATATCCAGCTCGTCACGCTTGTCCGCGGGCCAGTTGGTCAGGATCACCTTCAGGGGCCGGAGCACGGCCATGGCACGAGGCACCTTTTCGCCCAGGTCCTCGCGCACACAGTGCTCCAGCAGAGCCAGATCAACGGTGCTGTCGGCCTTGGCCACGCCGATGCGGTCGATGAAATCGCGGATGCTCTCCGGCGTATAGCCCCGGCGGCGCATCGCGCACAGCGTAGGCATGCGGGGATCGTCCCAGCCGGATACGTAGCCGCCCTCCACCAGCATGCGCAGATACCGCTTGGACATGATGGTGCGGGTCAGGTTCAGGCGGCTGAACTCGATCTGGCGGGGACGGGAGGGCAGCATGTTGGACGCATGCTCCACCACCCAGTCATACAGGGGGCGGTGATCCTCATACTCCAGCGAGCACAGGCTGTGGGTGATGCCCTCCAGCGCATCGCCGATGGGATGGGCGAAGTCATACATGGGGTAGATGCACCACGTCTTGCCCGTGCGGTGATGTTCCTTGAAGAGGATGCGGTACATGGCCGGGTCGCGCATGTTGATGTTGGGGCTGGCCATGTCGATCTTCATGCGCAGGATCATGCTGCCCTCGGGATGCTTGCCCGCCTTCATCTCCTCGAACAGGCGCAGGCTTTCCTCCACGGGGCGGTCCCGATAGGGGCTGTTCCTGCCAGGCCGGGTGAGGGTGCCGCGGTAGAGGCGCACCTCTTCCGGCGAGAGTTCACACACGTAGGCGAGCCCGCGCTTGATCCAGTCCACGGCGATATCATAGCACTGCTGATAGTACTCGCTGGCGAAAAACAGCCCGCCCTTCCAGTCAAATCCCAGCCAGCGGATGTCGGCCATGATGCCGTCCACGTATTCCGTCTCTTCCTTGGCGGGGTTGGTATCGTCAAAGCGCAGGTTGGTCACGCCGCCGAAGTGCTCGGCGGTCAGAAAATCAGCCACCAGTGCCTTGCAATGTCCGATGTGCAGGTAACCGTTGGGTTCCGGGGGAAAGCGCGTGTGCACGCTTTGATAGCGCCCGCTCCGTAAATCTTCCTGTACGGCGTCCCAGATGAAGTTTGTTTTGACTGTTTCCATGACTCGCGCCTTCCTTTCCATCATGTTTCCAGGCGGAACAATGCCGCCGGTTCGCATCATTATAGAACGAAACAGCGGCTTTGGCAAGCCTGTATGGCCTGAAAATGCCGGTTTTCCGGCACTTTCGGGGATGAAGCCGCCCTATTTTGTCCCAAGGAACGCTTCGATACGCTCCCGCGCGGCCCGCGCGTCGGCCCGACCCAGTTGGTACTGTGCCTCCAGCACCTCCGGATTCTTTTCTACCCGCCCGATGGGAATGCGGCGGGAGGGGCACAGCACCAGGGCGCGCCCCTCGGCCTGGGCCTGACCGGCATAGGCCAGCGAGGCGTTGTACACCTCATGCCTTCGCTCGCAGGCCCTGACAAAGGCGGGGTAGTGGCGGTAACGCACGCGCATGAGCGCGAGTGACCGGTCCGGCCGCTTGACGAAGCCCTCCGGCTGCGTGCGCACCACGAGGCACCGCGTGTACCCCATGTCCTCGAAGCGTTTCAGCGGAATGGAATCTGCCGTTCCGCCGTCCAGATAGCGCCGTCCCTCCCACTCAACGATGGTGGACACCAGCGGCATGGACGAGCTGGCCCTAAGGGCTTCCAGCAGGGCATGCGCGTCCGGCTTTCCGTCCAGGCACACCGCCTCGCCCGTTTCCACATCGGTAGCCAGGGCGTAGAAGCGCACAGGGCTCCTGAAAAACGCGTCGAAATCAAAAGGGTCCAACCGGTAGGGCAATTCCTCGTAGCTGAAGACGCGGCCCACCAGGTCGCCCGTGAGCAGCATGGATCGCAGGCTCATGAAACGCCAGTTGCGGCAATATTTCTTGGTGTAGCGAATGTTTCGCCCCTGCTGACCGGAGACGAAGCTCGCCCCGTGGATGGCGCCTGCCGATACGCCCAGAATCCCGTCGGGCGCCAGCCCCCAGTCCATCAGTTCATCCAGCACCCCGGCGGTATAGATGCCGCGCATGCCGCCGCCCTCCAGCACAAAGCCTGTCCGCTCCATGACAAACGCTTCCTCTCCACATTGGGATGCGTCCATTATAGCACGGGGCGGCAAGGGGGAAGCTCAGGGAAAATACGCATCCGGGCCCAGCCACAGCGCGACATCCTCCCGGCGCAGATATCCATAGATTCCCGGCTGGTTCAGGGATCCATCCAAATCATCCCGGGGCAAGAACACGTGCAGCCAGCCGTCCTCTGTTTCGGCCAGCACGCGCATGCGCCGTCCCGCTTCCGCAACGCACAGTGCGCCGCCGCCATCCATGTCCGTCACCACTGATCTGCCGGCCACTGCCGTCACCACCGGACACGGGCTGGAAGCCCGATAAACAAACTCCGCCCAGTCCTCAGGGAAGGAAACATATCTTCCGCTGACATAACCCTGCGTGCCGCCTACCTGCACATGATACCAAGGGACCTCCGTGCCCGGCTTCTGGTCCAGCACCTGCGCCAGCGCCACATGATACCTTCCCAGGCTGAGTGAGCTGGAGGTAGCCTCGCTGCGCAGATTCACGCCCCAGATGAGGCACAGGTCCGTCCCCGCAAGCGCCGCGCGGTGCTCCTCCTCCAACCGGCGGGCCCCATCAGCCGTGATGGGCAGGCTGTCCAGCCGCGTTTGCTCTGCGAGCCACGTCTTGACCGGCACGCAGAATCGCTCGCCGTCTGTCTCTATCTCTCCATTCCAGGCAAAAACCGTGCGCCGGCCATCCGTATCCGTATGCTCCACGGCCTGCCATCCGCTGACCACGTGGCAGCCGAAGCGCCAGCGCCACTCTCCGCCCTCCGCAGGAAGCAGCAGCTCAAAGCCGCAAAGCCGCGTGTCCTCATCCCACAGGGGATGCACGGCACACCCCTCGCCCAGCGGCAGGCCCAGGGCGCCGAAATCTTCCACGCGCGCATTACTGCCGCCCGGCTCACAGCGCAAGCCCACCAGCGCATACGCGCCGCCTCGCTCCACCACCATCAGTGCGCTGCTCGTCCACGGCAGGCCGGCGATATCCGTGCTCCCGGCCATCGCTTCCTGCTCCAGCGCTGCGCCGCATACGCAGCGCGCGTCGCCCAGGCCGTGTCCGTTCATGAGGTCGCGTATGGCCTGCGGCGCCTCTGCAAAGGTGACAAGCGTCTCCCGTATCCTGCCGTTCTCCGTGACGGTCTGCCTCACCGTCTGCCCGCATGCCACGGCAGGCAGCGCGAGCACCAGCAGCATCAACACCGCTTTGACAAACACACGCTTCATGCTGTTTCCCCCCCTGATGATTTTTCTCTTCCGGTCCGGCGGGGACGCGCCGCAGCCTCTCCCCCACGCTGTTTGTTTTTTATTCCAAAAATACCAACGAAAAAAAAGGCCAATGCCTTCCCCCACATTTTTGTATTTTCCTTGACAATTTCCGTCATACCTGCTAGGCTTGTGCACAGCGTACAAATCAAGACACAAAGGAGACGATTCCCATTCTGGACATCATTACGTCCGTCAATCAGGCGGTCAACGATTTCGTGTGGGGCGTTCCGGCCATGGTGTGCATTCTCGGTGTGGGACTGTACCTGAGCCTGCGTACCCGCTTTTTGCAGATTCGCAAATTCCCTCTGGCCATCCGGTCCACGCTGGGGCGCATGTTCCAGAAAAAAACCGCGCAGGACGGGGCCATGACCCCCTTCCAGGCCGTGTGTACGGCGCTGGCGGCCACGGTGGGCACGGGCAACATCGCGGGCGTGGCCGGCGCCATCGCCATCGGCGGGCCGGGCGCGGTATTCTGGATGTGGATCAGCGCCCTGCTGGGCATGTGCACCAAGTTTGCCGAGGTGACGCTGGCCGTGCATTTCCGGGAGCGCAACGCCCAGGGCGACTATGTGGGCGGCCCCATGTACTACATCAAAAACGGTCTGAGCCGGCGCTGGTACTGGCTGGCGGTGCTCTATTCCGTCTTCGGCGTCTTTACGGTGTTCGGAACCGGCAACGCCACGCAGGTCAACACCATCACCGCCTCGATCAACACGGCGCTGAGCAGCTACGGGATGCTTCCCGCAGATGCGGTCACGCTATGCCGCTGGATCATCGGCGTATCCATCGCGTTGATTCTGATGCTGGTGCTGCTGGGTGGCATCAAGCGCATCGGCCGCGTGACGGAAAGACTCGTGCCCTTCATGGCGCTGCTGTATGTGGTGCTGGCGCTGGGCGTGGTGGTTCTCAACGCCGGGCGCATCCCGGCGGTGCTGGGGGCCATCGTCACAGGCGCCTTTTCGCCCATGGCCGTCACCGGCGGAATCGTAGGCAGCTTCTTCACCAGCATGCAAAAAGGCGTGGCGCGCGGCATTTTCTCCAACGAGGCGGGCCTTGGCACGGGCTCCATCGCCCATGCCTGCGCCGACACCCAGGAGCCGGTGCGGCAGGGCCTGTTTGGTATCTTTGAGGTCTTTGCCGATACCGTCGTGATCTGTACCCTTACCGCGCTGGTCATTCTGCTCAGCGGCGTGCCCGTTGCCTACGGCCAGGCCGCGGGCGCGGAGCTGACCATCAGCGGCTTTGTGGCCACGTACGGCAACTGGGTCACCATCTTTACCGCTGTGGCCATGTGCTGCTTCGCCTTTTCCACCATCATCGGCTGGGGGCTCTACGGCGCGCGCTGCGTGGAATTTCTGTTCTCCTCGCGGGCTATCGCGCCGTTCATGGTGGTCTACTCCCTGGTGGCCATTCTCGGCGCAACAGCGGACCTGGGCCTTTTATGGAGCATCGCGGAGACCTTCAACGGCCTGATGTCCATTCCCAACCTGATCGCGCTGTTTCTGCTATCCGGCACGCTGCTGCGCCTCGTGCGCGGCGCGCTGGATGGGGGCCGCGCGCCCAGGGGGCGGGCATGAGATTTTTGGGCTTGCTTTTTCCATAGGATAATGCTAATATAATATGTCGATATTCGCCAAGGAGGGAACCCCTGATGACCGTGCTTCACTGGATTGTTGGCATCCTGCTTTTGATATCTGCCCTTGTGATGATTGTGACCGTGCTTTTGCAAAGCAGCGAGCGCAGCGGCCTGGGCGCCATCAGCGGCGCGGCCGAAACCTTTTTCGGCAAGAACAAGGCCAAGGGCATGGACGCCAAGCTGGCGCTGATTACCAAAATCTGCGCGATCGTGTTCGTGGTGCTGTCCATTGTGATGATGTTTTTGGGCTGATGCCCTGAGGCACGCAAAAGGCGGTCCCCCGCAGGTGCTGGAATACGCCCGGATGGCCGTGACCGAAGAGAACGTGGCCCTGCTGGCGCA
>OGXI01001231.1_pt1 | contig 21690 bp, 21 predicted proteins | sample 1576221 | NCBI WGS metagenome assembly OGXI01 (sample SAMEA3541523, study PRJEB24748) | human gut metagenome | biome: human gut; feature: human-associated habitat; material: faeces | place: China | collected 2012
TCTCGGCGTTGACCGTCGCGCCGAACGCCGTCAGGATCGGATCCATGAAAATGAGGTACACCGCCGTGAGCACAACGCTGACGATGAGCGTGAGCACGATGGCGTTGCCGACGCTGCGGTGCGCCTGCTCCTGCTCTCCCGCGCCGAGGCGGATGCTGACATAGGCGCAGCAGCCGTCGCCGATCATGGTGGCGATGGCGAGCGCGATGACCGTCAGCGGGAACACGACGCTGTTGGCCGCGTTGCCGTAAGAGCCGAGGTAGCTCGCGTTGGCTATGAAGAGCTGGTCGACGATGTTGTACAGCGCGCCGACGAGCAGCGACAGGATGCACGGCAGCGAGAATTTGCGCATCAGCGCGCCGACCGGCTGCTCGGCGAGAAAGGAATTGGACTGGGATTCGTTCATGCTTGCCTCCGATTTTCCGCCCAAAGGCAAAAAAACGGCACACGCCGCGCGTGTGCCTGCAAACCTCGGAAGCCGACACACACCACGCTCGCATACCGTTTCGTATCCGAATGCTGTGCATCCGTGTATCGTGCCTTCAAGCCAGATTTGAAATTTTACGGGAGATATTATACCAGCCCGCGCCCGAAAAAGCAAGCCCCCGCGGTCTCGCGCGGGGGCAGTGCGTGTCATTTTTCCAGCGCGGCGAGCTTCTCGCGGCGGATGCGGTCGGCGTCCCGGCGGACGAAGTACGCGGGGATGAGGATGAACACCGCGCTCACGGCCGCGGCCAGAAACAGCTCATACGGATAGAGGTAGCTGCCGGCGTAGCTCGGGTACTTGGCGAGAATGGCCGCCGTCGGCTCGAGCGCGACAGCTTTGATGATGAGCGGGTCGATGATGCTCGCGAGCACCATGGGCAGCATGATGTAGATGACCATCTTCACGCTCTGCGACGCGCCGGCGCGCCCGGCGGGCGTATAGTCGCGCGACGAGGCGGTGAACAGCCCCGCCATGGCGAGGTTGCCGGCCATGATGCACGTGCCGCCGACGCACAGCAGCGGCATGGCGTGGCCGACGAACTGGATCGAATAAGCGATCAGCCCGCCGAGCACCTGCAAAATCGCCACGGGGTAATAAAACTTCTCCTTGCCGAAGCGGTCCATGGCCTTGCCCGTGAGCACGGACAGCACGGCCGAGGCAAGCACGACGATGCCGATGGGCAGGATGTAGTTGTCGATGCCGAGCGTGACCTCGACGAGCGAGATCATGTACGGCTGCCACAGCTGCATGGCAAGGCCGGAGAACATCATGCCGAGAAAGCAGATGTAGATCATCTTGTTGGCGCGGATGTTCGCCGGGCGGAAAGCGTAGAGCACGTCGCGCAGGTACGTGTCGCCCTGCACGGGACGCAGGGCCGGACTGTCGCGGAAGATGCACAGGCCGAGCACGCCGGCCGCGCTCGTCAGGCCGCCGAGCACGAGGAAAAAACCCGTCCAGTTGCCGTGCACGGTCATGCCGTCAAAGCCCGCGAAGATGACGATGAGCGCGAGGATGGGCATGATGCTCAGCACAATGTCCACGACGCCGCGGTTCGTGACGTCGGTCACGTCCGTGACCCAGGCGGAAAAGGCCGAGTCGTTGGCCGTGCTGCCGATGGCGGACATGATGCAGTCCATAACGACGAAGAGCGTCACCGCGAGACCGACGTCGCCGCCGACCTGCCCGTTGCCGAAGAGCGCAAACGCCGCCGTCGTGATGCCCCAGAGGATATACCCCCAGCAGACGAAGGCGCGGCGCTTGCCCACGCGGTCCGACCACGCGGCGCTGAAGATCGTCGCCAGCGCGGCGGCGATGGCGCTGGCCGCGACGGTCGCGGACGTGGCCCAGCCGGCGGCCGTGATATTTTTCTGAATGTAGGTGGAAAAGTAGACGTTCTCGACCATCCAGGCGATCTGCCCGATGAAGCCGAACACCAGCAGACTCGTCCAGACGCGCGCGCCGAGCGGCGTCGCCTTTTTGACGACCAGATTCTCCTGCATGAAAGTTCTCCCCTTTGCAAGGCGTTGTCACCCGATTATACCATGTTCTCCCCCCGCCCGGCAACCGGGAAACCGGCTTCCTGCCGCGCTGCGCGGCCGTGTCAAAAAATTTTCAAAAATATTTTTTCATTTTTGCATTAAAAAAAGAAGTTGGCGCATTATTCTGTCAGAACGGAAATGAAATAACTTTTCGTGAGACAGAGCTTGCTTTCCTCATAAGGTTGTTTACCGGTTATTTACAACTTTACCCCACACACACACAAAACTTTTGCTTGCTCTGCAGCGCCCGCGCGGTATCGCGCGGGCGCATTCTCTTTTAAATGACGTGTTCTCTTTCGAAAGAAATAACACCGCCCGGGACTGCTTTCGCCCCGGGCGTTTTTCCGTTTTCCCCTTTTGGCAGCGATCTGCCGTGCGTTTGGAAAGCCTTCCCCTTTGAGGGAAAGGCTTTATGGGGCAGCACTGGTCGAGCGGCGCAGAAACAGAATTACCATGGTGTGTAATGTCAGAAAACACGGCATCCGCCTCGCTGCGCTCAGCACCTTCTCGGCAAGGAGAAGGCAATGCCAGCGCCGCAGGCGTTGTCACCCCTGCTGTGCCAGCCGCGGGATGTCCCCCACGCCGTCGAGCACGACGCTCGGCCGGTAGGCAAACTCGTCCAATGTTGCGCGCGTGGACACGCCGCTGAGCACGAGCACGGTGGCCATGCCGCTCTCCATGCCGGAGATGACGTCGGTGTCCATGCGGTCGCCGATCATGACAGCCTCGCCCGAGTGGCAGCCGAGCATGCGCAGGCCGGTGCGCATCATGAGCGGGTTCGGCTTGCCGCAGAAATACGCCTGCTTGCCGGTGGCGATCTCGACCGGGGCGATGAGCGCGCGGCACGCGGGGGCGATGCCCTCGTCCGTCGGGCCGCAGGTGTCGGAGTTCGCGCCGATGAGCTTCGCGCCCGCGAGCACGAGATTCGTCGCCTTCGTGAGCGTGTCGAGCGAGTAGGCCCGCGCCTCGCCGATGACGACGTAATCGGGGTTGACGTCGTTCATGGTGATGCCGCGGTCATACAGCGCATTGAGCAACCCAGCCTCGCCGAGGGCGTACACCGAGCAGCCGGGCGCCTGGTCGGCCAGAAAGGCCGCCGTGGCCAGCGCGCTGGTGTAAAAATGTTCCTCCGGCACGTCGAGCCCCATGCGCCAGAGCTTCTGGTGCAGCTCGCGCGGGGTCATGCCGCTGTTATTGGTCAAAAACAGGTATTCCTTGTGCGTGTCCTGCAGCCAGTGGATGAACTCCGCCGCGCCGGGCAGGATGTGGTTGCCGTGGTAGATGACGCCGTCCATGTCGCACAGGAAGCCTTTTTTCGCGTTGAAATCGATCATTTCCATGTCCGTTCTCCTCTCGTTGCTTCTGCTCTCAGCTTACCACGCATCCTGCCGCCGGGCAAGCGGCGGGCGCGTCAAATTTGCGTAAAGTCACAGGTCCAGCCGCAGGAAGATCGTCGTGTCCAGCGGGCTGTCGTTGTAGGGCGGGATGTCGTAAAACCCGAGCGCGCGGTACATCCGGATCGCGCTCGTGAGAAACGGCAGCGTGTCGAGCAGCATGGCCGTGTAGCCGATGGCGCGGGCATCATCGAGGATGCGCTGCATCATCGCCCCGGCGATGCCCCGGCCGCGAAACGCGGGGCGCACATACAGCCGCTTGAGCTCGCACGTCGTGCCGGCGAGCCGGCGCAGCGCGATGCACCCGGCCGGCTGCCCATCGCACCACGCGACGTAGAGCCGCCCGTCCGGCAGGCCGTACTTTTGCGTCGGGTCGGCGACCTCGGCGTCGTAGTGTTGCAGGTCGAGATAGACCTGAAAATACGGATCGTGCGCGACGAGCATGTGCGTATATTCCGCAAACAGCTCCCGCACCGCCTCCGGCGTGGCATAGCCCAGTTTCAGCTCCATACGTGTCCCTCCCGCATGTCTCGATGGCATTATTTTACCGCATCTGCGCCCCGCGTCAAGCCCCCGTGAAAAAGGACGCGCCGGGCATTGACGCACGCGGGCAAAGCGGCTAAACTAGACCTCAGTTTCTGTTCTCGGAGGCGTCTATGAAAACGACAACCACTCCTTCCGGCACCGGCCGCGCGCGGCTGGGCCTGATCGTGTCCATGACGGTGTTCGGCACGATCGGCCTATTCGTGCGCCGGATCGAGATCACCTCGGCCGAGCTCGCGCTCTGCCGCGCGGGGCTCGCGGCCGTGTTTCTGCTGCTGTATTTTCTCGTCACGCGCAGGCGGCTGTGCCTGAGCGAGATCAAAAAGTCGCTCTGGCTGCTGCTGGCTTCGGGCGCGGCCATGGGCATCAACTGGATGCTGCTGTTCGAGGCGTACAAGTACACGACCATTTCCCTCGCCACACTCAGCTACTACCTCGCGCCCGTGATCGTCACGGCGCTGTGCCCGCTGCTGTTTCATGAGCGGATGACGCGCACGCAGCTGCTCTGCTTTCTCATGTCCACGCTCGGCGTCGCGCTCATCATCGGCTCGGGCGGCGTGCAGGGCGGCGGGTCGGATGTGCGCGGCATTGGCTTCGGCGTGAGCGCCGCGGTGTTTTACGCCACTGTCATCCTGCTCAACAAGTATATCACCGGTGTTCCGGCGCTCGAGCGCACGTTCGTGCAGTTTCTCGCGGCCATTCTGGTGCTCACGCCGTATGTCGCGCTCACATCGGGCTTTCACCCGGGCGTGATGTCCGCGGCCGGGTGGGTGAACCTGCTCATCGTCGGCCTCGTGCACACGGGTCTGACGTACTGCATGTATTTCTCCGCCATCCGGACGCTGCCGGGGCAGGAGTCGTCGCTGCTGAGCTACATCGACCCCATCGTGTCCGTGCTCGTGTCGGTGCTGCTGCTCGGCGAACCGCTCGCCCCGGTGCAGATCGTCGGCATCGTGCTGTTTCTCGGTTTCGCCATCGTAAACGAGCTCACGCACAAAAACGCCGAGACCTCATAAGCGCCCACAACAGAAAACCGCCGGCCTGCGGAGCATTCCGCAGGCCGGCGGCCGTTTTTATCCGATATCACAAAACCATCAGCAGCGTCCCCGCGCCGATGAGCAGACAGCCGATCAGGGACTTGGGCGTGAAGCGCTCATGCAAAAACACGAACGCCAGCACGAGCGTGATGACCACGCTGAGCTTATCGATCGGCACAACCTTCGACGCCTCCCCGATCTGCAGTGCGCGGTAATAGCACAGCCACGACGCCCCCGTCGCCAGACCCGAGAGGATCAAAAACAGCCAGCTCTTCTTGCTGATGTCCGTGAGTCCGCCCTGCGTGTTGGTCACGAACACCATGCCCCATGCCATCGCCAGCACGACCGCCGTGCGGATGGCGGTCGCAAGGTTGGAGTTCACGCCATCGATGCCCACCTTAGCAAGAATGGACGTCAGCGCCGCGAACACGGCCGAGAGCAGGGCAAATACGAACCACATACCTATCCCTCCGTTTCCCACGCGGGTCACGCGCGCAGCACCGCCGCCCGCAGGCGGCAAAAAAGTGCAATCATTTTCTCGCGCGACATGTGCGTGAGAGAAAATACTGCTCAGGCTGCAAGTGTGGAATTTGTGCGCCGCAGGCACACAAATTATGCGCGCAGCAGACTGCAAGCCTTTTGTCGGAAAACCCGGAGGGTTTTCCGACAGTCTCAGCCCCACCGGCCTGCGATGTTCGCAGGCCGGTGGGGTTTTTGTGCGTCTGTCACCCGGCGCACGCCGGGTCGAGGAGCTGCCGGATCTGCTCGAGATCATCGGCAAAATAGATGCCCCGCTGCCGCGCCTCGCTCGACAGGCCCAGCTCGATCATGTGCGCCAGCTGCGTGCGCAGACCGTCGTAGTAGCCGTTGAGGTTATAGAGGATGCACGGCGCGTCCAGCTGCCCGAGCGCGACACGAGACATCACCTCCGCGATCTCCTCGAGCGTGCCCGTGCCACCCGGAAAGGCGATGAACGCATCGCCCAGCTCCAGCATCTTCACCTTGCGCTCCGGAAAGTCACGCGTGACGATGAGCTCGGTCAGCTCGTCGTACAAAAAGCCCTGATCCACAAAAACTTGCGGCTCGACGCCCGTCGCCCTGCCGCCCGCGGCGAGCACGCTCTCGGCGAGCGCGCCCATGAGCCCGTTTTTCGACCCGCCATAGACGAGCGCGTTGCCGCTCTCGCCGATCCAGCGGCCGAGCGCGCGCACTGCGTCGCGCAGCGCAGGGTCATTGCCCGCGTTCGCGCCCAGATAGACCGTAATGTTCATAACCGGTTTTCCTCCCATGTCCGCAGAGCCGCTCCGCCCCGCTTTTTTGCCGCGCTTTCAAGATATCACGCCCGCCGCATATACAGCAGCGGGTACGGCCCGCCTGCTCATCGCGGTCGGTGCGTTTGTAGGTCACAAAGCCCATGTGCTCGTAAAAGCCGACGGCCTGCGGGTTCTGCTCGTTGACTGTGACCTCCCGAATGCCGTAGTGTTCCGCGCCGTATTCCAGCAGCCGCCGGCCGATGCCCGGCATCGGGCTGCGCGGCTCAGCAACAGGATACGCCATTTGCCGCCGCTTGTAAACCCCGCCGCCCTGCACAGATCGACCGCAGTATGTGCTTGTCGCGCTTACAACGCGCGCAAAAACGCGCCGATGCCGTCTGCCGTGCAGCCGTGTACCACGAACACAAGCGACTGCGCATACCACGGCGGCTTCGCGCCCGGAACGTGCAGCATTACCGGGTCTGAAAGCCGGAACACCCGGCCGCGCTCGTCCTCGACACATCCGGCCCGCGCGCCGCGAAACATCGCCCGCGGCAGGATCAGCTCCACCCCGCCGACCGGCGCCGGCAGCGGCGTTTTGCAGATAATTCTATGGTATACGCGGCCGCCGACCGTCCTCGTCTTTTCCGCCGCCGAATATTGCGCATACGCGATATCCGCTGCGGTGGGACCTTGCCTTGATGCCATGCGCTCACCTCCGCCGTTTTTGCTCCATGTTACCACATTCCGCAGCCGGACGCAAAAACACCCCGCCGAAGGCGGGGTGTTTTGCTGTCAGGCGATCAGATCTTCGTGACGATCTTGATGCCGGGGCCCATGGTGGACGCCGTGACGCAGGACTTGATGTACTGGCCCTTCGCGGCGGCCGGCTTGGCCTTGATGATCGCGCCGATGAGCGCGTTGTAGTTCTCGGTGAGCTTCTCAGCGCCAAAGCTGACCTTGCCGATCGGGCAGTGGATGATGTTGGTCTTGTCGAGACGGTACTCGATCTTACCGGCTTTGGCTTCCTTGATGGCGTTGGCGATGTTCGGCGTGACGGTGCCGGCCTTCGGGGACGGCATCAAGCCCTTGGGGCCGAGCACTTTGCCGAGACGGCCGACGACGCCCATCATGTTGGGAGAGGCGATGACGGTGTCGAACTCGAACCAGTTCTCGCCCTGGATCTTCGCAACAAGATCCTGGCCGCCGGCGTAATCGGCACCGGCGTCGAGCGCTTCCTGAACCTGCTCTTCCTTGCAGAAGACGAGCACGCGGTTGACTTTGCCGGTGCCGTGGGGCAGGACGATGGCGCCGCGGACCTGCTGGTCGGCGTGACGGGAGTCAACGCCCAGCTTCACGTGCAGCTCGACGGTCTCGTCAAACTTGGCCTTGGCGGTCTTGGTGATGAGCTCGAAGGCTTCCTGCGGCTCGTACTGAGCCTGCTTATCAATGAGCTTAGCGCTCTCTTTATAATTTTTACCTCTGAACAATTCAGTTTCCTCCTAATAAAGTGGTTCGTCGGATGGATGATCCTCCCACGATCAGGGAGCGGAATCTGACGGCTTATTCGCCGACCAGAACGCCCATGCTGCGGCAGGTGCCTGCGATCATGCTCATAGCAGACTCGATGCTCGAGCAGTTGAGATCGGGCATCTTCTGCTCTGCGATCTTGCGCAGGTCTTCCTTGCTGATGGTCGCGACCTTATCTCTCTGGGGCACGCCGGAAGCACGCTCGATGCCGCAGGCCTTCTTGATGAGCAGGGCTGCCGGGGGCGTCTTGGTAATGAACGAGAAGCTGCGGTCAGCGTACACGGTGATGACGACCGGGATCATCATGCCCATGTCGCCCTTGGTGCGCTCGTTGAAGTCCTTGGTGAACTGGCCAATGTTGATGCCATACTGGCCGAGCGCGGGGCCGACCGGGGGAGCCGGCGTTGCCTTGCCGGCGGGAACCTGGAATCTGACGTATCCAACTATTTTCTGTGCCACTTGAAAGCACCTCTTTCTTGTAAGATTTTAATCCTTGATCGCTTCGACCTGATCGAGTTCGAGGTCGACGGGCGTCTCTCTGCCGAACATGGAAACGACGACGCGGACACGGTCCTTGTCGGGCTCGAGCTCGTCCACCGTGCCGATGAAGCCCTCGAGCGGGCCGTCGGTGATCTTGACGGAGTCGCCGAGCTCATAGCCGACCACTACTTCGTGATGCTCGACGCCGAGGTCGTAAATTTCCTGTTCTGTCAGGGGGATCGCCTTCCCGTCGGCGCCGACGAAGCCCGCGGCGCCGCGCACGTTGTGCACGAGATGCCAGCTCTCATCGGTCAGCACCATCTTCACGAGCACGTAGCCCGGAAAGACCTTGCGCTCGACGGTCTTTTCACCGGAATCGGTGATCTCCTTGACCGTCTCCATCGGGATGTTGACTTCCTGGATCAGATCCTGCATTTTGCGGTTTTCCGCCGCCTTTAGGATGTTCGCGGCCACGCTGTTTTCGTAGCCGGAGTAGGTATGGACAACATACCATTTTGCAAGTTCAGACATGTTACCCACCCAGCTTCAGCAGAAGCTGCACGCCCTGATCGGCCAGCGAGTCGAAGCCCCACAGCACCAGTGCGGAGGCGAGCATGACCACCAGGCAGACCGCGGTGTTGTTTGCCGTCTGCTTCGGCGTCGGCCACACGACCTTTTTGAGCTCGCTCTTCATGTCGCGGAACCATTTGCCGATGCGTTTGAAAAACGGGCTCCCGTCTTGTGACGGTCGATCAGGTGACGCGGCAGCCGTTCGTGAACTGGGGTGACCTGTCCCTGAAAGGCGTTCGGGTGAACCTGTCGCCGCTCTCCGTAGTCGTTGATCAGGTAACGCTGAACAATCTGATGGCCAGAGTCATCCTGAGTTCAAAAGGACGCCTGAATTTGCAGGATGTCATGCGAAGCGAAACAGGCGGCCAGAAGAGCCTGACGCAAAACGAGGAAAAAGATAACGGAAAAACACCGGCAGCCGGGACGGCAGTTGCACAACAAACGGCACAACAATCTGCCGATAGCGGTCAGGCTGACCAATTGAAAGCAGACAAGAAAAATTATTCCATCCTGATCAAAAAATGGCTGATCAGAAACGGAAAGATCCGGTTCTCGGATAATTTCATCCAGCCCCGCTATACCGCCAATCTGGTGAATTTGAGAGGCTCGATCAACAACCTGTCAACGGATGCCAGCAAGCAGGCGACAGTCGACGTGAAAGGCCGCGTCAATGGTGCGCCGCTGACGATTGCAGGGGAGTTGAATCCTTTAAGCGATAAGCTTGCACTCGACATCAAGGCCAACGTAAAAGGAATGGAACTGGCGCAGTTTTCCGCCTATTCCGGAAAATACATCGGGTATGGCATTGAAAAAGGCAAGCTTTCCTTCGATGTCCATTACCAGGTTTTGAACGATCAGTTGACGGCGGAAAATTCACTGGTTCTCGACCAGCTGACACTGGGCGATGAAGTCCAGAGCGAAGATGCAGTTCATTTGCCTGTCAGGCTGGCACTGGCTTTGCTGAAGGACAAGGACGGTGTCATCGATATCAATCTGCCGGTGGGCGGTTCCCTGAACGATCCCGAGTTTTCGGTCGGAGGCATCATTTTCAAAATGTTTGTCAATCTGTTGACGAAAGCAGTGACCTCCCCATTCAAGTTGCTGGGGGCGCTGGTTGGAAATGATGCGGAATTGTCGTTTGTGGCTTTCGAGCCGGGAAGTCATGCGATTACCGCAAGTGAACAGAAAAAACTGGAATCACTCGCGAAAGCGCTGGAAAAAAGACCTGCACTGACACTGGAAATAACGGGCAAATATGATCCTGTCGTCGATAGCAAATTGACAATCATGAAAAAACTGCGGGCAATGAAGGCGAAAGATCTGGGTAAAAAGGCAGGTGATGGCAAGGTGCTTATTACCGACAAGGAATATCCGGTTTTGCTCAAGCGGCTTTACAGTGACGAGGATTTCAGCAAGCCCAAAAACTGGATAGGGTTTTCCAAATCGGTGCCTGTGCCGGAAATGGAAAAACTGTTGTCGCAACATTTTTCAGGAAAGTCCGATGACCTGATCCAGCTGGCGAACCAGAGAGCGCGGGTCGTAAAAGAATGGCTGATCACAGATGGAAAGATTCCTGAAGAAAGACTCTTCCTGTTAGCCAGCAAGGCAAAGAAAACCGAAGGCAACGATTCCGGCAACCGCGTCGATTTTTCATTAAAATAACAGGATGAGGCTGATTGGTTCCAACAGGATGATTTTATTGAATGACAGAGCAGAACACTCCCGATATTGAAAAGCGGCCGCAAAAACGGTCGCGAGTGAAACTGGCGGTTGTCGGGTTTCTGACGTTTCTCGTTTTGTTGCTTGTCCTTGTTGCCGCAGGCATTTATTTTCTTCCCCGGATCGTCGAATCCGGAGCGAAGGAATTTGTCGCTGAAAAATTCAATCGTGAACTGACGATTGAAAAGCTCGATATCGACCTGTTGAACCTGACGGCAAAACTGGACGGGGTTGTGCTGACCGATCCCGGTTCGAAAGACCCGTTTGCCACGTTCGATCATCTGTTTGTCGAACTGTCGCCGGAAACCTTTTCCGAACGCGCTCCCGTCGTGAAAGAAGTCCGCCTCGACAATCCGAAAATCCACATCGTCCGTTACGGGAAAAAGCAATACAACATCAATGATCTTGTGGCTTATGCCACCCAACCGAAAGAAGACGAATCGAAATCGAATTTCTCGATCAACAATATCCAGATCGACAACGGAACCATACGGATAGACGATGAACAGCGGAAAAAGACCCTGCTGATCGACGAGCTGAATATCGATATTCCCGTCATTGCCAATATGCCTTCACAGGTCAAGATTTTCACGGCTCTGGCGATAAGCGCAAAGGTCAACAATGACAGAATCGAACTGGTCGGGAAATCCAGAACGAAACCGGCATACGACAAGAAGTCCGGCAAGATCAGCGTCAAGCTGGACAAACTCGATCTGCCGACCTATCTGGGTTATCTTCCATTCGATCCGGGATTCAAACTGAAAAGCGGCAAATTCTCGGCTGATCTTGACATCATATTCCCGAGAAAGAAAGAGGAAAAAAGACGCATTCTGGTTCGGGGTGACGTTACCCTGAATTCAGTGTCGCTCGCGGAATCGAATGGTGCTGCCGTCCTCAAATTTTCGGAACTCAAGGTCGATATCGACAAAAGCGATATCCTCTCGGGAAAGATCGGTATCGGTCGTATCGGCCTGAAAAATCCGGAAGTGTTTCTGGATAGAAACAATAACGGGCAATGGAATGTTGAACGCCTGTTGAATACAGGGAAAAAGACCGACATCGGAACACAGACAGCGAAGAACGAAAAACCTGCGGCAAAACAGTCGTTTGCCATCGATCTGGGTCAGCTTGCCGTGAGTGGAGGGCAGGTTTTCATTACGGATAAAACATACAAGACGCCGGTCAAGATATCAGCCAGAAATATCGGTTTGAGTGTTGAAAAACTGTCACTTGATATGGATAAACATGACGTGACTGCCAGCAGCGTTGTTTCGACCGGCACGCGGATCAGTTTCATCCACAGCATGCCCGAACTGCTGGACAAGTTCAAGGGGGGTGACAAGTCTGCTTTGGCACAAAAAGCCATCGACAAGGCTGCGGAAAAGTCCGGTTTTCATTTCCGGATCAATCAGGCCGCGCTTAAAAACTGGTCTCTCCATCTTGAAAACAGATACCCGAAGGAACCGATTGTCACAAAAGTATCCGGACTGGATGTCACGGTAAAGGACTTGTCCGATGCAATGGATAAACCGCTTGCTGTGTCTGCCAGCGCGAAAATCAATGATCATGGCACGTATATCGTCAAGGGAACCGTCACTATTTCGCCAATGAAAGCCGAACTGGATGTGGATATCAAAAATATCGATATCCGCTTCATCCAGCCGTATATCGACGAGTACGTAAACCTTTCCCTGAGGAAAGCCGATTTGTCCATCAAGGGCAAACTGCTGGTCGGAGAGGGCGCATCCGGCGGTTTGCAGGGGCAGTTCAAGGGAGGGGCGGCAATCGGCAGTCTGGCGGCTGTGGACCAGTTGAGCCGGCGTCCGGTCATCAGCTGGAAAGACCTGGCGTTTGAAGGGGTAACAGTCGATCTGAATCCTCTGGCAGTGACAATCGACAAGGCGGTCATGAATGGTGTGTCTGCCAGAGTCATCCTGCTGGCGGACGGTCGTTTGAATCTTCAGAACATTTTGCGCAGCAAGGCTGGCGGACAGAAAAGCCTGACTGAAAATGAAGAGGAACCACCTGCAACGACGCAAGATGGAACGACTCCGCTGGCGAAGGTGCCAGACACACAGGAACAGGCAAAACAGGAACAAAAGACGCCTCAAGCTTCAGCGCAAACAGCCGTTATACAAGCACCGGACAGCCAGAGAAAACCGGACTTTTCGCTCGTCATCAAAAAATGGATCATCCGCAACGGAACCGTCCGTTTTTCAGACAATTTCATCAAGCCTCGTTACACGGCCAATATCCAGAATCTGCGTGGCGCATTCCTCAATTTGTCGAACGACCCGAAAACGCAATCGAGAATTCGCCTGTTGGGTCAGGTTAATGGAGCACCGCTGGATATTTCCGGTTACATTAACCCGTTAAGTGATAATTTGACCCTGAATATCAAGGCACAGGTGACAGGCATGGAACTGGCGCAATTTTCTGCTTATTCCGGCAAGTATCTGGGTTATGGGATCGAAAAAGGAAAACTGACGTATAAAGCAACTTACAAGGTTCAGAACGGGATGCTGACGGCCGAGAATTCTCTGATTCTTGACCAGTTGACGCTGGGCGAAAAAGTCGAAAGCAAGGAAACGATCAGCTCGTCCATCGAACTGGCTCTGGCCCTGTTGAAAGACAGTGACGGCGTCATCGATCTCAATGTCCCGATTGCCGGTTCACTGAACGATCCCCAGTTCTCGCTGGGCAGCATAGTCGGGAAAGTCATTTTGAATACCCTGAAGAGAATCGTGACGGCTCCTTTCGCATGGCTGTCCTCTTTGAATGAGAAAGAGAAAAACCTCTCGGGCATGGTTTTCGAACCTGGCAGCGCCAACTTGTCGAAAGAGGGTGAAAAACGTCTGGAACGGCTGTCTAAAGGTCTGGTGAAACGGCCGAAGCTGAAGCTCGAAATTACGGGAATGTATGACGACGTCGCGGACAGGGAAGGGCTTGGCCAGTCGACGCTGGACAGAAAAATCCGTTCGCTGAAGCGGAAAAAAACGGGAGCGCAATCGTTCGAAGAGATTACGGTCAGTGAAAAGGAATATCCGGAATTGCTGAAAGAAGTTTACAAGAGCGAAAAATTCGACAAGCCGAAAGAACTGGTTATTTTCGACAAGGCACTCCCGGTTCCGGAAATGGAGAAATTGCTGATCCGGCATTATGCCTCGACGAACGACAACCTGATTCTTCTGGCGAACCGCAGGGCGGAAGCGGTCAAGACCTGGCTGGTGCTGAAAGGCAAAGTGCCTGATGAAAGAATCTATCTGCTTGCCAGCAAGAAGGGTGTAGCTGAAAAAGACAAACCTGCGCATCGCGTCGATTTCAATTTGCGCTGGAAAAACTGACTGGCTGTTTTATTTGCCGCTCTTGAAAACCGGCGATCCTTTCGGGAAGGGGCGGCTTAAAAAACGTGATCCGGCCAGACCGAAACGCCAGGGAACGTCCACTGCCTTTGAAATGCCGATTCTCGGCCCGGCAACGATGTTAACTGGCAGGGTTCCTGCCTTGAAGAGACATTCTTTTGAACTGAGCGACAGCCCGTTTTCCCGATGCGTTATTCCGAGTGCCTGACAAACCCGTCCGGGACCTGCGCACAAGAGGCGAACATCCGACATGTTCCGCCGCTTTTTCATCGTGTCGATACCAACGGTGGGTTCAATAGCGCGGATCAGAACGGCGGAGCCGTGGTTTTCTTCTCCGCAGACGAAATTGAAGCACCAGTGAATGCCGTAAGAGCGGTAAACGTATATCGCTTCCGGAGGCCCGAACATGATCGCGTTGCGTTCGGTCGGGCCACAAAAACTGTGGGAGGCAGGATCGGTCTGGTCGTAGGCTTCCGTTTCGACGATGATACCCCCGACGCCACGGTAAGAAAAAAACGAACCGATCAGTTGTTGCGCGACGATATTCGATGTTTGCAGAAAATCGATTTTTTCAGGTCGCAGCAACATAGCTTTGGCAAGGTTTAAAGTTCCAGCACGGAATGCCGGATGATTTCGTTATCCATACCGATTTCGATCCAGTCACCCCGGGGCGTGTCGCCATCGAGACTCCAGTCCGACAGGACCAGACGGATGCATTCGCCCTTTTCAGTGGTACAGATATGGCGTCCGGGGCGATGGGTATGGCCGTGAATCATGACGGATGCGCCGGTTTGCCTGAAGAGATCGGCGATGACGGAGGCGTTGACGTCCATGATGTCGGCCGATTTGCTCTCATTGGCTTTTTTGCTTTCCTGACGGTAGCCGGTAATGATCTTTCTTCTTTTGGACAGCGGGAGAGCCAGAAACAGGAAGCGCACGATCGGGTTATGGGTGCGTTTCCGGAAGCGCATGTAGTTGATGTCATCCGTACATTGCGCATCGCCATGCGCCAGCATGAGCTTTTTGTTGCCGAATTCGACGATCGCCAGATCGGGAAGTGCTTTTGCGCCGATGGATCGCAGGAATTTTCTGCCGGTCAGCAGGTCCCGATTGCCGGGAATCCAGAAAACGGCTGTGCCCCTGTCTGAAACCTGGCGGATCGCGCCGACAATGACTTGTACCGCTTCCGAATCCATATCGTCGTCACCCACCCAATATTCAAACAAATCGCCAAGAATATAGAGCTGTTCAGCCTGCGTTGCTTTCTTTTCAAGAAACTTCTGAAAAGCGGCAATGGTTTTTGGGGCGCCAGCCTGCAAGTGCAGATCAGAAATGAAAAGCGCTTTTGAACTTTTCATTGGTGAGGCAGGCTGGTTCATATGGATTCGGCATTCAAATTGAAATCAGACTTCTTCCGCTTTTTCGATGACGACGTCTTCCATCGGTACGTCAGCATGCATGCCTGCACGGCCGGTTTTGACGTTCTTGATCTTGTCGACGATTTCCTTGCCTTCGGTTACGGTGCCGAAAACGCAGTAGCCCCAGCCATCCTGTCCCGGATAGTCGAGGAAATCATTGTCGCTGACGTTAATGAAGAACTGGGCCGTCGCGGAGTGCGGGTCGGACGTTCTTGCCATCGCGATGCTATAGGTTTCGTTGGACAAACCGTTGTTCGCTTCGTTTTCAACCGGTGCATTCGTCTTTTTCTGGGTCATGCCGGGTTCGAAACCGCCGCCCTGAATCATGAAACCGTTGATGACACGATGGAAAATGGTGTTGTCGTAATGTCCGGAACGAACGTAGTTCAGAAAGTTTTCAACGGTTTTCGGTGCTTTTTCGGCATCGAGTTCGATCTTGATCGTACCGAGATTGGTGTGAAGTGCGACGGCCATAATATTCCTTATGATGAGATTGAAAATCTGCCAGATGCAGTCGTGAACAAAAAATATTCCCTATATTCTGACAGATGAACAGGCTAATGATTTTAATAAACAATGAAAAAGCATTCATTTCACGCTAACGGCATTCTAGCAAACTCTTTGTTTCAGCGATATTGCCTGTGTCCGGCTGCCAGACTGTCGGTCAGGAATGATGCCGGTTTGAAATGCATGACCAAAACCCATGTCCAAAAAGGGTATATCACAGTAAAATATCTGTTTTATTTGAATTTATTTCCAAGTCTCTCTCATGGACAGTCTGCAGATATATAACAGTTTAACGAGAAGCAAAGAAGTCTTTACGCCTATTGAACCGGGTAAAGTGAGAATGTACGTATGCGGCATGACGATTTACGATTATTGTCACATAGGGCATGCCCGGATGATGATGTCTTTCGACGTCGTTTACCGCTGGCTGAAAGCGACGGGATATGAGGTGACTTATGTCCGCAACATCACCGATATCGACGACAAGATCATCAATCGCGCCGCCGAAAACGGTGAACCGATTTCCAGCCTGACTTCCCGTTTTACCCAATACATGCATGAAGATACCTGTGCACTCGGTATCCTGCCTCCCGATCATGAACCGAGAGCGACCGAATACGTCCCGGAAATGCTGGAACTGATCGGCAAGCTCGAAAAGAACGGATTGGCTTACCAGTCCACGGATGGGGACGTGAATTATTCCGTGCGGGATTTTGAAGGCTACGGCAAACTGTCCGGCAAATCGCTGGATGATTTGCGAGCAGGTGAACGGGTCGATATCAATACCGGAAAGCGCGACCCGCTGGATTTCGTTTTATGGAAGTCCGCCAAGCCGACCGAACCGGAAGAAGCCAAATGGCCTTCCCGATGGGGGACTGGCCGTCCGGGCTGGCATATCGAATGCTCGGCCATGTCCTCCAAACTGCTCGGCGAACATTTCGATATTCACGGTGGCGGAGCCGATTTGCAGTTCCCTCATCATGAAAATGAAATCGCCCAGTCGGAAGGGGCGTCACATCATCCGTTCGTCAATTACTGGATGCACAACGGTTTCGTCCGCGTCGATAACGAAAAAATGTCCAAGTCCCTTGGCAATTTCTTCACCATTCGCGATGTCCTGAAAAGCTATGACGCCGAAGTGCTTCGCTTCTTCATCATCCGTTCGCATTACCGCAGCCCGCTGAATTATTCCGACGCCCATCTTGACGATGCAAAAAATGCCCTGACCCGTCTTTATACGGCCTTGAAAGATGTTGACGTCAAAGACCAGGCGGTTGACTGGGACAGCGAATACGCAAAGCGCTTCGCCAGTGCCATGAACGACGACTTCAATACGCCTGAAGCGGTGGCGGTCCTGTTCGAACTGGCCAATGAAGTGAACCGGACCCATTCGGCCGAACTGGGTTCGCAATTGAAAGCGCTGGCAGGTGTTCTGGGACTTCTGGAACGCGATCCGCGCCAGTTCCTGCAGGGCGACGGCGCTGTCGATGAAGGCGAGGAAAAATGGATCGAGTCGCAAATTCAGGCCCGTATCGATGCCAAGAAAGCGAAGAATTTCGCCGAAGCCGACAAGATCAGAAGTGAGTTGCTTGAAAAAGGCATTGTCCTCGAAGACAAACCCGGTGGCCTGACTGAGTGGCGTCGTTCATAAATGACAGACGGGCAAACGATTTCCATGCTCGATGAGGGGTGCTGGGATCGGGCATGCGCAGAATTGGGGATGCGCGACCCCATCATGCAAAAGCTGATTGCCATCTCGGGCAAGGATCGTTTGCAAACCCGTGGAGAACCTTTTCAGACACTGGCCCGGTCGATTGTCGGACAGCAGATTTCAGTCAAGGCAGCGGATTCCATCTGGAAGCGTTTCCTGCTGGTTTGCCCGGCCAGTTCTCCTGAAGAAATCATGACTGCCAGTGCAGAAATGCTTTCCGCTGCCGGTTTATCCAGACGGAAAGTGGAATATCTGAAAGATTTGGCGTTTCATTTTGTCGAGCGTAAAATTCAGGCCGATCAATGGCCCGATATGCCGGATGAAGAAATTATTGCCGACCTGACGCAGGTTCGCGGGATCGGGCGCTGGACTGCCGAGATGTTTTTGATATTCAATCTGATGCGGCCAAACGTATTACCGTTAGACGATGTCGGCTTGTTGAAAGGAATCAGCATGTCTTATTTTTCCGGTAAAGACATCGGCAAAAAAGACGTGCAGGAAATTGCAGGGAAATGGGAACCGTGGTGTACTGTCGCAACATGGTATTTGTGGCGCAGTTTGACACCACTTCCGGTAGAATACTGAAAAATTAATTTTCGCGACTGCTTGAGCCTTGCAGTCGGTTTAAGGAGATAGTGTGGCTAAAACGAATTTTCTCAGCTTCGAGCAACCCATCGCTGAACTGGACGCAAAAATTGAAGAATTGCGTTTCGTTCAGGATGATTCGGCTGTCGATATTTCCGAAGAAATTTCGCGGCTGATGAAAAAAAGCCAGCAGCTGACCAAGGAAATTTATTCCAAACTGACGCCATGGCAGGTTTCGCAGATTGCCCGCCATCCGAACCGGCCTTATACGCTGGACTATATCAACGAGATTTTCACCGATTTCCATGAGCTTCATGGCGATCGTGCATTTGCGGATGATCCGGCTATCGTGGGCGGACTTGCCCGTTTCAACGGTATTTCATGTGTCGTCATGGGGCACCAGAAAGGCCGTGACGTCAAGGAACGGAGTTTCCGTAATTTCGGGATGCCGCGTCCGGAAGGTTACCGCAAGGCCTTGCGCCTGATGCGTATGGCTGAAAAATTCAAATTGCCCATCTTTACTTTCGTCGACACGCCGGGCGCATTCCCGGGGATTGACGCGGAAGAACGTGGACAGTCCGAAGCGATCGGCAAAAACCTGTTTGCCATGGCCGACCTGAAAGTGCCTGTCATCGCCACGATTATCGGTGAAGGCGGTTCCGGTGGCGCATTGGCGATTGCCGTAGCCGATACCATCCAGATGTTGCAGTACTCCGTTTATTCCGTTATTTCGCCTGAAGGCTGCGCTTCCATCTTGTGGAAAACCGCCGAACGCGCCAATGAAGCCGCTGAGGCCCTGGGCCTGACGGCACAGCGCCTGAAATCGATTGGCCTGATCGACAAGATCATCGATGAACCACTGGGCGGCGCGCATCGCGATTTCAAAGCGATTGCAGCGACCTTGAAACGCGAACTGGCAGAAGCCTATCGTCAGATTCAGGATATTCCGATTGATGAATTGATCGCTGCACGGCAGGAAAAATGGCTGAATTACGGTCAGTTCAAAGATAGTGAACAGGCTAAATAAAGGCGATTGTTTTGCATAATCCTGCTGTCGAAAAAGAATTTGATCGCGCGTTGGAAGCCATTCTGACGCGCGTTTTTCGTATGGAAGACGCAAAAGCTTCCGTATCGTTTTCCTTGAAGGAATCGCTGAAAAATGCACGTATAGCCATCGCATACAGCGGAGGGCTGGATTCGAGCGTCTTGTTGCATCTTGCCCATCGTTTTGCCATCGAAAACGATTGCGCACTCTTCGCTTTTCACGTTCATCATGGATTGAACCCTCATGCGGATGACTGGCTGGCCCATTGTGAAAACGAATGTATACGGCTGGGCGTCTCTTTCGATAGCCAACGGGTGCAAATTGACCCTCAAAGTGGCGACGGAATCGAGGCCGAGGCCCGGGAAAAACGCTACCGCGCACTGGGTGAGATGTGCCGCAAGCATGACATTCCTCTTTTACTGACGGCTCACCATGAAGACGATCAGGTTGAAACGGTATTGCTTCAATTGATGCGTGGCGCAGGCGTCGCAGGCTTGTCAGGCATGGAAGCGAGCTCTCACTCACCGGAACTTCTTGGAGATGAAACGCTTGTTCTGGGACGGCCGCTTCTTTCTGTTTCCCGCAAGGAACTGGCTTCATGGCTCGTAAAAGCGGGCGTAACGCATATCGATGACGATTCGAATGACGATGTGGCCTATACGCGCAACGCCATCCGTCACAGGCTGGTTCCGGTACTGGAAGACCTTTTTCCTGGATTTCAGAAACGTCTGTCCCGGACGGCGCAGCATGCAGGTTCCGCCCGGCGCCTGCTGGAGGAAGTGGCGAAAAAAGATTTTGAAGCCTGCACATCAGGAAAGAACAGCCTGAATCTGGAGCAGCTGCGTTTATTGAATCAGGAAAGGATCGATAATCTGCTCCGCTACTGGCTTGCGGCCAGTCGTGTGCGCATGCCTTCGACAGCATGGCTTGTGCAGGCCAGAGAACAGCTGCTGGAAGCACGTGAAGACGCGCAGATCGACCTGATTCTGGACGGTTATACGATCCGGCGTTATCGCCAGAACATTTCGCTTGGCAGGACAGTTGAGTCAACTGGCAATCAGCCTCATCCGCTCGAAATCCAGTGGCACGGCGAAAACAGGTTCAGGCTTCATCAATGGCATGGAACGCTATATTTTGAAGAGAGTGAAACAGGATTCGATATCGACTGGCTGCAAAGGCGAAAACTGAGAATCGAACCGTACCGGGGAAGCGCCAAACTGAAACTGGCGGGCAGGCCCACCAAAACACTGAAAGCGCTTTGTCAGGATCGGGGCATACCCTCATGGGAAAGACAATTCCTGCCGCTGGTATTTTTTGAGGACGATCTCGTTTATGTTGCCGGAATCGGTATCAGCGCATCTCGTCTGAAAAAAAACGGAAAATGTGTGCAGATCAGATGGGAACGTGATACATAATGCCTTTTTTTATGCTGCCGTTGGCAGTATGTCTTGTTAAATTTCACCTCAAACGGTAAAGTTAAAAGCTGAACTTTTTCTTATTTTTTATTCATAAAAATTATATGGCTCTAGTCGTTCACAAATATGGCGGGACATCGATGGGGTCGATCGACCGCATCAAGAACGTCGCTCGGCGTGTCGCCAAATGGCACAACGCGGGTCATCAGGTTGTCGTCGTTCCATCCGCCATGTCGGGTGAAACAAACCGTCTGATCGGACTGGCAAAGGAAATCATGCCGGAGCCTGACCAGCGCGAACTCGATATGGTCACGTCGACCGGCGAACAGGTTTCGGTCGGTTTGTTGTCGATGGCATTGATGCAGCAGGGAAAACAGGCGGTCTCCTTCACCGGCTGGCAGGTTCCTGTCAAGACCGATACCTCCCATACCAAGGCGCGTATCCAGTCCATCGACGAGGAAAAAATCAGGGAAAACCTCGATGCCGGAAAAGTGGTCATCATTGCCGGTTTTCAGGGCATCAGTGAAGACGGCAATATCACCACTCTGGGACGGGGTGGTTCCGATACGTCTGCCGTAGCGGTTGCCGCTGCCTTAAAGGCATCGGAATGCCTGATTTATACCGACGTCGATGGCGTTTATACAACCGATCCACGTGTCGTGACCGATGCCAGAAGACTGAAAAAAATCACCTTTGAAGAAATGCTTGAAATGGCGTCGCTCGGGTCGAAAGTGCTGCAGACGCGTTCCGTGGAACTGGCGGGAAATTATCATGTCCCCACCCGCGTACTGTCATCCATGACCGATCCCGACATTCCACTCGAAGAAGAAGCCAAATCCGGCACATTGATCACTTTTGAAGAAGACTCGCATATGGAACAAACTGTTATCTCCGGAATTGCATTCAGCCGTGACGAAGCGAAAATTACGGTTGTCGGGGTTCCTGACAGACCGGGTATCGCTTCCCGGATTCTGGGTGCCATCGCTTCTGCCAATATCGAAGTCGATATGATCATCCAGAACCAGTCGATCAACGGGAAAACAGATTTTACCTTTACCGTCCCGCGTCCGGATTACAACCGGGCAATGGATCTGCT
>OGXI01001232.1_pt1 | contig 21676 bp, 17 predicted proteins | sample 1576221 | NCBI WGS metagenome assembly OGXI01 (sample SAMEA3541523, study PRJEB24748) | human gut metagenome | biome: human gut; feature: human-associated habitat; material: faeces | place: China | collected 2012
TTCTGAAACTTGTGCTGTTTATTCTTTGAAAGCGGATGATTCTACAAAAGAACAGTATCCTTATGATTTTGAACTCCAGATGATCTATGAATTAACGAATCATGGAGTGAAAGTCAGTCATAAGGTGATCAATCATGGGGACATTGTTATGCCTTACTGTATTGGCGGTCATCCTGCATTTAACTGTCCAGTGTATGAAGGGGAGAATTTTGAAGATTATATCGTGGAATTTGAACAGCCGGAAACTGCTGCCTGTGCACAGCTTACTGATGATGGTTTGATCAATAATAACGACCGTATTCCTGTTCTTGATCATGAAACTGTTATCCCTGTGAAACATTCTTTATTTTACAAGGATGCTTTGATCTTTGATCAGTTAAAATCACGCACGGTCGCATTAAAGCATAAGGAAAGTGGCCATGGTATCTTAGTTCGTTTCCCTGATTTTGATTATCTGGGTGTATGGTCTAGTGCAAATGATGGACCTTTTGTTGCTTTGGAACCTTGGAGTGGAACTTCTACCTGCAGTGATGAGGATGATGTGTTTGAACATAAAAGAGGGGTGCGATTCTTGGAGCCTGGAGAACATGAAACTTTGAGTTTTGTAATTGAGATTTTATAGTACGTGATAAAAAGGAGACTCTGAATATTTTAAAGTCTCCTTTTTCGTTAAATTATATGATGTAAGTGTCAAAGTGTTTTATAAATTTAAGGCTTCGATCGGTTTTAAATTTGCTGCCTTATTTGCAGGATATAATCCAAAAATAATTCCAAGAACTGCAGAAAATCCAAGTGCGATCAGACTAATTCCTGCTGATATCGTATAATCTGCTGACATTAACTGATTCATTTCAAAAATGGTTGCTGCACTTAATGCGATTCCGATCACACCTCCCATACAGGATAGAACGGTTGATTCGATCATAAATTGAGCCAGGATATCTTTCTTCTTCGCCCCGATGGCTTTTCGGATTCCGATTTCTTTTGTTCGTTCTGTGACGGACACAAGCATGATGTTCATGATTCCGATCCCACCTACCAGAAGTGAGATTCCTGCGATTCCTCCGATCATATATGTCATGGAGTTTGTAACGTCGCTGACGCTGTCTGCGATATCAGACTGATTTGTGATCGTATAGGAATCTTCATCTCCTGTTTTTTCTAACAGGAAGCTGTCTACTGCACTTTCTGCCATGTTAAGCATTCCTTCATTTGTTGCAGATACATAGAAACTGCTGATCGTACTGTTTTGCATGATCCTTTGTGCTGTTGTAAATGGAATATAGATCACTGAATCGTTGGAGTCTCTCTGGGATGATCCATCTTCTTCTAAGACTCCGATGATCTTGAAGTTTCTTCCTAAGATTCTGATCGTTTCTCCTTCTACATCGGTATGTCCAAATAAGTCTTTGGCTGCTGTGACTCCAATGAGGCAGACTTGCAGCCGGTTATCATTATCTACATCTAAGATATAACGTCCTTTTTGTACACTGATATTCTGGATATCTTCGTATTCCTCTGTAATTCCTTTTAATGTTACACTGGATGAATTTCCAGATGCTTTTGCTGTAGAGCTTCCTGAAATGATCGGTGATACACTCTCGATCGCTGGGTTATTTTCAAGACTTTTAAGGTCACTGGTTGTGATCTTATTGCTTCTTCTGCTTGTTACCGTTGCTGAGATCACATTGCCGCCTAATTGTGATAATGTGTCACTGACGTTGTTTGTTGTACTTTGTACAATTGACACAAGAACTGTGACACTCATCACGCCGATAATGATTCCAAGCATAGTTAAAAATGATCTTAATTTTGTTGAACATATAGAGGCAAATGCCATTTTAATTGCTTGTGTGATCTTCATATTCTGCCTCACCTCCTGAATCTTTTATGATCTTCCCATCGCTGATCTGTACCTGTCGCGGTGCTTCCATTGCCACATTGTTGTCATGTGTGATCAATACGATCGTATTTCCTTCTTCATAAAGGTTATGCAGCAACATCATGATCTCTTTTCCTGATCTGGAATCTAAATTTCCTGTCGGTTCGTCGGCAAGGATCAGGGATGGCTCTCCGACTAACGCTCTTGCGATCGCGACCCTTTGCTGCTGCCCTCCGGAAAGCTGATTAGGTTTGTGGTTCATTCGTTTTTCCAAACCAACTGCTTTTAATGCCTTTACTGCTTTTTCTCTTCGCTTCTTTGTCGGCATTCCCTGATAGATCAGCGGAAGTTCTACATTCTCCAGTGCGGAGAGTTTTGGTAGCAGATGGAACTGTTGAAAGATAAATCCAATCTTTTTATTGCGGATCACTGATAATTCTTTTTCTTTACATTTTAAAATATCTGTTCCATCCAGTGTCATTTCTCCAGAATCCGGGCGGTCAAAGCATCCAAGCATATTCATAAATGTTGATTTTCCGCTTCCTGACTGCCCGATGATTGCCACAAATTCGTGCTCTTTGATCGAAAGTGACACATCATCCAATGCATGAACTTCTTCTCCACCAAGAAAATAAGTTTTCTTTAGATTTTTTACGGATATCATAATGATCACCTCCTACTGTTTTCCACCAGATGACATTCCACCGCCTTGCTTATTTCCACCTTGCATTCCACCACCAGATGGTGCATCCATTCCACCTTTCATATCGGATTTTTCATCAGAGCTGCTACTGCTTCTTGTGATGGTCTTAACCTGATCTCCTTCGCTGACTCCTGATGTGATCTGTGCATAAGTATCATTGATGATCCCTGTCTCTACTTTGGTCTGTGTTCCATTTTCATTGTCATCCGTTACGACTGTTACATAACTTTCCCCGTCTTTTGTCTGGATTGCTGATACTGGGACTAAGACCGCATTTTCTGCTTTGGCTGTTGTGATCGTTGCTGTGACACTCATGGATGGCAAAAGGTCAGCTGCATTACTTAACTGGATCGTGACTGGATATGTCGCAACTCCATCACTTGTTGATCCAACTTTCGATACTTTTGTTACTTTCCCTGTAAATGTCTTATCTTCCACTGCATCTGCTGTTACTGTAACACTCTGGCCTTTACTGATCGTTTTTCCTTTTGTGATCGTGCCACTTACGATTCCATTATATTTTGATGTAACTGTCAGGTTACTTCTTTCTGTTTTCAAGGTTTATAACTTCATTGTCAGATCTTTATATTTTCGTACATTACTTGCATAATCGTCATCGGATGAATCACTATCTTCGATCGTATCTTCTAGAGTTTCAATCTGGCTTTCTAACTGTGTGATTGAATCTTCCAGATCAGAGCTTGTAAGCTTAGCGATCACATCTCCTTTTTTGACTGCCGCTCCGTCTTTTTTAAGAACTGACTGTACGGTGACATCACTGGAAAATGTGACATTTTGCGTTGTTGCTTTTACAGAACCACTTCCTTCTACTGTCTTTTCAATCGTTCCTGTTGTTGCTTTCTGTGTCTGTACCGCTTTTTGTGGCTGCTTTTTCTGGAAGAAGAATTTATAAATTCCAAATCCTCCGCCACCAAGTAATGCTAAAATGATCACAATACAACATAGTTTATGATTCTTTATTTTTGATATCATATTTTTCTTTTCCATATATGCCTCCAATTCATGTGCTGTTTTTGATTTTCTGTTTGTTATTGTAGAAAATCTTTTTGAACATCTCATGGTAGTTTTATGAACAGTACATGTTAATGTTATGAACATTTTGTGACTTGAAAACACTGGAATTTCCACATTTTTCGTGCTATCTTGTAGATAACAAACTTGTAGTTAGGAGTTATGATCATATGAATTGGCATGGAAAACGTTATTATTCGTTTGATAGTTTTTTAAAGAATTATTTTGGTGAGAAAATTTATAAAGTATCCTTAGATGGTGGTTTTACCTGTCCAAACAGAGATGGAACACTTGGAACTGGTGGTTGTATCTTTTGCAGTGAGGGCGGTTCCGGGGATTTTGCTTCTTCGGCTGCTTTGTCTGTGACAGATCAGATCACCGCTGGAATTGAGATGGTTTCTAGAAAGATCGAGAATGGAAAGTATATTGCTTATTTTCAGGCTTTTACGAATACTTATGGTCCGATTGAAAAACTGGAAGCTTTGTATATGGAAGCAGTCAATGATCCGCGAATTGTTGCTCTTGCAATCGGTACCAGACCGGATTGCCTGCCTGCCAAGGTTTTGGAACTTTTAAATCAATTAAATAAGATCAAACCTGTGTTTGTGGAACTTGGTCTGCAGACGATTCATAAAGAGACCGCTTCTTTTATCCGGCGTGGGTACCCTTTGTCTTGTTTTGATGAAGCAGTTATGAATCTTCATAAGATCGGTGTATTGACTGTTGTTCACCTGATTCTTGGGCTTCCTAGTGAAACGGATGATATGATGCTTGAGTCAGTTCGTTATCTAAATCACTTTCCGATTCATGGGGTTAAATTTTCTATGCTACATATTTTGAAGAATACTGATCTGGCTGATCATTATGAGGAACATCCCTTTGATGTGTTTACTTTGGAGTCTTATGTTGATCTGATTTTGAAATGTATTGAAAATCTGAGTCCTGAGATCGTGATTCATCGATTAACTGGAGATGGACCGAGAGATTTGTTGATTGCTCCTGAGTGGAGTGTTTATAAGCGGAAGGTTTTGAATAGGATTGCGCATGAGATGAAAATGAAGGATGTTTGGCAGGGGGATTTGTTGTAGATTTTGATTTGTGATTTGAAGGCGGAAATTATTGGTGGAATATTATAAAAAGAGATCATGTGTCTGCAACCCACTCGCGTTCGGACTCCCACGTAGCTGTACTAAGCTCCTGAATGGTCTAACGACCATCCACTCGCTAAGTGCAGACGTGTCCGTACGGTTGCTGACACATGATCTCTTTTTATAATATTCAAATAATTTACGTGATTCAAACCACTATACAGTGTGTATGTTATACATTACAATATATTCATTACTAATTTCTTCTTTAAACATTACCCTCACCTGACTAATACATCTTTACTTGTCAATTTCTCTCCCGGAAATCGAAACCAAATAAAATCGTTGTAACTTACACCATGTGTATGTTTTACAATCTCATATGGATTATATTCCGATAACACTTTTGAAATACCTGACAGATTTTCTTTGGATGTACCTTCAACTGCCATATAATATGCGGATCTTTTCTTTTTCAAAAATTCATTGATCAGCATTGTTTTACCGACCCGTCTTCTTCCATAAATGACAACAAACTGAAATCCCTCATCCTGATACAAATCATTCAATTTCTTAAGTTCCCGATCTCTTCCAACAAATCTCATACCGTCATCCTTTTTGCTAACTGACTAATTACTAATTACCTAATTACTAATCGCACAATTAGTAATTAGGTAATTATAAGATACTTTAAAATTTTCAATCAATACCTTTGCATAATTCTTTGTTGATTTATTTTACCTTAACTGTTACATATTTCACCGCTTTCTGATACTGCGATGTTTTTGCTGCTGTGATCCGAATCTTGTATGTTCCTTTCTTGGCTTTCTTCTTTAATGTAACTTTTCCACTCTTAGTTACGGTCATACATTTTTTTGCTTTCTTTGGATATTTGGTCACTTTATAGGTCAGTTTTGCTTTCCCCAAAGATTTCGCTTTTAGGTTAAATGTTGCCTTTTTACGTTTTAATTTTTTTGCCTTGTAAGTTTTTATTTTTGCTGTTTTTATTATCTGTTTCTTTAATTTTAATGGTTTTACGATACTTGGTTTGATTACTTCTGGTTTACTTTGTGCGTTATTTCCAGAGATATCATTGCCATTTCCTGTATTGCCATTCCCTTTATTATCTTCTCCCTGGTCTGGGGTTTCAGGATCTTTCTTATCAAGTTCCTCTACTACAAAGTCAGAACCTTTTACTTCTTCTTTCTCATCAACGATATCTGCTGAAAAATCAACATATTTTGTTACCTTAACGTTATTTCCCTTATCATCAAATTGAATGGCTGTGTTTGTGTTGTTATCCAAAATCGTACTGTTTCCCTGTACTTTGGCATTGACCTCTACAATTCCTTCCTCGGAATTCTTGGATTGCATCGCAGCTGACAGATTATAATTATCTCCTTCCACTTTGATCTTCCAGAAGTGATCGTTACTTTATCTGCTCCATCGGCAGTTACTGCATATCCTTTGTTGTTATCATCACAAAGGAACTGGCAGCCTTCCTCTGCTTTCGTTAATTCAAATGAATTGCTTGCCGCCACTCTAAGATTCCAGATTGGATGCTCACTTTCCCAATCGCTTTGTTCGCAGGAATAAACTTTCATATCTCCTGTATAATTATTTCCATCGTATTCGAGATACTTTCCTTCTTCATTTTGTAATCGGAATCGCTTATTTGCTGATATCTGAATCGTTGTCTGATCCTGTTCATTTTCCTGATATGCTGATGCCGCCATCCTGCTTTTCATTTTCAAGGTCTGAATCCCGCCATTATATATTTTATCAACGCCATAATAGTTCAGGTTCTTCCACAGATCTTCTACACATACATCATCAAATCTTGAATTTGAATCTGCAAAATGGAAGCTCTTGAAATCAGAAGAGACTTTCATTGTCAGGTATCCCCCATAACTTCCAGGGTGATAAGAATTTTCATCATAGATCGTAATCTCATGATTCCCATCCATGTCCTTCTTATAACCACAAGCAACAACACTATGTCCGCCCTCTGGTATCATGAAGGAGAAAACAAATGGTTTTTTCACTCTTTTTGCATACTGGGCTTCTGCTACAAATTTCTTAAGAAAAGTTTCCAGATCTCCATTTCCCCAACCTGCATTTTTACTGATTCCATATGTTGAGCTTCCACTGTCCAGACACTGTGTCATATGGTAATATAAGATCATGTCTTTCATTTTGGAATTCTCATATGGGCTTCCCAGCGTCCAATAATCATGTGCACCATTTGTAATATCATCAAAATCAATATAACCTTGATTTCCATAACACATACTCAAAGCGATTCCATGACATACACCTGTATACTCTCCATGAAAATACGTGATCATTCTCCATTTACTCTGAAAATCACTACACTGCTTCACCAATTTATTTAGATATACAGGATTTGAAATGAAAGCTCTCATTGCTTTATGCTTAAACTGATTCGTATCCTTACCTGTTTTAAAATAACTGGACATTCCTCCTTCGATCACTTCTCCATGGAATTGATCTTCATCCAGATAAAATGCGGCTCTTACTCCATGATTCGAATTATTTGCTCTTGCATGTGTGATTCTGTTTGCTCCTATTGATCGTGCTACATTTTCGTAAGATTGTCCTGTGTTACAAGGCAGTCTTAGCCAGTAGGAATCGTCTGGAGCCATATAATCCAAACCAATATTATTGGTTCCCATCAGCAACTGCTCTGGTCCTATCAAGAAGAACTGATCCTTTGTATTCTCATACCATTTATCGGTTGCCTCTGCTAAAGTTTCAAACAGCTTACGATGGTATCCATTTGCATCAAAATCAAATTTGGAAGATCCTCCATCCGCTTTGTCTGCATCCAGATTATTCAAATATGTTTTCTGTGTGACCGTCTTTACACACTGAAGCTCCGAATCAGTAAAAGAAGATAAAAATCCCTGCTCCTCATCATAAACATCCTCTCCATCAAGATTTGCTGCGGAAGGTACAGATCGATTGCTCCAATCAACCTCTCCGGCAGAATTCATCCAATGTCTCAAGGCTGATTCTGTCCAGCGATTGGATCCTCTTTCAACTCTGATGTAGTTTTTATACCCGGAATATTTTGCATCATAACTCTTCTTACACAGGATTTGATCACTCAGCATCAATTTTCCATTTGAATCCTCTCCGATGCATCTCCATTTTATCTTCTTACCTTGATAAGTTCCAAGGTAAATGTAATCTCCAATATTTACTTTGCTGTCCCCAGCATGTACTATTTTGTTGTTCACTGGCAGTAACGTAAATACCATACTGAATACGACCAGTAATGTTAAGATTTTGCTGGTGATTCTCTTTTTCATTGCTTTTCCTTTCCTCATATTTTCTGAACTACTACTTTACACCTCTTTTTACAAAATGCGATTCCATATATCAGGATATGACTTCTTCCCTCGTCACGTAATGCTTCGTCATATCTTCGATTCTTCACCTGTTCCATTGCTCTTTCACATGCTTTTTCCAGTCCGTCAAACGTTTTGGAATACTTCAATTCAATTAATATTCCTTCGTCTGGATCTTCTGGCTTAATCAGAATATCTACAAATCCTTCTCCTGATTCAACATTTGATTTTACGATCCAATTTCTGTGATTTCTTAAAAGCCCTAACATCATTCCATGATAAAAATTTTCCTTTTCTTCGTTCCTTGCTTTTGTATCCAAAATACTGATCGTTTCCGCAAGGATACTTGTCAATTGATCTTGAACATCTTTGGCTTTTCCTTGTGCAAAGGATTGGTAGAAACTGCTCATTCTATCTTCATCATTTACCACAGTCTGATCAAACCATTGTTGAATCTGATCAATAAATACTTCCCTTACTTCCTTATTCGGAATCATCAATTTGTAAATTCCTCGTTCTGCCCTTCCTGTTTGTGTGAGATATCCTGTCGTAAATAAGACACTCCATAGATTATCAATACTTTGATCAATTTCATCATAAGTAAGATCCTGACGTATCTTCTTCTCAATCACATCTCCTGCGATCAACTATTCTATTTCATCTTTTGTCGTCTGATCTGCTTTCGCAACAAATCTTTTTACCAAATCATTTCCACTGCTGTTGATCCAGAAAGCTTCTGGTTCTGCTTCTGGATCATATCGAAGATGTTCCACATAATTGATCACATCCCATGGGCAATAAATATCAGCATTTCCAAAATGATATCCATCATACCATTCCTTTGCTTCTGAAAAATAATCTTCCAGATCATAATCTTTCAACAATTTTCGCACTTCTTCGTCCGTAAATCCAAACTGTTCATCAAATCGGACGTCTGCGATCGAAAGTACTTTAAAGTTATTTAAGCCTGTAAAAATACTTTCTTTTGAAACACGAAGACACCCAGTTAATACAGCAAATTGTAAAAATTCATTTGTTTTTAACGCCTGTCCAAACAGCCCTTGCAGTAAAGAAACCATTTCTTTGTAATATCCATGTTGAAATGCTTTATCTAGTGGCACATCATATTCATCAATCAAAATAATGCTTTTCTTTCCATAATGTTCAAACAATATCTGTGATAACACTCTCAAACTGTCTTCGATCCTTTCATCTTCCCCAGATAAAATATCATTGAACAGCTTACGATTCTCTTCCGAAACTTTTTCACTCTTCTTCAACTCGTAATGTCTCTGTGCTTCCGTACGGATCGTAATCTTTAGCATGCTTTTGGCTTCTTCAAAATTCAATCCATCAACACCTTTTAGCGAAAGAAAGATTACTGGATATTGCCCCATATATTCTTCACATAATTCTTTATTTGCAGCAATATACAATTGATCAAACAGTGTTTTATCTGTTCCTATCTCAAAAAAGGATTTCAGCATACTCATATTCAAAGTCTTTCCAAAACGCCGAGGACGTGTAAATAGATTTACTTCTCCCCAGTTTTGTAAAAGCTGCTCGATCAATCTGGTTTTGTCTACGTAGTAGAAACCGGATTTTATCAGTTTATCAAATTGATCGATGCCTACTGGTAATTTCATATTGTTCATTGCCAACACCACCGTTACCACCTTCTTAGACTTTATCTAATAACAAAACATCCTCTTCCGTTTGCTTTTGCTTCATATAAGATCTCATCGGTCTTTGTCAGAAGTTCCTTGATCGTTTTTGGATATGTAAAACGATATACTCCAATACTGCGGCTTACTGTAACTTCCTTCTGAATTCCTGAGATATTTTGAAAGAATTGTTCCAGTTCCTTTTCTAACACTTCCTGGCTCATCTCTTCTTCGATCATCACAGCAAACTCATCTCCACCAACTCTTCCGACTGCTCCATATGGCTCAAATTGTTCTTTTAAAAACATCGCAAATTTCTTTAAGGTTTCATCTCCTGCTATATGTCCCAGTTTATCATTGATCTGCTTAAACCAATCCACATCCAAGAATAAAAACCATCCTTGATGGCCATGAATCCTCTGATCACTTTGAATATTTTGGCAATGCTGCAAAAACAGTCTTCTTCCCATCACCCCAGTAAGGAAATCAATCTCCCCTTGATATTCCCGATACTTCATATATTGGTAGATCATAAGCATCGTCAATATTAAGATAAAATCCAATGCAAGCATTGCGATCAAAAACTGTACCTGTAAATGTAGCAGATCAATCTCTATTGTTCTTGTTACATGAACTCCGTGCTGTTTCAACATACATGTAGACCGATTTGCAAAATATCCAGTAGAAAATATCGCTATACAAATGATCAAAAAACTGATCCCTGATGATATAGCGACTATCTTAGAAGACAGATATGGATCATCCAAAGATTGATTTACCGCATCCTTGTATTTTTGAATACGCTCCTTGTGATAAATCTTATATGCCACCTCTACCCAGAAAAGACAGCATAGTGCAATAAATGCATCATTGATCCCCATATGAAATGTCGACATTCCAGTATAACCAAGCTGTGGAAAACAGGCTCCCATAACGGTGAACACTAGGAAAGCATGTATCCACTGTGAAATCAAAGAAAGGATCCAGATTCCTATTTTCTCATACTTTCGTCCTTTTATGAGAGAAAACAGATATCCAATCACAAAGCCAAACAGAACTCTTGACCCAACACTTAGTAAAATGCTTCCTATTGGATTACCACTATATAGCGGCGAAAATATCTTATCATCTGATACAACATAAAGTGCTGACGCCTTATACATACTTGCTAGTCCAAATACCAATCCGATCAGTGTCGATTCCAAAGGTCCAAGCAAACATCCCGCAACTACGATCGGGATATATGCTGTTGTAAGTGAAATTGGATCAATATGGATGAATCCTAAAAAAGTAAATGACATAATAAGCTCGATCGCCAATAATAGCACAAAAACATATTTTTCAAATTTTAAATGCTTCCATTTGTTTTGCTTCATATCTCTAATCTTCCTTTGCTTTGGGGATTCTTCTTTGCTTACTTATATCATATCATAAAAACAAAGTACCAACGACACCTGAATGCCCAAAATCAAAGGTATCCCTAATCTAAAATACCATTTTCTTGTCTTGTGATGAAATACTGTCATACCGATCATTGCTCCAATGGAGCCTCCGATCAATGCAAGTATGATCAATTTTTTCTCTCTGACTCTCCACTGTCTTGTCATCGCTCTCCATTTGTCTAGTCCATACAATGCAAATGTTATAACGTTGATCATGATCAGATATAAGTGAATATATGCTGATTGCATTTGTAGGTCTCCTCCCATTCGAAATCCTTAAGGTTTATGGTAATTCTCTGTATATTTCTACTTTCCAATAACCGCTCCTTGCTGATCCATGTCTTGTTAGCATTCCATATCCTTTTAGTTTCTTAATATTACTCTCTATACTTCGACTCGAAACCCCAATTTGTTCTGCTGTTTTTCTAGCTGAACATAGATTATCCTCAGATAAAATTTCAAGAATCTGTTTTTGAATATCAGTTATGCTCCCCTTTTTTATTTCTATCTGATCTTTCTCCGATTTTTCTCCGAACTTTCTCCGAATCTTTTCTGATTTTTCTCTAATTTTTCTTCATTTTCTCTCTCGAGTTCATCAATGCTATCATTTTGTGGATTATCATATGAATAATCTTCATTTAATGGCACAATAATCCTAAATACATCCCCTTCAATGAATTCTGGTTCTTTTCCAGAGTAATACTTTGAATATTTAAATATATTTCTCACTCCTGAACCTAATCGATCTGACCATCCTATGTTTCTAAAAAATGATGCAATAATAGGATTCTTTGGATTTGGTTCCATATTATCGGGTGTAATAATTCCATCTCCTAATGACCGATTCGCATTTTCTGTATACATCCTATCTTTTTCTATTACAAATTTAGCTGTATATGAACTCGTAAATTCTCTATGAATCAATGTATTTGCAATCATTTCCCTGGTTATAATATTCCTCAAATTTTTTCGTTCCACCCCTTCTATAAAAAATTTATCAGACAAATGTTTTCTTCCAAATTCCATTAATTGATCGTAACTTTCTATTAAGTTTGTTCTAATGATCTCCCGATCATCATAGCGATCCACATTAACTCTTCTTACCAACGCATCCGTTTCATAAGCTGGGCAAATATCCATGATCAGATCATCTTTTCCCAATAACATAACTGCTGCCAGATTATATCCACTTTCTCCTGTCGCTCTGTCCTTTCCATATAATCCCGCACTTCTCAATAATTCCTCATCACTCATACTTTCCCAACTATGCACACCCTCAATGTTATTTGTTGCCATTTTTCTAATTCGTGGCAATAAATCTAATCTAAAATCTTCCAGTGAAATATAAGGATAAATCTGTTTCTCTGTAAATCTATTCTGTTTTCTAATATACATCATTGCAAGTTGAGCAGTTACAGTAACTTTTACATCTGCATCGTCTACTCTGTCATAAACTTCTTTTTTGAAACTGTGTACTTCTGCGCTGACTGGTATATGAATATGAATGATCGTTTTTCCTTCATACTTTATAATTTCCGGTGATAGATATATGGTTGGAGTAAACATATTGGGATTACTGATAATCTTTATAAAATTCTTTACCATATCTCCTGCTGCATTTTCAGGAACTCCACAAACAGTCCCATCGTCTTCTACTCCAAGGTAAATATCTCCACCAAAACGATTCAGAAAGGAGCATACACTTTGATATACATCATTTTCTATTCGGTTGCTGCATCTTTTAAATTCTACTGCTATTGTTTCACCTATCTGCAATGTGATTCTTAATTTTTCTTGATCCATAGTGTGTATTCACCTCTCCTTTATTTTTTATTTGTTGACATAAAATATACCAAATGTTAGTATATTAATAAAGAAAGGTGCTACCGATGACGGTTCGCCTGATATTAATAAGTTATAAAAATAACCGCTTAACTTTCCAGACTAGGGCAGTTATTTTTCTGTCTTGGCATTATGCTTTCCACGTACTAGAAATCCCTGTAGGAAGTAAACCGCCATTCACGTCAATGTAGTAACACCTAATATATATTTTAATAAACAGTTTTATTAGAATCAATATATCTATGCGGTATTTTCTTTATTTATAAGTTTATTTTTCAAAAACACATCTTAAGTGCTATGAACCCTTAAGATTTTTCTTATCCCTTTCGATAATTTATGTAATATTACTGCAAATAATAACGCAATACACACCGCAATAATGCTGTTAATTATCCAATTCCCCGTAATATACATTACTGATACTGGTCCCACAATAAACATATAGTGGCAAAGATAAATTTCAAAACTTATACCATCAACAAATTGTACAATTTTTAGCATTTTCGCTTTAGAAAAGATAATTGAAAATAGCATAAATATACATGCTGCTGCCACATAATGTGTATAATTTACAATAACAAGATTATATAATTTCGTACCATCAATCATTATTCGTCCAATAAATCTCGTTGCAAATGCCAGACACATAACAATAAAATATATAACTGCTGATTTATTAGTTGATTTTCCAAGTCTTTCCCAATTACTTCCTACATAATATGCTATTGCATAAAAGCACACATGATATGTAATGAAAAATATATAATCCGGCAGCAGATATGCCATAATAAACGGAACTATAAGTAATCCAACTAGTATGCCCCATTGTGTCTTTTTATATTGAATTCTTTTCCAGATTTTTTCTATCAACGGTGTTAATATATAGCAAATCATTAACGTTGTCATAAACCAGGTATGATCTGCACCTAATACTCCTACATGCATTCCTTGTATAAAAAACTATAATCCTTCTATATATTTTATTATAAAATTTATTATAGTACCTTTTTTCTTAATTTCCTATATCTACTCCTGCTCATTTCCTGCTTTTTGGTAATTTTTTCTTAAAATACAGCAAAAAGAGATGGAAAAATCTATATTGTTTTGATCTTTCCATCTCTTTTTATGTTAAAATTCTATCTTTTCATCAAGATTCTATCTTTTTATACGTTGATCTCAGCTGTTAATCCAAGTACTTCTTTATTCTCTTCCAGAATTGGATTGATCACTTCATTCACAAATTCTTCTGTCTGCTGTGGTGCACGTCCTACGAAGTTCTCTGGTTTCATGATCGCCTGTAACTGCTCCATGTTCATACCAAATGCTGGGTCTGCTGCGATTCTCTCTAACAGATCGTTTGCTTTTCCTTCTTCTTTGACAACTTTTCCTGCTGCCATAGAATGTACACGGATCTTCTCATGAAGTTCCTGTCTGTCTCCACCAGCTTTTACTGCATCCATCATGATATTCTCTGTTGCCATGAATGGAAGTTCGCTTCTTAAGCGGCTTTCGATAACCTTAGGGTATACAACTAATCCGTCTACAACGTTTAAGTAAAGGTCTAAGATACCATCGATCGCTAAGAATCCTTCTGGTACAGATAAACGTTTGTTGGCTGAGTCATCTAATGTTCTTTCAAACCACTGTGTAGATGCTACTAATGCTGGGTTCATGGCATCTGACATTACGTAGTTTGCCAAGGAAGCGATTCTTTCACTTCTCATTGGGTTTCTCTTATATGCCATTGCAGATGATCCGATCTGGTTCTTCTCAAATGGTTCTTCTACTTCTTTTAAGTGCTGAAGAAGTCTGATGTCATTTGAGAACTTATGAGCAGACTGTGCAATCTGGCTTAATACGTTGATCACGCGGGAATCAACTTTTCTAGAGTATGTCTGTCCTGATACCGGCTGGCATTTGTCAAATCCCATCTTCTTGGCGATCATTCCATCGATCTTCTTGATCGTTTCGTGGTCTCCTTCGAATAACTCTAAGAAACTTGCCTGTGTTCCTGTTGTTCCTTTTGATCCTAATAATCTCATGTTAGCGATCACGTGATCAAGATCTTCTAGATCATATACGAGATCCATCAGCCAAAGGCTTGCTCTCTTACCTACTGTTGTAGGCTGTGCTGGCTGGAAATGTGTAAATCCAAGTGTTGGAAGATCTTTGTATTTCATTGCGAATTTGGATAATTCGTTGATCACATTTAATAATTTTACTCTGACAAGCTTTAATGCTTCTGTCATGATGATGATATCTGTGTTATCACCAACATAGCAGGAAGTTGCTCCTAAATGGATGATTCCTTTTGCCTTTGGACATTGTACTCCGTATGCATATACGTGAGACATAACATCATGACGGACTAATTTTTCACGTTCTTTTGCTACATCGTAGTTGATGTCTTCTGCATGTGCTTTTAATTCGTCGATCTGTTCCTGTGTGATATCAAGTCCTAATTCTTTCTCTGTCTCAGCAAGTGCGATCCATAACTTTCTCCATGTCTTAAACTTCTTATCTGGAGAAAAGATGTACTGCATCTCTTTGCTTGCATAACGTTCTGATAATGGGCTCTGGTAACGGTCGTTCATAAAAATCTCCTTATCCTTATCTTTCAAAATTTCCACGAATATCTCTTGTTGGCGGTTTCATTGGATACTCACCTGTGAAACATCCTTTACAGATCGGTAATCCCTGTACCATCTGTGAAAGTCTCTCTTCTCCTAAGTATCCTAAACTATCTGCTCCGATCACTTCACAGATCTCGTTGATCGATCTGTTATATGCGATCAGCTGTTCTCTCTCTGGAATATCAGTTCCAAAATAGCATGGCCACAGGAATGGTGGGGAACTGATCCTTACATGAACTTCTGTCGCTCCTGCATCGCGTAACATCTTCACAATGCGGTCACTTGTTGTTCCTCGTACAATGGAATCATCGATCATGATGACTCTCTTTCCTTTGACTGCTTCTTTTAAAACATTTAACTTGATCTGCACGCTTGATTCACGGCTGCTCTGTCCTGGTTTAATGAAAGTTCTTCCAACATAACCGTTCTTGACAAACGCGGTTCCGTATGGAATTCCTGACTCTAAGGAATATCCAAGAGCTGCTGCATTTCCTGATTCTGGTACTCCGACAACTAAGTCTGCTTCTACTGGTGAATCCTGTGCGAGGTATCTTCCTGCCTGAATTCTTGAGTGGTATACCCCAACTCCGTCAATCTCACTGTCTGGTCTTGCAAAATAAATGTATTCAAAGATACATCTTGCTGTTTTCTCCTTTGGAAGACATAAATCACAGTCTGACTGAATTCCATCCTTTGTGATCGTTACGATCTCTCCTGGATTCACGTCACGGATAAATTCTGCTCCGATCGTATCTAATGCACAGCTTTCAGATGCTAATACATAAGCGTTATCTCTCTTACCGATACATAATGGCTTAAATCCATATGGATCTCTTGCCCCGATCAGTTTCCTTGGTGACATAACGATCAGGGAATACGCACCTTTGATTTTCTGCATTGCTCTGGCTACTGCCTTCTCAATTGATGATGTATTCACGCGTTCTCTTGCGATATGATATGCGATAACTTCGGAATCGATCGTTGTCTGGAAAATAGCTCCTGTCTGTTCTAATTCTTCGCGAAGTTCTATTGCATTGATCAGATTACCATTATGTGCAAGTCCTAAAGTACCTTTTACATAATTTAAAACCAGTGGCTGGGCATTCTCAGGAACACTCTCTCCTGCTGTTGAATACCTTACATGCCCTACACCGATATCTCCCTTTAATGCCTGAAGGGAATCTGGTGTAAACACTTCATTACATAATCCCATACCTTTTTGAGATGTGACATTACGTTTTGGACCATTCGTATCAGAAACTGCAATTCCGCAGCTTTCCTGACCTCGATGCTGAAGTGCAAACAATCCATAATAGATCGTTGACGCTACATCATTGCCATCGAAATCGTAGATACCGAAAACTCCACATTCTTCTCCCAACTTATCAAAGTTCTCTCTGCTCATCGTGATCTTTTGACCTTTCTGTTATACAATCTTTAGTTTCCTTTGTAAAATACACATTTTTGATAGTAACATATTCATTTTAAATCTGCAAGCATCCCTGTTACTGATTCTCTTTTAATAATGTAGTATCTGGAGGGATCTCTCCTCGCTTAAGCTTCGTATATATGATCCTTCTTACAGATTTATCGATTCTTGATTCTTTGATCTTGCCACTTTTTAGTGCCTTCTTAATTGCCTTGTATGCTTCTTTATAGTTATCCGGCATCACGATCAGGTCAACTCCTGCCTGAATCGCTTTCACTGCTGCTTCTCCGGAACTATAGTTATCTGTGATCGCTTTCATGTTCATCGCATCGGTCATGATAACGCCCTTATATTTAAGTTCATCTCTTAGAATATCTGATACAACTCTGCTGCTTAGGCTTGAAGGCTCCTTCTCATCTGTCACATTAGACAGCATCAGATGTGACACCATCACTGCATCAGCTTTTGCCTTGATCCCTGCTTTAAATGGTTTAAAATCTGTATCTCTTAATGCATTGATCGTCTGGTAGGTCTCTGTACTTCCACGGTGTGTGTCTCCTCCAGTCTGTCCACTTCCTGGAAAATGCTTTAATGTCGCTGAAATCTGTTGTTTCTGCATGTTCTTTACCAGTGTTGTAATAATATCAGCAACTTTCTTTGAGTCTGTACCAAAGCTTCGGTCTCCGATCTCTGTGTTATTCTTATTCGTTAAAACGTCTGCGACTGGTGCAAGATTCATGTTAAATCCAAGCTCTTTTAATTCCTTTCCCTGTGTCTTTCCCATCTGCGCGATCTTCTTGTCATTGTAAGTTCTTCCAACTTCCTGTGCAGATGGATATACTGTCATCTTCATCTTGGGATTTGATGCGACTCTTGAAACCTGTCCACCTTCCTCATCCACTGCCATAAATAGCGGGATATAGGAGGCATCTTGAAGTTTATCCGTCATCTTCTTTGTCTGATCAGGTGTGTTGATATTCTTCGCAAACATGATCACCCCACCTGCTGGATACTTCTTCAATGTCTTCTTCATCTGGCTCGTCACGCTTGTCTGATTCTTGCTTTCTGCCTCATCTAATTGATAAACAGATACCATAAATAGTTGTCCGATCTTATTCTTTAAGGACATCTCCTTCGTGATATCTTTTGCCATTCCCTGCAGGGTTGTTTCATCCAGATCTTCTGTCTTGAGTTTCTTTGTTGTACTCTTCTTCCCGCATCCTGCTGTCATGACAAGCATCAATACAAGGACAAGGCTGATTAAACGTCTCTTCATTCTTTCGTGTCCTTTCCGTGCATGCTCTTTTCTTTCTATTATACCAGAAGCATTTGTTTGTATCAAATGCTGTTACGTCCTATTTCTATAGAAAAAAGCCCCTCCAGATCTTAATGCCTGAAGAGACTTTAAAAGCAGATGTCTCCAAATACGCAACCGTTCCATAAGTCACCATGTATCAAAACTTCATGAAAAAAGGATTTAAAAACCACTCTATCAAATGGTCTATTTGCATATTGTCGACACAATTAGTAGTATATACTTTTATATTTATGTTTTCTACCCTTTCAACATAGTTTTTTTACAATTTTGTCAATTTAGTCAAAAAATATATGAAATCTATTTGTTTACCTCTAAATATTGTTTAAATTGTATAGTAACCAGAAATTGATCTCCGTCTATTCTTATCGAAAACTCTCCTCCACAATTCTTTGTAAAACTGTCTGCGATGGAAAGTCCTAATCCGTTTCCTTCGCTGGTACGTGATTTTTCCGCTCTGGCAAACCGTTCCATGATCTCTTCTTCTGTAAAATTCATCTCATAGGATGCTGTGTTTATAACTTCTAATTTTATATTTTGATCTGCTTCGGTGATCCTTAGGAAGATTCTGGTTCCTTTCAGGGAGTATTTTAAGGCATTTTCTATGACATTTTGTACCACTCGGTACATGCGGCTGCTGTCTCCGATAAATCTTGTGTGTGTAGCTTCGCACTGATATCTGATCGCAAATCCAGATTCTTCTATCTGATCTGCCATATCCCCCAGTGTCTGTTCTACCAGACGTTTCATATCCATTTCTTCCAGATCTACTTTCGCATCTCCACTTGTTGCTTTCGCAAGTTCAAATAGGTCAGAAATGATGGCTTTTAAGCGTTCGGTCTTGTTGATCAGGATGGTTACATAATCTCTTGATTCTGCAGATAATGTTTGATCTCTGCTTAAGAGATCGACGTATCCGATGATAGAAGTCAGCGGTGTCTTCAGATCATGTGATACATTTGTGATCAGATCGATCTTCATTCTCTCGCCCTTCATCTGTGTTTCTAATGCTTTTTCCATTCCCTGCCCGATATTGGTCAGTTTCTGACTGTATTCATAATACGCAGATTCTTGTGAAATATCGGTCGTTGCCGTCAGTTCTCCATTGGAAATACGTTCGATCTGATCGACCAGCATGCTTAAATCTCTCTGTTCTTCTGCATATTTGTCTGAATATCTTGAAAAATATCTAATAAGAAAAACAAAGATGACTGCTGCTATAAACAAGAGTGGGGATGGAATATTCATTCCACTCATTCCCATGATGATACAAGCAAGTGTACCGACAGTTAAAATATATCGTAAAACCCTGTACTGTCTGATCCTGTCTCTTGCATGTTTTTGTGCAAATGACATCGCTTCATCTTCCAGCTTTCTTCTTGTCTTTGCCTGACGGCTCCATTTTCGAATATATCCCAGACAAAATGTTGAATCCAGAAGATTCTTCTGGCGGATCCTCCATATCGTAGTCTGAATACATACGGCAAATACCATGATGAAAAATGGAGCTGAGATATAACTCAGCGTCATGATCATCTCGATCGTTGAACCTGTGATCCGGCCCTGTGTATATTCTATCGTATATTCCCAGATTGCATAGCATAATGCGATTACCAGTCCAAGCAGCATAATTGCTGTCACTAGTATGATCTCCCACCAGAGTCTGTCAAGCCCTCTAAAAAATCTGGTTCGCTTTTCCTGAAGTGCAAATAAGATGCACAGCAGGATCGTTCCGATTACTTCAATGATCGAAACAACGATGATCGTTTTGATTCCCGTCGTAATCTGTTTTGTTGATCCTTTTCGAAAATTTTCAATCTCTGTTAGTGCTTTTTTTGTCAAAGAAATCTCAATGTCTGCATTTTCCAGACGCTGATTCTTCTCATCATTGATCAGAAGCTGTTCCGGGAATATATCCAACAGTATATAATTATCTCCAGAGAATTCATAGTATTCTGTCTGATCCGCATTGTACTCGTCGTATTCGTCGTACTCGTCATACGGATCCCATCCTTTGAAACTTCCGTCTTTGTTTAGTTTCTCTGTCTTGTCTCTTTCTATATGAAAATGTTCAATCCTGCCCCCGGTATAGTTCGCATTTTCTGTTCCATATGTTGATGTTGTCGTTACCATCTTTTTATCATATGGTTTGACCTTCATCGTTACTTTCACAAATGATTCTTTTTTTATCTTATTCAGTAAACTTTCTGATACATGATTTGCCTGTGTATAATAGACTTTATCACCTTCTTGATCTGCCCATTTATCAAACAGTGACATCTGTGTGTGTTTGATATAGTCTGATTGATCCTGTTCATCCAGACTGAAGCTGTTATCTCCTGTCAATGCCATGTTATGGATCGTGTTGAGTCCATATATCCCTGACAGGGTCATGGCGATCATCACAAGTGTGATCAATACTTTGTTAGTCCATTTTCTCGATCTTGTATCCAATTCCCCACACCACCTTTAAATATCTTGGATTTTTTGCATCTATTTCTATTTTCTCGCGGATACGACGGATGTGGACCATAACGGTATTCTCTGTTGCATAGGCTTCTTCGTTCCATACGCGTTCGTAGATCTCATCTGCTGAAAATACTCTGCCCAGGTTGTTCATCAGAAGGCTTACGATCTTGTATTCGGTTGCAGTCAGTTTCACTGGCTCTCCGTCTACCATCATCCTTTTTCCTTTCATGTCAAGGATCAGTCCGCCATTGATGATCTGTTCCTTATTGCTTTCTGCGGCGTTCATTCCTCCAAACTGCATGTATCTTCGCAGCTGGGATTTCACTCTCGCTACTAGTTCATCTGGGCGGAATGGTTTGCTGATATAGTCGTCGGCTCCCATAGATAGTCCCAGGATCTTATCGCTTTCTTCTGTCTTGGCTGAAAGAATGATGATCGGGATGTTCTTGCTTTCCCTAATCTTCATCGTTGCGGATAGTCCGTCCATCTTCGGCATCATAACGTCTATGATCAGAAGCTGGACTTCTTGTTCCATCAGGACATCCATGGCTTCCAGACCATCATATGCCGTTATGATTTCATAGTCTTCCATTTCCAGACGTTTCTTGATCGCTCCTACGATCTCTTTGTCGTCGTCAACGACCAGAATCTTTGGCTGGTTCATACTTTTCCTCCTCGTATCTTTGATGGTTTTAGTGTATCAGATGGTTCTTTCGTTTCTGCGGATATAATTCTTACGAATTTCTTAATATGATGTAAGTGTCAAAAGTATAAATTGCGTTTGTGCTTGCACAAATAAGCAA
>OGXI01001236.1_pt1 | contig 21636 bp, 20 predicted proteins | sample 1576221 | NCBI WGS metagenome assembly OGXI01 (sample SAMEA3541523, study PRJEB24748) | human gut metagenome | biome: human gut; feature: human-associated habitat; material: faeces | place: China | collected 2012
CCCAGAAACCATCGATAGGCCACATTCACTTCCGCATCCCGCATGGTCTGCCGCAGAGAACGGATGCCAAACAGATGCTGGATCAGCACCACCTTAAACAGAACCACCGGATCACAGCTGGGCCGTCCGTTATCCTCGCAGTACAAGTCTTCTACCAATTCGTATATGCGCGCAAAATTCACCGCTGCGTCGATCTTCCGCAGCAAGTGTCCCTTGGGTACCAGCATATCTGTGCACAGCATTTCTATCGCCTGGCGCTGCTCCGCTTCTTTCTTTAGCATCTTCATCACCTGTCCTTAGTATAACAAAAAAGGCCGCATAATGCGACCTTTTTTGACAGGCTGAAAGGAAGATGCGAAGAGCATCCTTCCTTTTTTCCTATTTTGCAATTTTTGTAACAAGGTTGGCTCCCCGACCCCGCTTTGTGGCTGAAAGCCCAGGAAAACCACCATATATTGCTATTTACAACCTTTGCAAATGATTGTACAATGAAATTCCACATCAGGGAAGATTTTGTCCTCTTCGTTCGTATTATGATCGTAAACACCCCGGGCAAACGGATAATCGGAGGGATAAGCAGATGAAACGTTTTCTTGCGGTCCTACTGGTTGCGGTAATGCTGTTGAGCGTTCTGCCCGCAACCTCCATGGCGGCGTCCTACGCCACCGTTGTCGGCGGCTGGCTGAGGTTGCGCTCCGCGCCCAATTTTAGCGCGAGCACCATCACCAGCTATTATACCGGCACTCAGGTGCAAATCCTGGGTTCCAGCGGCGGCTGGTACAAGGTTCAGACGCCGGACGGCCGTACCGGCTATATGTACGGCGATTACCTGCGCATGGGAGGTTCCATTCCCAGTGAAGGAACCGCCTATGTCACCAGCTACAACGGCTACGGTGTACGCCTGCGCACCGGCCCCGGCACGGGCTACCGCATCATCCGCACTTATGCGGTGGGCACGCCGGTAACGGTGCTGGAGCGCGGCACCTACTGGTCCCGCATCAGCATCGGCGGAACCGTGGGCTATATGATGAGTCAGTTCCTGCACTTTGGCAGCGACTATCCCGATGACTCGAACGTGCTGTGCTATGCCACCATCTGGAGCAGCAACGGCTATGGCGTGCGCCTGCGCACCGGCCCCAGCAAGAGTTATTCCAAGATCGGCGTCTACAGCGTGGGCACCAAGGTAGCCGTGCTGCAGAAGGGTGCCGTCTGGGACCGCATCCGCGTGGGCAGCCGTGTGGGCTGGATGATGAACGAGTTCCTCATCTACCACGAGAACAACGAAGTTACCAGCGTCACGCTCAACAACTATATGCCTGTGGTGGGCAGCGTGCTGACCATGCAGGCCGTATCGCCCAGCACCGCTACCGTCAGCTATGAATGGCTGGTGGGCGGCGTGGTCAAGAGCACCAACACCACCTACACCGTTGATGCCAACGACGTGGGCAAGACCATTCAGCTGCGCGTAACGGGCACCGGCTCCTACAAGGGTACGGTCACCAGCGCGGCCACCAACGCCGTGGTCAGCAACACCGTGCTGACGGGCGTAACGCTCAATACCATCGCACCCGTCGTGGGCGACGTGATGACCGCTACCATCAACCCGGCGGGGGCCAACGTGATCTACGCCTGGAAGGTGGGCGGCTATCAGGTGAGCAACGCGGCCACCTACACCGTCACCGCCAATGATGTCGGCAAGCAGATCGAGTTGATCGTGACCGGTACGGGCGTGTACAGCGGCACGCAGAGCAGCGGTCTGACCGCGGCCGTAACTGCCTCCAGAGCGGTTGTCGACGTGGTGATTCGCAACGATAGCAATACCACCGTTGGCGCGGCTCCCTCTGTGGGCGACAAGCTGACCGCTGTGCCCAGCCCGGCGCAGGCCACTGTGACCTATCAGTGGTATCGTGACGGCGCGGCTATTTCCGGCGCAACGTCCGCCAGCTACACTGTAGCCACCGAGGATGAGGGACACAAACTGAGCGTCGCCGTAACAGGCACCGGCTCCTACACGGGCGCTTCCACCTCCAGCCAGACGGCTGCCGTCGTGGTCAAGGCTCCCGTGCTCGGGCTGATCGTACCCACCTTTGACGAAGTGGTGGCCGGTTATGAGCAGCCTGCCGCAAAGGCGCTCACGATTACCAATACCGGCAGCGCCGCCGCCACCATCGCCAGTGTCTCCTCCAGCGACCCGACCCGGTTTATCATCAACGCCACCGGCAGCACGCAAATTGCCGCCGGCGCGACGGACACCTCCTGGACCATCCAGCCCGCGGCAAACCTGGCCGCCGGCACGTACGGTGCGACCGTCACCGTGACCTATGACGGTGGAAAGACCGTCTCCTCCACGGTGTCCTTCGTGGTGAAGGAATCGGCGCCCGCGCCCGTATCCGAGCTGGTCATCGGCAACGTTGCCTTCGACCCGCTGCAGGAAGGCTACAGCGTGCCTGCAGCCAAGAACTTCACCGTGAGCAACACCGGCAGCGCCGATGTAACCGTCAACAGCGCCGCGCTGATTGGCAAGAATCCCGACGCTTTCATTCTGGGTGGTACGGTAACGGCCATCAAGGCAGGCGAAACCGCTACCTACAGCGTACAGCCCGCCGGCAATCTCACGCAGGGCACCTACGCCGCCACCCTGGTGGTCACTTACGACGGTGGCAAGACCGCGCAGGCGGATGTGAGCTTCACGGTAACCCAGGGCACCACTGCAGCACCCTCCCTGAAGGTGGGTAACGTTGACTTCGGCAGCGTCGTAAAGGGCAGCGCACCGGTCGTACAGCCGATCTCCATCACCAATGACGGCGGCTCCACCGCGACCGTCACGCGAGTCTATCTCTCCGGCACGAATGCGGACAGCTTTACCGTCAACGACAACGGCAGCACGCAGATCGCCGTGGACGGATCGGACAACAGTTGGACCGTGCAGCCCAAGGCGGACCTCGCCCCCGGAACCTATACCGCACAGATCAACGTGGAGTATAACAATACGGCTTCTCCCGCCGTGGCCACCGTTACTTTGACCGTGACAGAATCCGGTACGCCTTCGTCTGCGGTGCTAACCATGAACAGCATCAGCGTGCCGCAGCCGGCCGACAGCCTTGCTCCCGTGGAGCTCATCATAAAAAATGAGAGCGATGTGGAAGCTGTTATCGAATCTGTAAAGGTCAGCGACGAAACCAACTTCACCACGAACTATGACGGAAGCACGTATATTGGAGCTCGCGGGGAGGATAAATCCTGGAAGGTGATGCTCACGGCAGCTCCTGCTGAGAACACCTATACCACCAATGCGATTGTCGTATACAACAGCGGCGCCGGGACCGAATCCAAGACCGTCGAGACCACCGTCACAATCCAAGTGACGGCCGCCGCTCAAACCGGCTTGTCGGAGAGCCAGAATGCCAATGCGGTCACCGGAGACGTTGTCGACGGTATGACGCCGTCCGATCTCCAGCCTGTCACGGATTCCAATCAGCAAATCCCCACCGACGCGGGTCAGCAAACCTATGTTGATCCTGCACAGCAAATGAGCGTGGAACCGGTACAGGAAACCAGCGTGGAACCTGTGCAGGAACCCAGCGCGGAACCGGTACAAGAACCCAGCGTGGAACCGGTGCAGGAGCCCAGCGTGGAACCGGTGCAGGAACCCAGCGTGGAGCCTGTACAGGAACCCAGCGTGGAACCGGTGCAGGAGCCCAGCTTGGAACCGGTGCAGGAGCCCAGCGTGGAACCTGCGCAGCAGTCTCAGACGGAGCCTGAACCCCAGGCTCCCGTCGAGACCGTGCTGACCATTCAATCGTCCAAGAGCTCCATTGTCAAGGGCAAAACCCTGCAGCTGACTGCTCTCATCAACGATCAGGCCATCGCCTATGAGCAGGACGATACCTATCCCATTCAGTGGACGGTATCCGGAGCGCAGGCGAAGGGCACCACCATCAGCACCAGCGGCCTTCTGACTGTTGCGGCGGATGAAACTGCCTCCACCCTTACGGTGACAGCCACGCTGAAGTCGGACCTGAACAACTTCTGCTCTGTAAACCTGAAACTCAAGGAAGCGCAAACGACCGAAACGGGCGATACCGCTTCCGAAACGATGGTCAATGAAGACGGCACGAGCGATGTCGGGATGGAGATGCTCGATATGATGTTCAACCCGTAAACAGATTTGCGGCGTCCGGATGAACCGGACGCCGCTTTTGGTCGAAGCATCAAACAGGGCCGCCCTCAGAGGCGGCCCCGTTTTGGTTGTTCGTTATACGGTATGCTTTCCCATCGTACTGCGGATTCGGGAGGATACGGGCGGTGTGGCCTCCTCCTCCGGGGGTTCATTGGGCTCGTAAGCAATGCCATCCAGCACCACCTTTCGGGAAGATGTCTGCGCAGGCGCTGGGGATGCCGGTTCCGGCACGGGCTTTTCTGCCTTGGAAGCAATGGTCGAACGAATCATCACACGTGAGCCGCTCTGGCTGGGCGTGCCAGCCTCGGTATGGGCAGGTACGGCCGACGGCGCGGGCGGGACGGGAACAGAGGGAGCTGTGTCCATCCCCGAAACGGCAAATGACGTAGACGCTGCCGTCGGCTCCTGCACGGCCTGTGCCGCGGAGGGAGGCTCCACAGCAGGCGGCGCTGACGACTCCGGCGTGGATGACCGCTCCCCCACAGACGGTGTTGCAAAGAAAGGCTCTGCATCAGCAGGCTCCGCCACGGGGGGCGGCGCAGGCGGCTCTGCAAAGGGCCGGGCATAGGGCGAGGGTTCATCCGCGGCGTTGGAGGGCGGCAGGATGGGAGGCGGGGTATAGGCCGACGGAACTGCCGGAGACGGCGCGCGGGAGGGAAGCTCCTCATAGATTGCTGCCGCAAAGGGGTTTGCCCTTGTTTCCCGCGGCTTCCATGCCGACCAGTCGGCATCCTCTTCCGGCCATACGGGCTTTGGGGCGGAGGCAGATGCCGGGCGGCTGTAAGACGACGGCGTATTGTGACGGACGGGGCGGCGGCGCGTTCGGTGCAAAAGAATGGCCATGCCCGCCGCCATCATCACGATGCCGCACAGCAGCACTCCGTAACAGTGATGCAACGCGTAGGTCATTGCGCCATTGATGGCGCTGACGATCAGATTCCCCGACGGCATTTCGAAGGAGGATAGCACCAGCTGAAGCTGGTCGTTTTGAACCATGGGCAGCACCGTCGCCAAAATTCCCACAAACGTTACCGCACACCCAATTCCAAACAGTGCCCCGCCGATGGTCCTGCGTACCTTCATCGCCCTGACCCTTTCGTTTCATCAAGCATTGATCTGAAAGCATTTAACAGAAAATATTTCGTGCTCCGCCGCCTCTTTTCCTCCCCATTCGGCAGGAAAATACGGGCTGATGCAGAATCCTTTTGAAAGAACAACGCATTTTTGGGGGAGGCTCGATCGGTTTGGAAGGGTATAAGCTCACCTACCATGTCGACATGGTTTTTTGCATCGACGCCACGGGCAGCATGCGCCACGTGCTGGACCTGGTCAAGCAGAACGCGCTTAACCTCTACCGCGACATCGTGGCTGAAATGGAAAAGAAGCACAAGGTGATCGACCAGCTGCGCGTGCGGGTGATTGCTTTCCGCGATTACGTGGCCGACGGCGACGACGCCATGCTCAGCAGCGACTTTTTTGTGCTGCCTGACCAGGCGCAGATGCTGTATGACTGCGTCAACGGCATTACCGCCAAGGGCGGCGGCGACATTCCGGAGGATGGCCTGGAGGCGTTGGCTTACGCCATCCGCAGCGACTGGACCCGCGAGGGTGTGAAGAAGCGCCACATTATCGTCATGTGGTCGGATGCGCCCACGCATGACCTGGGTCATGGCAAAATCGCCCCCTGGTATCCGGAGGGCATGGCCAAGGATTTTGACGAGCTCAGCCTCTGGTGGGAGGATGAGCAGCTTGGCGGCAGCATGGATGAAAACGCCAAGCGCCTGCTCATTTTTGCGCCGGATGCGCCCTCCTGGAACCGCATTTCTTCCGAATGGGGTCAGGTCATCCATGTGCAAACGGTCAGCGAGGGGCTGCTGGATGTGGAATACCGGCAGGTGCTGGACGCCGTTTGCAACACCATTTGAAGCGGAAGGGAGCGCCGCCCGTGTCCCAGCGCCTGCTTCGTGCCCAATACGCTGTTCTGCCCGGCTCCGGGGAGGACAGTTTTTGCATGCGCGGCGTCGGTCGGGGCGCTCTGCTTTGCGTGGCGGACGGATGCGGAGGACTTGGCAGCCGGCGCTATGACACCCTCGGCGATCACACCGGCGCGTTTGCCGGCGCGCGGCTGGCGACGCATGCGCTCTCGGCCTGGGTGGGCGATCAGCTGCCCATGCCCGGCTCCAAAGCGGAGGGTATGCAGCTGTGCCGCGAGCTGGGGGGCGAGTTGGAAAGCCTGTTTCACAGCTTTGCGCAGAAGCATTGTCCCGCCGGTTCACGCATCGTGGGCAGCATGCAGCGAAGCCTGCCCACCACGCTGTGCGCGGCCATCGCGGGCGGTCCCTCCTTTGCGAGCGATCTCTGCTTCCTCTGGGCGGGCGACAGCCGCGGCTATGTGCTGAATGCAGAAGGCCTGCATCAATGCACCCGCGACCACCTGCGCGGCGACCCGGACCCCTTTGAAAGCCTGTACCGTGACCGGCCCCTGAGTGCGCTCATCAGCGCCGACGCGCCTGTGGCGCTCAGCCTCCGCCGCCTTCGTGTACCCAAGCCCTGCGTGCTGCTTGTGGCGACCGACGGGGCCTTCGGCTGTCTGCCCACGCCCATGGAGTTTGAAATGCTGCTGCTCAACACCCTGCGCGCCAGCGCCGACTGGGACGGCTGGGAACGGCGGCTGCTGAACCAGCTGAAGAAGGCCGCACATGACGATGCGACGGTGCTGCTGGCCCCGCTGGGGTTCGAGACCATCGAAGACGCGCGGGAAGCTCTTGCGCCCCGGCGTGCACTGCTGCAAAAGCGCTTCATCACCCCCGTACGTCGAAAGCGGCGGGACATGGCTTTTGCGCGCGGCAAATGGCAGGAGTATCGCACGGCGTATGACTGGACGGAGGGAGGCGCCCATGAGCGGTTTGATTGGCGGGTATAGGCCCCTTACCCCCCTGCGCACCGTGGGCAGCGGGAGCGCACGCTGGTGCATTGCGGCGCGAGGGCTGGAAAAGTACTTTATCAAGCAGTTTCTCTCCCCTGTCTACCCGGCAGACCCCTCAACGCCGCTGGGCCAGCGCCAGCGCGAGCGCTGCGAGGCCTTCGAGGGGCAGAAGCAGCGTCTCTATGCGGCGCTGTCCTGCGTGATCGGGGATACGCTGGTGCCTGTGCTGGATTTCTTCCGCTTCGAGCGTCGCTACTATGCCGCCAGCGAAGCGGTGTTTCCTTCCGACCTGACGGCGGGCGATGCGGCGGCACTGGATGAGCGCGCCAAGCGGCAGGTGCTTTCGGACCTTGCGCTGTGTCTGCAGCGCCTGCATACGCAGGGCGTGGTGCACGCGGACCTCAAGCCCGACCACGTGCTGCTGCTCAAGCGACCGACCGGTTACCGCATCCGTCTGATTGATCTGGACAGCGGCTTTCTCAAGGATGACCCGCCCCAGAACCAGCGTGATCTGGAAGGAGACCCCGTCTACCTTTCGCCGGAAGCATTTCTCTACATGGCGGGACAGGATGCACCTTTGGGCCCAAAGCTGGATACCTTCGCCTTCGGCGCGCTGATTCATCGCGTGTGGACGGGCGACCTGCCCGGTTTCGATCATGCCAAATACACCTACCTTTACGAGGCGGCCCTCGATGGGGGAGATATCGCCCTCTCCCCCACGCTGCCCGTCAAGCTGCGGGACGTGGTGCTGCGCATGCTGGACCCAAAGCCGGACAACCGTCCCGAAGATGCCGAGGTGACCAATTTGCTGTCCATATCCCCGGAAGATGACCGGCCGCCTCAGGACGCACGTCCCCTCAACGGCCTGAGCCGTTTCATGCGGCCCGCGCCATAGCAGAAAAGGCGCTTTCCGAAGGCATGCAGCCCGGAAAGCGCCTTGTTTTTCTTTGCTTGTCAGGAATGGATGGCCCGGCCGTCCAGCGCGTCCAACGCCTCTCCCACCGCCTCCAGGAAGGTCGGATGCGGCCGCACGGCACGCATGAGCTGCGTGGCGGTCAAACCATTGGCGATGGCCACGGTGAAGGAGTCGATCATGTCGGTGGCGCGCTCACACATGAGCTGTGCGCCCAGCACGCGGCCATTCTCCGCGCTCACAACCACCTTGATGAACCCGCGCTGGCCGCCCGCGATCAGCGTGCGACCATTCGCACCCATGAGGGCCTTCCCCACTTTGACCTCTATGCCTCGCTGCTGGCAGTCCGCCTGGGTAAGCCCCACGCTGGCGATCTCGGGCGAAACGTACACGCACGCGGGAATCGCAGTAAGGCACAGCGGCGGTTCCTCCCCAGCCAGCGCGTGCACGACCGTCAGCCCCTGTGCCGAGGCCACGTGTGCCAGCATCATTCCGCCAATGGCATCCCCGATGGCGTAGACACCCGGCAGGCTGGTTTCAAAGTGCTCGTTCACGCGGATGAAGCCGCGTTCCATGTCCAGCGCCACACCCGGCGCACACAGGCCGTCGGTGTTGGGCCTGCGGCCCACGGCGGCCAGCACGGCGGACGCGGTGAGCGTCTCGCCGCCGTCCAGCTCCATCACGACGCCCTCGCCGCCTTCGCTGATGCGGCGCGCCAAAGCGCGCGTATGCACGCCCATCCCCTGTCGCTTGAAGATCATCTGCAAATTCTGCGAGATCTCCCGATCCATTTGGGGAAGCAGGCGCTCCTGCGCCTCCACGATGGTCACTTTCGTGCCCGTGGCCGCATAGAAGGCCGCCATCTCCACGCCAATCACGCCGCCGCCCAGAATGAGCAGGCTTTCCAATGGGCGCGGTTCATGCAGCAGATCGTCGGAGGTCAGCGCCAGACCGATGCCCTCAACCGGCGGCAGCGCCGGACGCGAGCCGGGCGCAAGCAGCAGTTTTTCACCCGTTACCGCCTGCCCGTCCACCTCGATGGTATGGGCATCCGTGAGCATGCCCGTACCTCGGTAGACCGTCACGCGGCGTTTTTTGAGCAGCCCTTCCACGCCCTGACGAAGCGTGGACACCACCTGCTCCTTGTGCGCATTCAGGGCGAGAAAGTCTGCGCCTGGACCTGCATCATGCAGGAGCGTCTTGGTGGGAATGCACCCGCGGTTGAGGCATGTGCCCCCCACCGCGTCCCGCTCGATCAGGCCCACATTCAGGCCCAGTTGTGCGGCGCGGATGGCCGCCTCATAGCCGCCGGGGCCCGCGCCCAGAATCAAAAGCTCATGATCCATGCGTTCCTCCCGTCCGCGCGGCGCTCACAGCTCCATGAGCATGTCCAGCACATCGCGCCTCATGTCCTCCCCGCCCCAGCCCGCAAGTGCCTTCGCAAAGGCCGCGCCGTCCACGGCGCAGCCCGTCAGGCGGCCGGGCAAAGAGGCGATCTCGCTTTCCTCCATCGCGTCCGAATACGCGCGGCATTGCGCCACGTGGCCCGCGTGCACGTTCAGCGCGAGCTCCAGCCCACCCCACGCGAACCGGCGCTCAAGCGAAAGAGAAAAGGGGAAATTCTCCCCAATCAGGTAACTTTCCGAAGAAATCCGCCGTTCAGTCTCCACAATCTTGTCATTTTGGAGACGTTCATGGTCAAACACTTCCACTTTTTCGCCACAAACGGTCGAAAAAGCCGCCGCCATCGCCCGGCGTGCCGCCTCCACGGTCGCACCCGGCGCGCATTCGCGCAGGTTGCACACGCGGCTTCGCACCGAGGCCACGCCCCGCGCCGCCAGCTTTTCCGGGGACACGTTGAGGTAGCGCCCCAACGCGTCAAGATCGGAATCCACCAGCAGCGTGCCGTGATGATACCAGGTTTGGCCCCGGCGGTAGTAGGCGTTGCCGGAGAACTTCCGTCCTCCGGCAAGGATATCGTTCCGGCCCGAGGACTCGGCCGGCGCGCCCAAAAGCCGCGCCGCCTCAAGAATCACGCGCGTCTGGCGCGTGAGATCATAGGCTGCTTTAGGCAAAATAAAGGTAAAATTCAGGTTTCCAAGATCGTGATACACCGCCCCACCCCCGGAGAGACGGCGGGCCAGATGCCCGCCGTCTGCCCGCAGGCGCGAGAGGTTCACCTCCCGCAGCGCGTTCTGGTTATGGCCAATCACCACCGTGTGGTCGTTCTGCCACAGGTAGAGAAGGGCCTCATCCTCCCGCACGCAGGAAAGCAGATGCTCCTCCAGCGCAAGGTTGCGGTAGGGGGCGGTGCTGCTGGTCTCAAGCAGAAGGAGCTTCATACTTGACGATGGGATTGCGCGCAGCCGTCACCTCGTCCAGCCGGCGCACATAGGTCGTCAGCGGACGGTTATGCATATCCGCCGGGTTTTCGTTGGCCTCGGCCAGCACCGCGAGATAGCTCTCCGCGGCAGCCTCCAGCGACTCCTTGCTCTCGGTCTCCGTCGGCTCCACCATCAGCGCCTCATGCACAATCAGCGGGAAGTACATCGTGGGCGGATGCATGCCATGGTCCAGCAGCGCCTTGGCCACATCCAGCGCGGACACGTCCTTCTCATGCTTGAGCTTCTCCAGCGTGATGACGAACTCATGCATGCAGGGATGGTCATACGCCATGGGATAGCCGCCGTCCCTGAGCAGGCACATGAGATAGTTGGCATTGAGCACAGCCTGCGCGGCCGCCTCGCGGATGCCCTCGCCACCGAGCGTATCCAGATAGGCCAGCGCCTTGACCACCACGAGGAAGTTGCCGTGGAAGGCGCGCACCTGGCAGGGGGCCTCGCCGCCCGTGGCCAGCGCGCTGCCGGGCAGGAAGCCCGCCAAAAACTTCTTGCAGCCCACGGGACCGGAACCCGGACCGCCGCCGCCGTGCGGGGTGGCGAAGGTCTTGTGCAGGTTCAGGTGCACCACGTCAAATCCCATGTCTCCGGGACGCGCCCAGCCCATGACGGCGTTAAGGTTGGCGCCGTCGTAGTAGCACAGGCCGCCCGCCTGATGCACGATGCGCGTGATTTCCAGAATGTTGGGATCGAACAGGCCCACGGTGTTGGGGTTGGTCAGCATGAGGGCCGCCGTGTCGGGGCCCGCCGCCTCGCGCAGCTTTTCCAGATCCACCAGTCCGTTTGCGTCGCTGGGGATGCTCACTACCTGATAGCCGCACATGGCCGCGCTGGCGGGGTTGGTGCCGTGGGCCGAGTCGGGCACGAGCACCTTGGTGCGGTTTTTGTCGCCCCGGCGCTCATGATACGCCTTGATGAGCAAAAGCCCCATGTACTCGCCATGCGCGCCCGCTGCGGGCTGGAAGGTCATGCGGTCCATGCCGGTCACGGCGGTCAGGCGCTCCTCGGCCTGACGCAGCACCTCGCGGCAGCCGCGGGAGGTCGTTTCGGACTGGAGCGGATGCACGCCGGTGAAGCCCGGCAGGGCCGCCGCTTCCTCGTCGATGCGGGGATTGTATTTCATGGTGCAGCTTCCGAGGGGATAAAAGCCCTTGTTCACGCCATGCACCTGCTGGGCCAGCGCCTCATAGTGGCGGGCCAGCTCGCTTTCGGTCAGCTCCGGCAAATCGAGCGCGGACTCTCGCGCAAGCTCCTCCGGCAGCGCCGCGGCGGGCACGTCCGACGCGGGCAAAAATTGACTCCTGTGTCCCGGATGGGACTGTTCAAAGATCAGCTTCACAGGTTCGTCACCTCCCGGATTACGGCCACGGCCTCGTCCAGCCGCTTGCGCTCGGCCTTTTCCGTCACGCACCACAGCACGCGGCCGTCACCCAGAGGCTGGCCGCCCAGAATGTCGCGTTCCTCCAGCGCCACCAGCATCTTCTCCGCGCCGCCCGGACACTCCGTGGCGAACTCGTGGAAGAACGGGCCCTTCTCGCGCCGGGGCAGGCCGATGGAGGCCAGCTTATCAGCGAAGTAATGCGCCTTGTCATAGCACTGGCGGGCCACTTCGCGCAGGCCCTCCGGGCCCACCGCGCCCAGGTAGCACGCCGCCGTGAGCGCGCACAGCGCCTGATTGGAGCAGATGTTGCTGCCCGCCTTTTCGCGGCGGATGTGCTGCTCGCGCGCCTGAAGCGTCAGCACGAAGGCGCGCTTTCCGTCCACATCGGTGGTCTGGCCCACGATGCGACCGGGGAGCTTGCGCATCAGCGCTGCGCGCGTGGCCATGAAGCCCACATACGGCCCGCCGTAGCTCAGCGGCATGCCCAGGGGCTGTCCGTCACCCACGCACACGTCCGCCCCCGCCTCGCCGGGGGTCTTGAAGAGGGCCAGCGCCATGGGATTGGCGCCCACGATGAGCTTTGCGCCCGCAGCGTGGCAGATTTCCACCGCGGCGCTCACGTCTTCCAGCCCGCCCAGGAAGTTGGGCGAGGCAAGGTACACGCCGCTCACCTGATCGTCCAGAGCATCACGCAGGGCGTCCAGATCCGTCACGCCATCCTTTTCGGGGATGAGGCGCATCTCGTGGTTGGAACCCCAGCAGTAGGTGCGGATGGTGGCGATCACATCCGGATGCGCGCAGGCCGACACCAGCGTGACCGTGCGGCGGCGCTCGCGCACCATGGCGCATGCCTCCGCCGCCGCGCTCGCGCCGTCATAAACCGAGGCGTTGGCCACGTCCATGCCGGTGAGGCGGCAGATCATGGTCTGATATTCAAAGATGGACTGGAGCAGGCCCTGGCTGATCTCAGCCTGATAGGGCGTGTAGGCGGTCAAAAAGGCCTCCTTGGACGGGATGGCGCGCACGATAGCCGGGATGTAGTGGTCATAGGCCCCCGCGCCGCGCAGAATGGTGCTGAACACGCGGTTCTGCTCCGCGAGCCGCTCCATATGGCGGCGAACCTCCAGTTCCGAAAAGCCGCCGGTGAACACGGGCGGCTCCTTGAGGAGCACGCCCTCCGGCACATCGGCATAAAGCGCCTCCACCGAAGGCAGGCCAATGCGCTCCAGCATCGCGCGGCGCTCCTCCGGCGTGACAGGTACATAGCTGCCCATGGAATCAGCCCTCCTTCGGCATGGCCTCGTATTCCTCGGCGGACAGGGTCTCGACGCTACCGTTCACATTCTCCACGCGGATGAACCATGCGCCGTAGGGATCCTGATTGATGCTCTCGGGCGCGTCAAGCAGAGCTTCATTGATTTCGCACACAGTGCCGGTGACGGGGCTGTACACGTCGCTCACGGCCTTGACGGACTCCACGTCCGCGAACGCCTCGCCCGCCGTGACCGCGTCTCCCACCTGGGGCAGGTTCACAAACACCAGATCGCCCAGCTCCTGCTGCGCAAAGTCCGACAGGCCAACGGTAACGACGCCGTTTTCTTCCTTGATCCACTCATGGGTTTTGGTGTAACGGAGATCCGCGGGAATGTTCATGACAGGTTCCTCCTTACGAAATGCTTATTTCTTGCGCTGATAGAAGGGCAGGGGAACGAATTTTGCCTCGATCTGGCGGCCACGCACATCTACGGTGAGCGCGCCGTCCTCCGCCGGACCGTCGATGAGCGCCATGGCCACGGCCTTGCCCAGATAGGGGCAGTGCGTGCCGGAGGTGGTGACGCCGATCTTCTTTCCATTCAGGTACACATCGCAGTGCTCGCGCGCGATGCCGCGCCCGGTGATCTCAATCCCCACGCGGCGGCGTGCGGGCTGCTCATTCCCTGCCAGCGCGGCCTTGCCGATGAAGTCGTCCTTATGCATCTTGACCGCCCAGCCAAGCCCGGTTTCAAACGGGCTGACGGTATCGTCCATCTCATGGCCGTAAAGGGGCATGGCGGCCTCCAGCCGCAGCGTGTCGCGAGCGCCCAGGCCGCAGGGGATGAGCCCATCGTCCTTCCCCGCTTCCAGCAGCGCATTCCACAGGGCGGGCGCGTCGGCATTGGCGCAGTAGAGCTCGAAGCCGTCCTCGCCGGTGTAGCCCGTGCGCGAAACGAGGCATTTGACGCCCGCCACCGTCATCTCCGGAATAAAGGTGTAGTAGCCTGCGGGCGGCTCCTGATCGCAGACCTTGGCGAAGACAGCCTCCGCCTTTGGTCCCTGCAGGGCGAGCTGGGCCACATCATCGCTCATGTCGGTAAGCTGGCAATCGCCGAAGAGGTTTTCACGCATCCAGTTTACGTCCTTGTGGCGGTTGGCCGCGTTGACCACCACCCAGTACGCATCCTGCGAGAAGCGGTAGACAATCAGATCGTCCACCACGCCGCCCTTGGGATTGCACATCACGCTATAGCGCACCTTGCCGTCGCGCATGGTGGAAAAGTCATTGGTGAGCAGCTTCTGGAGATTGGCCAGCGCGTCGGGTCCCTTGTAGAGCACCTCGCCCATATGGCTCACGTCGAACAGGCCGCAGGCCTGACGCACGGCCATGTGCTCGCGGATGACACCCGTGGGATACTGCACCGGCAGCACGTAGCCCGCAAAGGGCACCATGCGGCCCTCCAGCGCCACATGACAGTCGTACAGCGGCGTTTTGAGGTCCATTGTCATTCCCCCTTCTGAATTTGTGAAAAAACCGTCAACCAAGAAAAACAGAGCGCGGCTTTCCGCCGCCTCTGTCCTGTGACCTGAAAGATTCTCCCGCGGGATGCGGAATTGCTTCTTCGGTGGTGCGCAACGCTTTCCAGAGCTTCGTCAGGGTGCGGTCTTTTTGCCTGAGAGTTTCGCCCCTTCGGCGCCGGCATGCCGGTCTCTCCCGAACCCTTCATCCGAGGTCAATATGGCTTTGTTTGATTGTATTGTACCGAAAACGGGCGGATTTGTCAATGAAAAAGGGAGCTCAACGCCCGGCGTTCAGCTCCCGCATCAGGGCCAGCAGATGGACAAGAGCGTTGTCGTCAAGGCGTTTGGCTTCATCCAGCAGCTCGCGCAGGCGCACGGGGCAGGCGTTGCCCTCGTCGAAAAACTCCTGCGGCGTGACGCCCAGATATTCGCAGATGTAGAAGAAGGACTGCATGGAAGGAAGCGCCTTGCGGTTTTCGATGGAGTTGATATAATTCGCTGCCTGACCCAAAGAAAGCGACATATCTCTGGCTGACACATTCTTTTGCAGCCTAAGTTGTGCAATTCTTTCTGGGACAAAGACCTCATACTCCATCTTATCTCACCTGCCATAGAATAGATTTTAGCTTATGCAGGGAGATTATTCGTTCAATTGCAACTTACTTTTTATCTTGACTTTGTAGAAATAATCTTCTACAATTGCACATGTAAAAGAATGATTCTATTAGGAGAAATGCTTTATGCCCAAAACCTGCTGTGTCACCGGCCACCGCGACATCCCCGCCGGCAAGCTGCCCGAAATCACCGCCGCGCTGTCCGCCGAGATCGACCGTGCCATCGCAGAGGGATATGATTCCTTTTTCAGCGGCTTTGCCGAAGGGATTGATTTGCTGTTTGCACGGCTGGTGGCGCAAAAAGGGCGCGAGCATCCCGGCCTTCACCTGTTGGCCGCCATCCCATTCCGGCAACGCTTCGAGCGCCTTGCCTCCGACCCCGAAACCGCCGCCCTGCTTGACGCCTGCACCGAGGTCCACGTCGTCAGCGAGCACTATCATGACGGCGTCTATCGAAATCGCAACCGCTTCATGGTGGACCGCTCCCAACTCGTGATCGCGGTCTATGACGGGCGCGGTCGCGGCGGCACGGCAGGCACGCTGGCTTATGCCCACAAAACGGGCCGCATCGCGCGCGTGCTGTTCTGCAAATAAAGCAAAACCCCCGCCTCTCCCATGGGAAAGGCGGGGGAAAGTTTTTCGCTTTTTTCCTGGCAGCCATTCAGCCCATCGGGCGCGAACGGCTCAGACCGCTTCTCAGCCCAGCTCAGCGAAGTACTTGATGGTGCGGACCATCTGGCTGGTGTAGCTGTTCTCGTTGTCGTACCAGGACACGACCTGCACCTGATAGGTGTCGTCGTCGATCTTGGCGACCATGGTCTGGGTGGCATCAAACAGAGAGCCGTACTTCATGCCGATTACGTCGGAGGAAACGATGGCTTCCTCGTTGTAGCCGTAAGAGGCGGAAGCGGCAGCCTTCATGGCGGCGTTGATGGAATCCTTGGTCACGTCCTTGCCCTTGACAACCGCCACCAGGATGGTGGTGGAGCCGGTGCAGACGGGCACGCGCTGAGCGGAGCCGATCAGCTTGCCGTTGAGCTCGGGGATGACCAGGCCGATGGCCTTGGCAGCGCCGGTGGAGTTGGGAACGATGTTCTGCGCGCCAGCGCGGGCACGGCGAAGGTCGCCCTTGCGGTGCGGGCCGTCCAGGATCATCTGGTCGCCGGTGTAGGCATGCACAGTGGTCATGATGCCGCTCTGGATGGGATAGGCGTCGTTGAGCGCCTTGGCCATGGGAGCGAGGCAGTTGGTGGTGCAGGAAGCGGCGGAAATGATCTTGTCTTCCTTGGTCAGCGTCTTCTCGTTGACGGAGTAGACGATGGTGGGCAGATCATTGCCAGCGGGCGCAGAGATGACGACCTTCTTGGCGCCGGCGTTGATGTGGGCCTGGCTCTTTTCCTTGCTGCAATAGAAGCCGGTGCACTCCAGCACGACGTCCACGTCCAGCTTGCCCCAGGGGCAGTTGGCGGCGTCCTTCTCGGCGTAGATCTTGATTTCCTTTCCATCGACGATGATGGAATCCTCAGTGGCTTCGACCGTGTGCTTGTTTTCCCCGATATGACCGCAGTAGGAGCCCTGAGCGGTGTCATACTTGAGAAGATGAGCAAGCATCTTCGGGCTGGTCAGATCGTTGATCGCGACCACTTCATAACCCTCGGCACCGAACATCTGACGGAAAGCCAGGCGACCGATGCGGCCGAAGCCGTTAATAGCTACTTTCACCATTGGCGGGTACCTCCTAAAACATTGTTGTTCCCAACAAGTATTTTACCAAAAATGCGCTATGTTTTGCAAGGGGTAAGTCATGCTTTGTGAAAATATTTGCAATATGCTCACAGGAGCAGCAGCCCCGTGCCGGCCACCAGCAGCGCAAATCCTGCCAGTGCGCGGCGCGAAAGGCGCTCGTGCAGAAACACGCGGCTGAACACAATGGTCACCACCACGCTGAGTTTGTCCAGCGGCACCACCACACTGGCCGGGCCTTCCTGCAGGGCGCGGTAGTAGCACAGCCAGCTCATGCCCGTCGCCACGCCGGAAAGCAGGATAAAGACAAGGTCCCGCCGCCCAACGGCGCGCACTTGCGCCTGACGCCCGGTGACGAACACCATCGCCCACGCCATCAGAAGCACCACCACGGTACGAAGCGCAGTTCCCAGGTCGCTGGGCACGTTTTCGATGCCCACCTTGCCCAGAATGGCGGTCAGCGCGGCAAACACCGCGGAAAGCGCCGCGTACAGAAGCCATCCATGTCCGCGTGGGGCGGCGGGCGTGGTCTCGGGCCGGCGCTCGATCATCAGGAGCGTGCCCGCCATAATCCCCGCCATGGCCGCGGCCTTGAGCCAGGTGATCGGTTCGCCCAAAAGAAGCCAGGCCAGGAGCATCGTCAGCACCGTGGAGCTCTTGTCCACGGGCGTGACCTGATTTACCGTGCCCAGCTTGAGCGCATGGAAGTAGCACAGCCACGACGCGCCCGTGCACAGCCCGGACAGCGCCAGAAACAGGTACGTCCGTGCTGAAAGCTGCCAAAGCTGCGCCTGCAAGCCCTGCGCGAACGCCAGCAGCCACGCAAACGCCAGCACCAGCGTGGTACGAATGGCCGTGGCCACGGTGGAATCCGTATCCCGCACACCCATTTTGCTCAATATGGCCGTCGCACCTGCAAACAGGGCGGAGAGCAGCGCCATCATCACCCACATTGGTATTTCCCCCATCCTTCCGCCGTGCATGGCAGGGAGCAAGCGGCCTGCCGTCGAATGCTATTATCATCTTTGTAACCAAAGGAAGTGCCCTATGAAACCGGCAATTCTGGCTGGACGGCTTTCGCCCCTTCTTCCTGCGCTGCAATGTCCCCGGTGCGGCGGCGCATTTTCGCTCACGGACCAAAGCCTGATCTGTGAAAACGGCCATTGCTACGACCTCAGCCGCCGGGGCTATGTCAACCTTGCGCCCTCCCACCGCCAGAGCGGCGACAAATACGATGAAACCCTGTTTGAAAGCCGCGGCCGCGTGTTTGCAGGGGGGTTCTACGCACCCGTACGGGATGCGCTGTGCGCCGCGCTTGCGGACCGTTCCGGCCCCTTCACGCTGGTGGATGCGGGCTGCGGAGAGGGGTACTATGCCCGCGCCGTACAGGCGCGCTTTCCCGAAGCGCAGGTGATCGGGCTGGACCTGAACCGTGATGCGGTGGCTCTGGCGGCCCGTTCGGCAGAGCGGGGCGCATGGTTCGTGGCCGATCTCAAGCGACTGCCAGTGGAAAACGCCGCTGCCGACGTGGTGCTCAACGTCTTTTCCCCCGCCGACTATGGCGAATTTCGCCGCGTGCTCACGCCGGACGGGGAGCTGCTCAAGGTGGTGCCCAGTCCGGATTACCTGCGTGAGGTCCGATCGGCGGTTGCAGGCTACCTGCGCGGCGGCGCCTATGACAACGCCTCGGTGCTCGCCCACCTGCGCGCGCATGCGGAGGTGATCTCGGAAACGCCCGTGCGCTCCGTCGCTCCCCTCTCGCCGGCAGATTCGCATGATTTTCTGCGCATGACGCCGATGACCTTCTCCGTGCCTGCAGAGGCGCTGGAGAAGATCGTGCTGGAGAAGATCACCATCGATGTGCGGGTGCTGCGCTGCCGCATGCGCTGAAAAGCGCCGCCGGAAAACCGGCGGCGCCCATTCTTCTCGGCATGCAGGCGCTTACTTCTTGAGAAAGTCCTCGCCCTCCAGCATGGTCTTGTACTTGTTGACCATTGCCAAAAAGCTGTCCTTATATTCCGCGGCGGCCTTACGCATGGACTCCAGCTCGGCGCTGAGCGTCTCGCGCTCGCTCTGGGCGTCGTCCACAATCTGGCTGGCCTTTTCCTGCGCTTCCTTGACGATGGTTTCGGCCTTGGCGTTGGCGTTCTCCACGGCTTCGTCGGCCAGGCGCTGGGCGCTGAGCAGAATGCTCTCCAGCGTCTGACTGGTCTTGGCCACGGCGGGCTCGGCCTTCGCGACGGGCTGGGGCGCAGGCTTGACGGACTCACGGGCGGCTTCCGCCTCGGCGCGCGCCTTGCTCAATTCGCTCTCCAGCTGGTCAATACGCTCCTGCATATTGGTCATTTCATCGCAGATCTCGTCCAAAAACTGATCCACGTCGTTGCGGTCGTATCCGCCGCCCTTGAGTGCAAACTCTTTGTCGTAGATATCGTCGATCGTCAATGCCATGGTCATTCTCCTTTCGTCGTCTCCGATTCAATGCTTCCGGCTCGCGCCGTATCGTATCAGCCTTACTGGCAGACGGCCTTTTTTAGTGGGCGCTCCCACCTGGTCGATCACCAGGCGGCCATAACCGCGCACGGAGATCGCGTCGCCCTCTCCTACCCGCACATCAGGACGCTGGGTGGGTACATGCCTGAGCTTCACATGCCCAGCGGCGATCAGATCGGCCGCCGCCGCGCGAGAGAGTCCAAATCCGCCGCTAACCACCGCATCCAGCCGGAGGCTGGACACCGTGTCGCGCACCTCAACGCCCTGCGGCGGCTCGACTTCGGGCCAGGCTTCCAATACGCGCGTCCTGATTTGCACGCGTCCTGCCGAGGTCAGCGACAGTGCCATGTGATCCGCCAGTTGGGATTCCAGAAACAAATACGCCCGGTCGGGCAGCACCACGATGTCGCCCACGCACGAACGCCGGATGCCCAGCCCCAGCACGCTTCCCAGCACGTCCCGATGGCCGGGGGCGCTCTGGTGCGGCCAGGTCAGCTCCAGCGCCGCAATGGGAAAGGGCTCCTCCCGTCCGTCCGGCTGAAGAAAGCAGGCCATGCGCCGCTCGGCATCCTCATAGCCGCCTTCCAGCCGCGCCTCGATTCGCTGGCGGCGCGCTGAGGCCAGCGCCATATCCGCTTCGGGCGGGGTGAGAAAGCCGGTAAAGCAGGGCTGGCCTATCCTCTCTGCACGCGCGGCAAGCTCGTCCAGGCGGCGTGCAAGCAGCGCCGCATCCTCCTCGCCACGCATCAGATCACCGCGCGCCTCAGCATGTTCAAAAGCAACGTGACCACATCGATCACCAGCCATACCGCCAGCGGGGACAGGTCCACGGGAAGTGTCCGAAGCCTGGGAAAATAGCGGTAGAGCAGCTGCCGGAAAGGATGCAGCACCGGTTCCACATAGGAGGCGGCCTTGCGCATCAGGTCGCTGCCCGGCATGACGAAGCTCATGATGCAGTAAATAAGGAGCACTGTGCTGGCCAGGCGCAGCAGCCAGGCGATGATTCCCAGCAAGGTGGCTATCATTGGTGTGTCCTCCTTACTGCTGCATGGTGGCGTAGCGGCCCGTCGCGCCTCCCACGGCGGTATAGGCGCCCGTCGCACCTCCCGCCATCATGCTGCCGAAGCTGGCGGGCATTCGTTGGGTACCCTGCGCCTGAAAGCGCGTGGTGGGCGAACCGGACGAGAAGCCTGCCACAGGCTGCTGAGGCTCCGGCTCGGCCGCCTGCTGATAGCCGCCGTAGCGGTAGCCGTCCCCCTCATAGTGCTGGCGGGCATAGCCTTGCGCCTCCGGCGCGGAGGTGAACTTCTGCATGGCGGGGTCCAACACCACGCGCACGGACGGCGAAGAAATGAGATAGATCCCGCGCGGAGAAATCTTGTTCAGCGCACAGCCCAACGTATAGGCCGCGCCGCTGAGCATGTCCACGCAACGCTGGCGCTCGCTGTCGCTTGCGATGAACTCCATGTTCAAAAACACAGAGGCATTGGTCTTGATATAGGCGATGACGTCCTTGCACTCGTTGCGGCTGCGCAGCAGCACGATGTACTCCACATGAGCATACACGGAACCATCCGCCGCGCGCTGCATGCCGGGAAAGGGCACCACATTGCTCGTCTGCTGGCCATAGCCCTGCTGCTGGGGCGCCCGGTCATAGCCCGCCTGCTGCTGGGGAAAGCTCTGCTGTCGGGCATAACCCTGGGGCTGCGCATAGCCCTGCTGCTGGCCATAAGGCGGCTGCACGGGCGCCTGCTGCGGCGGCATCTGCGGCTGAGCGGGTTGCTGCGCGGGGGCCTGCCGCTGCGCGGCGGCCTGCTGTGCCTCCCGTTCCCTCTCCAGATCATACCGGCTGCGATAGGGCACACGACCGCCATATTCTCCCTCGCCATGGCCAAAGGGGTCCAGCGGCTGCCTGCGGGGCGCTTCTTCGCCCTCCATGCCATCCTGCACAGGCTCCTGATCCATCCCCATGCCGCCGTATGCCTGCTCGGCTTCGCGCGTGGCGTAGTATCCGCCCGTACCATCCGACTCGCCGCGGATAAACCGTTCGCTCTTTTCCGTCAGCCAGTCCCCGATCCTCCGAAAGATTCCCAACTCAACGAACCCCCTATGGCGAATGCTTCAGTCACGGCGGTACAGCGCCGTACCGATTCGCACCATCGTTGCGCCCTCGCGCGCGGCGATCTGATAATCGTTGGACATGCCCATGGAC
>OGXI01001237.1_pt1 | contig 21609 bp, 22 predicted proteins | sample 1576221 | NCBI WGS metagenome assembly OGXI01 (sample SAMEA3541523, study PRJEB24748) | human gut metagenome | biome: human gut; feature: human-associated habitat; material: faeces | place: China | collected 2012
CTTGCGGAGAGCGAGGAGAAGCTGGCGGAGCTTCAGATGCAGATGTTAGATCCGGCGCTTGCGAGTGATTATCCGAAGCTGATGGAACTGCAGAGCGCTGTGGATGCGGAGGAAGCCAACCAGGACAGTCTGTTGGAGCGGATGCTTGAGACGGAGACAGAACTGGCGGAGTACGAGGAAACATAGGAGATGAATGCAGTGTGTCTGAATACAAAGACAGCAGGGAGAAACGGGTTACGCTTCTTTTTCCATCCGCTTTAATTCCGGCAGCACCGTAAACAACATTGTTATAAAGCAGAGGCTTCCACCGATGACGTTTGACACCGGTTCTGCGGCAAAGACACCGTCTGTTCCCATGCCGAAAGCATAAGGAAGAAGATAGGTCAGCGGCACGACGATGAATACTTTGCGCAGCAGGGAGAAAAAGATGGCGTGCTTCTTCTTATTCAGGGATTTGAAGACGGTCTGTCCGATGTACTGCAGATCCATAAAAATAAAGGCGGCAAAGTAAAGCTTTAATGCGGGGATGGCGTCAGCGACCAGTGCGGCATCCGAACTGAAAATGCCGATCAGCGCCCGCGGGGCAAGGATGATGATGCTCCACATGACGGCGGTATAGAGCAGAATCAGGACGGCGAGGGCTGTGATCGCCTTTCGCACGCGGCCCGGCCGTCTTGCGCCGTAATTGTAACTTAAGATCGGCGAGGTTCCCTCATTGATCGCGTAGATCGGTGTCTCCACCATCTGCCGGACGCTTGAGATGATGGTCATGACGGAGATGTAGACGTCGCCGCCGGTTGCACCGAGGACATTGTTGCAGAAAATGGATACCAGACTGTTCGTGAGCTGCATGATAAATCCGGCGGTGCCGAGGCTTACGATGTTTTTTGCTTCGATCAGACTGGCGCTCCACTCATCCGGGCTCAGCAGCCGCACCTTATATTCCGCGCGCCGGTGCAGAAAGCGGATCACATAGAGCGCGGACAGCGTCTGTGAGAGAACGGTGGCAAGTGCGGCACCGGTGATTCCCAGATGAAAGACAAATATAAAAAGCGGATCCAGGAGGAAATTGGTCACGGCGCCGATGGCAACCGAGAGCATGCCGGCGACAGAGTAGCCCTGCGCGTTGATAAAGGGGTTCATACCGGTGGCAATCATGGACGGCAGTGTTCCGAGCAGATAGATCATCAGGTAAGGATAGGCGTACGGCAGGGCGGCATCCGAGGCACCAAACAACTTAAGAATTGGCGCTGCAAACAGCAGACCGGCTGCCATCAGCACCAGAGCGCCGGCGCACAGCATGGTAAATGAGGTATTCATGATCTGACCGGCTTTTTTTGTATCTCCGCCGCCGCGGCTGATTGAGAAAAGCGGGGCACCGCCGCTGCCGAAAAGATTGCTGAAGGCGGTGATGATGACAATGATCGGAAAACAGAGTCCGACGGCGCCGAGCGCTGTGGTGCCGACATCCGGGATGCGGGCAATATAGATCCGGTCTACAATATTGTAGAGCAGGCTTAAGAGCTGTGCGACCAGCATCGGAAGGGCAGCGCCTAAAATATTTCCGGTAATGGTTCCATGTTCAAAATCGATTCGTTTCATATAATAAACTTCCTTTGTGTATCTGCGCGGATTCCGGCAGATTGTTTTACATTGCAATTCAGTATAGCATGATTTATGCTATATGAAAAATATTGTTTTTATATAGAAAAACAATAAAAATAATATGGACTGAGAGGAACATGAGATGGAGATCAGACAGCTAATGTATTTTCGGACCATTGTGGAGGAAGGAACGATCAGCGGGGCACAGCGTGTGCGCTTCATATGACGCAGCCGCCGCTGAGTTACCAGATGAAAATGCTGGAGGAAGAACTGCAGGTACAGCTTTTCGTGCGAGGGATGAAGCGTATTACATTGACGGAAGCAGGGAAAGTCCTGTATGCGCGCGCGGGCAGTCTGCTGACCATAACGGATATTACAAAGCGTGAAGTAATAAAAGCGAGTCAGGCGGCGACGATTCACATTGGACTGACACCATCTACGGTTTCAATGCTGGCAGAAAATCTGGCACGGTTTGCTGCCAGTCATCCGGAAATTCGTTTTGACATTCATGAGGGATCAACGTTCACCTTGAGGGAGCAGCTTGAGAACCGGATAGTGGATGTGACTACGCTGCGTACACCGATTGTGCTAAGCGGTTGTATATCCAGGCCGCTGGTGCGGGAAAGATTGATTGCCATGGCGAATGAACAGTATTTTTCGGCGGAGAAGCATGCGGTGACGCTTGCAGAATTATCCGGAGCGCATCTGATTCTGTCACACCGTTACCGTAATTATATGCTTGCAGCGTTTGAACAGGCAGGATTATCCTGCGATATTTATTATGAGTGCGAGGACGCAAGAACGGCGCTGACTCTGGCAGAGCAGGGACTCGGGGTGGCGATTCTTCCGGAGTCGATGGGGAGACTTTCGAGGAAAGTGCGTGTGTGCGGGATCAAAGATGCCAGTCTTGAGACAGAGATTTTACTGGCATGGCGGCAGGAACGTCTGCCGGAGGAAGTGCAGGCATTTTTGGATGAGATTGGATCAAGCGGGAAGAGAATGGAAACGGAGGTTGAGCCGGCATGAACATGAAACAGAGGGAAGAACAGGCGCTTTTGCGGACGATTGACCTTTTATCCGAAGGGGAGCTTCCGGGGAAGTTCACGGGGGCAGAATTATACGGTGCGCCGGAAGAGACGGACGAAGCAGGGGACGGTGTCTGCAGGGTGTATCAGCTGTCGAATGAGACGGGGATCGGAAAGGTTACCGTGTACCCGGTGTTTTCCGGAATTGAGTTATACTACAATGACATGCACATGGCGTACTGCAACAAGGAGCAGAAGACTGCGCCAAACCAGATCGAGATCAATCATTGCCGGGCGGGGCGTTATGAGTGCAGCTTCGGGGAAAACAGCTGCTGCTATATGGCGGAGGGGGATCTCTCCATCGGATCGCTCACGCGGAAAAAATCGTCCTCGTGCTTTCCGCTGGAGCACTATCATGGGATCACGGTGTTGATTGATCTGGACGGGCTGCTGCCGCAGGTGCGCGAGATCATGGAGCTGCTCGGCATTGATCTTACACACATCCGCCAGTATATCTGCGAGGGGAACCGCTGCCTCATCATGCGTGCCAACCCGTCGATCGAGCATATTTTCTCGGAATTGTATCATGTGCGAGAGCAGCGGAAAAGTGGCTACCGGAAGGTCAAGATTCTGGAGCTGCTCCTCTTTATGAGTGACCTGGATACGCAGGAAGCCGTTCTGCAGACGGAGTATTTTAATCAGAACCAGGTTAGGCGTATCAAAGCGGTCGCCTCATATATCACGGAAGATATTACGAGACACGAGACGATTGAAGAATTGTCGGAACGGTTCGGGTTTTCGCCGACAGCGCTCAAAAAAGGGTTTCACGGCGTCTATGGGACAAGCGTCTACGCGTACCTGCGGCAGTACCGGATACAGACGGCACAGAAGCTTTTACTCGAGACGGATCTCTCGGTTGCAGCAGTTGCACACCGGGTGGGCTATGAGAATCCCAACAAATTCGCGTCGGCGTTCCGGGAAATCTGCGGCAGTACACCGACGGAATATCGAAAGAGTGTCCGTTTGGATAGATGAGGTCTGACAGGGCATTGTAAGAAGAAATGAAATCCGATAGAATGGGTGCGTTGGTTAGAAGAAACTAACTAATGCACTTATTTTATATACGGAGGAACCCATATGAAAAAATTAGCAGGAATCTTTTTGACGATGACACTTACCCTTTCCCTTACCGCAGGCTGCGGGGATGCCAGAAACGATGCAGCGCAGACAGATGCCGCGGCGCAGACAGGAAGCGCGCAGACCGAGACAGCAGAGAATGCCGTGACGGTGGAAGCAGCAGAGAGCACGGAGAGCCTTGCGGCGACGGAAGATACAGAGGCGGACAGAGAGGCGGAGGCAAAACAGCTGCTTGTCGATCTGACCGGAACATATCAGGAACTGTGGCCGGTAATTCTTTCGGACGAGTACGAGCAGACCTGGATGGATGACTGCGGAGCGCTCGTCGGCGAGGACAATGCGCAGGCGGCGTATGAGAAGCTTTCCTCGATGGTAACCGGAGAGGTCTACGGGGAAGATGCCGTGGAGGCATATCAGAACGGAGGCGGTGCATATTTCTGTGGCTTTACACAGGGAGTCGACACCGTGGAATTTGACGGCGCAAATGCAACGATCAGCGGATACGACGCAAACGGCGAGGAACTGTTTTCCCATACATACCATTACATCGGCATGGAGGACGTGCGCGGCCTGTATGAGTACATGAGCGATGATGCCGATTCGGGCGAATTTACTTATTTTTATCTGGCACCGGACACGAACGATACCACCTACCACATTGAGTTCCGTTATGGAAGCGACGCAGACGCGCTGGCGCAGTACGATGCGGGTGCGTACGCATACTGGCTGGCATCCGGTATCTCAGCCGACTGCGACGAGACGATGATTGACAACTGTATCGAGCTGTTCTGCACAGAGAACCTGTCAGAATAAGAACGTTTTGTGGAAGCATTGGAGGTGGATGGCATATGAAAAAACAAAAAGACGCGGAACTGTCCCGGATGTTCGCATATGCGGGGAACTATCACGGACTTACCGTCTTAGGCTGTGTTCTGGCTGCGGTCAGCACAGTCCTGTCCATGCTCCCGTTTGTGTGCATCTGGTTTGTGATCCGCGACCTGATTCACGCAGGCGGTCAGGCGGGTGCCGCGCAGACGGGCGGCGCACATTATGCGTGGCTGGCGGTTCTGTTTTCTGTACTCAGCATTTTACTGTATTTTCTGGCGTTGAACTGTGCGCATCTGGCGGCGTTCCGGACGGCGACCAATATGCGGAAAGAGGCGCTGCATCATATCGTGAAGCTGCCGCTTGGCTATTTTGACAAAAACGCGAGCGGACGGCTCCGTAAGGTAATTGACGATAACGCAGGGCTGACCGAGGGATTTCTCGCCCATCAGCTCCCGGACCTGGCAGGGGCAATCGTAATGCCCGTGGCAGTGCTGATTCTGTTGTTTGTGTTTGATTGGAGACTTGGCATCTGCTGCCTCGTTCCCCTGGGACTTGGCGTTGTGTTTTTAAAACAGATGATGGGCGGAGACAATGCCACATTTATGTCGAGCTACATGACGGCACTTGAGACGATGAACAAGGAGGCGGTCGAGTACATCCGGGGAATTCCGGTGGTTAAGGTATTCCAGCAGACCGTTTTTTCGTTTCAGAATTTCCACGACGCGATCGAGGAGTACAAGGCATTTGCATCCGGCTATGCCTTAAAATGCCGTATGCCGATGACCGGATTTACGGTGGCGTTGAACGGAACGTTCGTGCTGTTAATTCCGGTGGCGCTGCTTTTGCTTTCGGGAGTGACCGGGCAGGCGGCATACGAGGACGTTGTGCTTGATTTTCTGTTCTACAGTCTGTTTACACCGGTGTGTGCGACGATGATGAACCGCATCATGTTTGCAAGTGAGCAGCTTATGGCGGCAAAAAGCGCTGTCAGCCGTGTGGAAGCGGTCTTACAGGAAAAACTGCTGCAGGAGCCGGCACAGCCGCAGGAGCCGAAGGATGCATCGGTTGTATTTGAGCAGGTGACATTCACTTATCCGGGGGCAGAAAAACCCGCGCTCGATGGAATATCGTTTACCGTGCCGCAGGGAAAGACCGTCGCGCTGGTCGGGGCATCCGGAAGCGGTAAAAGTACCGCAGCCAGCTTAATCCCGCGTTTTTATGATGTGACGGCGGGACGCGTGCTCATCGGCGGTGTGGATGTGCGGGAAATCGGCAGAAAGAAACTGATGGAGCATGTGGCGTTTGTCTTCCAGAATACCCGTCTGTTTTCCGACACGCTGTTGGAGAATATCCGCGCGGTGCGTCCGGAGGCGTCAAGGGAGGAGGTTCTTCGTGCGGCGGAGGCTGCACAGTGCAGTGAGATCATAAACCGTCTCCCCAAGGGGCTTGACACCGTAGTGGGTGTCGGCGGCACGTATCTCTCCGGCGGAGAGAATCAGAGAGTCGCGCTGGCGCGCGCCATTTTGAAGGATGCGCCGATTATCGTGCTGGATGAGGCAACAGCTTTTGCGGATGCGGAAAACGAGCATAGGATACAGCTTGCACTCGGGGAACTCACCAGAGGAAAGACGGTGCTTATGATAGCACACCGCCTGTCTACCGTGCAGAATGCGGATGAAATACTCGTATTTGACGGAGGAACCATCAAAGAGCGCGGCAGCCATGAAAAACTGCTTGCGCAGGGAGGTATGTATGTATCCATGTGGGCGGAATATCAGACGGCTGTTTCGTGGAAGGTTGGAAAGGAGGTCACAGAGTAGCATGGAAGGATGGAAGCAAAGATATGCCCTCAGTGATCAGGGCGTGAAAGATCTGCGCCGGGGAATCGCATATTCCGTACTTGCAAATATCAGTGTGATGCTGCCGGTGGTTTTGCTTGCGGTGGTGCTTGACGGACTGTTAAAGCCGCTCACCGGAGGCGGAAGCAGCAGGATGGGGGTACTGCCCTATACGGTGGCGGGAATCGTGATTCTTGCGGTTGTTTTTCTTTTCCACTATCTGCAGTATACGGCGGCTTATATCGGCACCTACGAGGAGAGCGCGAGACGCCGGATTCATCTTGCGGAAAAATTAAGAACGCTGCCGCTCACATTTTTCAATCAGCGGGATCTTGCGGACCTGACCGGAACGATCATGGGAGATTGTGCGAATTTTGAGCATGCTTTTTCCCACACGGTGCCGCAGTTCTTCGGAGCGCTGATCTCGACGGCGCTTGTGTGCGTGGCACTGCTCGTCTACCAGTGGAAGCTGGGACTGGCGCTTCTGTGGGTGGCTCCGATCTCGTTTGCCATCGTGCTGTTGTCGCGCAGATGGCAGCAGAAGCTTAGCAGGAAAAATATGAAGGCAAGACTGACACTGGCGGAAGGAATTCAGGAATGTCTGGAGACCGTACAGGAGATCCAGTCGTGCAACAGAGAGGAGCGCTATCTGGCGAAGCTGGATGAAAAACTGGATGCCGCGGAGAAGGCGCAGGTGACATCGGAGCTGACAACGGCGAGCCTGATAACGACCGGTCAGATGTTCCTGCGGCTGGGACTTGCCACGGTCATTGTGACTGGCAATCAGCTTGTGGCGCAGGGAGAGACAGATCTTTTTACCTATATTCTGTTTCTGATTGCAGCTTCCCGCCTGTACGATCCGTTGTCTGGTGCCATGGCGAATATGGCGGAGCTGTTTGGCTTGAAGCTTCAGGTAAACCGCTTAAAGGAGATCGAAAATTATCCGATGGAGAGCGGTGCCAAAACACTTTCCAACGACGGTTATGACATTACCTTCAATCATGTGGCATTTTCCTATGAAGCCGGCAAACCGGTGCTGCGTGACGTCTCATTTACGGCGAAGCAGGGGGAGGTGACGGCGTTAGTCGGTCCTTCCGGCGGCGGAAAAAGTACGGCTGCCAAACTGGCGGCAAAGCTTTACCGAGCGGATGGCGGACGGATTCTGCTCGGCGGTGCGGACATCGCCGGTGTGGATGAGTCAGCACTTTTGAAAGATGTCGCGATCGTATTTCAGGATGTCATCCTGTTCCAGGATACGATCATGGAAAATATCCGTGTCGGAAAAAAGAATGCTACGGACGAGGAAGTGCGCGCCGCAGCCCGCGCGGCGCAGTGTGACAGCTTTATTGAAAAACTGCCGGATGGCTATCAGACGGTTATCGGGGAAAACGGTTCTACACTATCGGGCGGAGAGTGTCAGCGTCTCTCGATCGCCCGCGCACTGCTTAAGGATGCGCCGGTGGTTCTTCTGGACGAAGCGACCGCGTCCCTTGACGTGGATCACGAGACGGAGATCCAGAAAGCGATTGCCACGCTGGTCAAAGGAAAGACGGTGCTCGTCATCGCGCACCGGATGCGCACGATCGAAGCTGCGGATCGGATTGTCGTGCTGGCGGACGGCGTCGTGAAAGAGAACGGTACGCATGAGGAACTGATGAAGAAAAACGGTCTGTACCACAGACTGGTGACTCTGCAGAGGGAAGCCGGGGAGTGGCAGCTTCATGCGGGCACCTGAGTAAAAAGTAAAAATTTTGCACTTAAACTAAAAAATAATCAATTTATGGGACTGCCTTGTTTTTCTATAATGAAAATAGAAAAGCAGGGCAATTTTTTGTGGAGGAAAGGAGATGGAGAAGGAGATGGGGAAGGAGAAGAAGATGGATATGGAGATAAGCAAAATGGTGAATGCGATTGCGGCTCGCCTGGGGTAAGGGATAACAGACCAAATGAAAGGAAGGAAAACAAATGGATATTGAGGTAAAAGAGTACAAGGAACCGGGATATGCGCCGGTCATTGATTTTGAGAGCTGGAGAGTGGCGGTACTGAATGATATTGATGAACTGGAAATTCCCAATTTAAAAACAATGCAGAAGCATCTGGAAAGCGATGAGGTGTTTGTTCTGCTGAAAGGGCATGTCACACTTTTTACTGCGGGAAACGGGGAGAAAATCGGGACGATCAGAAGTATGCCGCTGGAACCCCTGAAATGTTATAATGTCAAAAAGGGCGTGTGGCACACGCACACTTTAGAGAAGGACAGCAGCGTGTTAATTGTGGAAAACAGGAATACCTGCGATGACAATTCTCCGACAGTAACGTTGACGGAGAAGCAGATTGCAGAATTGCGTGCGTGTGTAGCAAAGTAGATTCTGATGTGTCTAGAAGTGCGTTCTTTCTTTTTGCGCAGGAGTGTGCTATACTCGGTGACAAATGAGGTTTGATGAGAGACCTGCTGTGCAAAAGCGGGAGAGGAGCAACATGTTATATTACCGGGAGATCAGGTTAAAAGATCAAAGAAAATGTCTTTTGAAAAATGCGGAACGGGCGGATGCGGCGGCATTTCTGCATTATTTTACACAGGCGCACGCGGAGACGGAGTTTCTGACAACGTATGCGGACGAGGGGACGCACACGGTGGAGGATATGGAAGAGCGGCTTGCCGCGCAAAAGGAGAGCCGCACGGAGATTGAGATCTGTGCATTTGTGGACGGCATCCTCGTGGGATCGGCGGGAAACCATGCGCTTAGTACGCGCGAGAAGCTAAGGCACCGCGCGGATTTCGGCATCAGTATCCTGCGGGAATACTGGGGACAGGGAATCGGCGCGGCGCTGACCGGCGCCTGCATTGACTGCGCGAAAGAAGCCGGATTCCGCCAGCTGGAGCTTGAGGCGGTCGGTGACAATGAGAACGCAGTGAGACTGTATAAGAAGTACGGGTTTGTGGAATACGGAAGAAATCCGCGGGGCTTTCTGACACGCGACGGCAGATGGCAGGAACTCGTGCTGATGCGGCTGGAACTGGAAGATACGGATGCGCAGAAAAGTGGTGCGGTCTGGGGTGGAAGAAGCGAAAGCGTGGACAATAATGCGGTCTGAACTGGAAATACAGATGCGTGGAAAAGTGGTGCGGTCTGAGCTAGAAGAAGCGAAAGCGTGGACAATAATGCGGTCAGAGTTGGAAGTACAGATGCGTGGGAAAAATGATGCGGTCTGGGGTGGAAGATGCGAAGGCGCAGAAAATAATGCGGGGAATGGAGAGAACGATGTTTTTTAAGGAAGATACGACATTTAATGATATCCGGGATAAATCGCTGCAGCAGTGGCTGAATGAGATGGAGCAGCATGAGGACGTGGCAGTCCGGGGCGGCGTGAAGCTGACAAGAGAGTATGTGCAGTATTTGAAGGATGAGATCGGAAGGCTCCGGCATGAGAATGAAGTGAAGAATGCATATCTGAAAAAGCTGCGGGAGAAGAAGTAGGAGGTACAGAACGTGCCGGAGAATACAAATGTCATTTTCTTCGATGAGTATAAAAAGCTGGATAAACTTTGCTCAGAAATGTACGGTAAAAACAGCGGCGGCGTTACGTGTTATCTGAATGATATGATGGCTGTTCCGGTCATGCAAAGAAACAGGATTCCCGAATGGAATCAGACATATGACAGGCTTAGAGAACTAAGACATATAAGAAACCAGATGGCACATGGGGAAGGCTTGTTTGAGGATTATCCCTGCAGCAAAGAGGATATCATGTGGCTCTGGGAGTTCCAGAGTAAGATCATGCATACATCCGACCCGCTGGCGGTATATCGAAGAAAGATAGAGGGAAGTACGCATGCTACCCGTACAAAAGAAGATTTCCTGCTGGCTGCAGATCAAAGCCAGACGGAGGAAAGTATGCATGCAGCCCGCTCAAAAGAAGATTTCCTGCTGGCTGTAGATCAAAGCCAGACGGAGGAAAATATCGCAGATCATCAAAGAATGAAAATGGATAATGTGGAAGTAATCGACCAGGAAGAAAACGACTCTTTTGAGAAAGAACACAGCATGTTAAAGGAAATTGCCGTTTTCGGATTGATTGTGCTGCTCATTGTAGCTGCCGTGTTGCTCTTTGGCAAAGTTTATGTGGAATATTTTCTGCTTTCATAATTAGCGGAGTGAGGAAATATTAAGCAAGTATTAGGAGAAAGAGGGTTAAAGCAATGAAATATCAGTCGGCTGCCATTCTTGGCGCAGGAGCAGTGGGTTCTTATATCATGTGGGGGCTTGCAAAAAAGAAAGAGATTGATCTGTGCGTAGTCGCATCGGGAGAGCGGAAGGCGCGCTATGAGAGGGATGGCTTTGTCATTAACGGGCAGGTGTATCACCCTGCAGTCAGGACGCCGGAGGAGGCTGCCGGTGTCGATCTTTTAATTGTTGCCACCAAGTATCAGGCGCTTCGCCGGGCACTCGGCGATATTCAGACCGTGGCAGGCGAACACACGACAGTGATGAGTCTGATGAATGGCGTGGACAGCGAGGAGATCATCGGAGAGGTCATTGATCCGTCCCGAATTGTCCATTCACTGATCAAGGTTGCCTCGGAGCGAAAAGGCAATCAGGTGGTATTCGATCCGGAGACGACCATCGGTATTATATATGGAGAGGCGGATCTTAGCAGAGGCATCGGACGCATTGAGGCGCTGAACGATCTTTTCGCGGATACGGGGCTGCACTACCGTGCGACGGACGTTATCCTCACGGAGATCTGGAGCAAATTCCGGCTCAACGTGCCGAACAACCAGGCACAGGCGATGGTGGGATGCGGGGTAGGCGCCTACCGTGACAGTGAGCATGTGGCATTTTTGCGGGACCGGCTGCGGGAAGAGGTGGACCGGATCGCGGAGAAAAAGGGGATCGATTTTGACAAGGCTGATACCTCATCCACCTTCGGCAGTAAGGTGCGGGATCGGGCGCGCTATTCCACGCTGCAGGATCTGGATGCGGGGCGCCACACGGAAGTGGACATGTTTGCCGGCGCGGTGGTGCGCATGGGGCGTGAACTGGGAATTCCGACACCGTACAATGAGTTTACCTACCATATGATTAAGGCGCTGGAGGAGAAAAACGACGGGAAGTTCGATTATGAGTAGGGGATGGGGAAAATAGGATAAGAAGAATGACGGGAAGTCCGATGGGAATGATCGGATTTCTCGTTTTTTATTTTATAGGAAAATGCGCCCTATGAAGTAAAAGGCTCCGCGGGGATCGCACTGTGGCGATGACAAAGGATGTCGCAAGAGGCAGGAGCGATCTGTCGCAGGGAAAGAATCCTGAAAGAGGACATGCCTTTTGTCTGGTAATGGAAGAGACGATGCAGGGGATATTTTGGGGGCGGTGGTAGAAAGGGGGAGATTCTTGTGACTTTTTGCGAGATGCCGATGGAATATGATAATTTTCGACAAATGCGGTATGACAAAATTTTTTATTATTAGGAAAGAGAAGGTGGCGTATATGGAGAAAATGGATAAGGTGATGGAGGAAGTTTTGGAATATTTAAAACATAAGAGGGTAATTACGGAATTGGAGAAAGACATCCTTTCAACAGCGCAAATCTGTCAAACAAAACCATTTAACAGACAGGCGGCTGAGAAAAAAATAGTGGAAATCAATGTAAAATATACTGAAATATATAGCGCTGTCCTTATAACGCCGGGGATCAATCCCAAACCACTTTTGGTGATGGAAGATGGGGAGGTGTGGGATAGTCTTTATCTGCAGTTGAGAGCATTGTGTGGCAAAGAGCTGGTTGTGATTGGGGAGGAGAAGATGGGGTGGAGGTTTTAGGTAATAACAAGAAAAAAATTACGATAAGTGATGGAAAGGAGAGAATTTTTTAAAACATAAAACGTAGTTTATAGGCCGGTATGATTGGATTAAATGGATAATTGACAATATGGCATATATACCATATAATAATTACGAAGGAGATTGCATGACGGACTTTGAATTGATTGCATATGAAAAAGAAAACGGAGAAGTTCCTGTAGAGGAATTTCTTAATTCTGTTCATCCCAAGATGAGGGCTAAGATATATGGTTTGATGGGAATCTTGCAGGAAAAAGGAAATATGCTTAGAGAACCATATAGCAAGCATCTGGAAGATGGTATTTTTGAGCTACGTTGCAAATTCGGAAGCGATATTACCAGAGTATTATATTTTTTCTATTATGAGGGAAAAATTATAATGACGAATGGTTTTGTTAAGAAAACACAGAAAACTCCCAAAGAGGAGATACAGATTGCAAAAGATAGAAGAAAAGATTTCATAGAAAGGGTGATGAAGGATGAGAACATTTGATGATATGCTTTCTAATCAGTTGAAGGATGAAGAATTTAGAAAAGAGTATGAAGCAATTCAGCCAGAGATGGATGTTATCAGAGCTATCGTAGATGCAAGAACATCACAGAATCTTACACAGAAAGAGCTTGCGGAGCGTACTGGTATTAATCAGGCTGATATTAGTAAGCTTGAAAATGGAACAAGAAATCCTTCTGTCAATTTGCTTAAAAGATTAGCAGATGGAATGGGAATGGCTCTTAAGATTGAGTTTGTACCGAAACAGAAAGCGTGATTATATGACCTCACTGGATTGGTGTCTGGTGAGGTCTTTTAGTCATTAGGCTTTAGCCTGCTTCATGCGGGTGGAGTCAAATCGTTATACAGAAAAACACCTTTCCGTTACAATAGAGTTGTTCAGTCACTATTGCAAGAAAGGAAAGGTGTTTTATGGCGAATAAGTCTAATGATCTCGCCCATACAAAATGGATGTGTAAATACCATATTGTATTTACTCCTAAGTATAGACGAAAAATTATTTATAATCAATTAATAAAAGAGGATATACGTGATATTCTGAATGTGGGTTTGTCAACCATATGTTACACCAAACTCAATAAAATCCTTTAGGACAGTCTGTGGTGACTTTCAGCCAAGTGGACGCATTGGGAAACGGTTATACTTCCTTTTGTTATAGACCTGTAATTGTTTTGAAAAGCCACTAAAGAAATACAACAGGAAATGCAGAGAATCAATAATGCAACCACTCTGTAAAGTGCAACTTATTTTGCAACTTTTGATGATGAAAATGTGCAAAGATATGCGAACTTATGACGAGATATACAGATAGGAAAATGTCACGGTGAAATCACAGAAAGCCCAGAAATAAAGGAAAATTTCGACATCGCGGGAGATTTATATATGATAAAAATACTTTTTATCTGCCACGGCACTCCAGTTTTATGATAATGCATACCTTCACAGATTGGGGCAGAGTAGGGCATAATATGGCGGAAAGCATTGGAATTACTGCGGTTTAGACTACTAAGGCTCATGGTTGGAAGTGGGATAAAGGCAAAGGTGTTGGGAGGATTCCTTAGTAGTAAGGGACTACTTACAGGCAATGTAGTAGATTTTTTGTTGATGGAGATGTGGAAAATTTATAAAAAGTATTGCAATTTTCCAGAGCTTTGAATATACTATATGTAACAGAGTTGCCTAAAGTCTTTTTGACATTGGGGACCAAGCTGAGACGTGTGCTCAGCTTTTTTACGTTAAGGAGAGAGTTTATGGATTTGAAAAAACCATTGACCTTTGATGAACAGTTAGATAAGTTAATAGCTCACGGGATGATTGTCGCTGATAGAGAAAAAGCAAAAGACATTTTAAAAAGAGTAAATTATTATCGTTTTACGGGTTATGCTTTGCAATTCAGACAAGAGCCTTCTGGTAGTGATTATATTGAAAAAACTACTTTTGAAACGGTGTATCATTTATATAAAGTAGATGAAATATTGCGTGATACATTTCGGCGGTATATTGAAAAGGCAGAAGTATATTATAGGACGCAGATAGCATATGGATTTTCAATAGTCAAATGTACGGAAGCTCCGTATGATCAGCATTACGATGAAAATAATTTCTATAACAAAAAGGGTTACAAGGAAGTTATGGAAAGTTTCAGTAGGGAGAAAAATTATTATAAGGATAGTCTGATTGTGAAACATCACAAGATAAAATATTCCAGCAAAATGCCGTTGTGGGTTATTGTAGAATTAATGTCTTTCTCTAATATGTCTAAGCTATACAGTTCTATGTATTACTCAGAAAAAGATGCTATTGCTGGTATGGTTGGTGTTGGAAAGGATACACTAGAAAATCATCTTCATTGTCTGTCGGTATTACGAAATAAATGTGCACATGCAGCAAGAATGTATAACACGGATTTCAATCCTCCGGCAAAATTTACGTCATCATTTTTGAGAAAGCATCCAGAAATAAAGAACAACTCATTATTTGCATATACGCTTGTTTTACTGAAAAGACTTCCGGATGAAAGTAGTAAAAAATCTTTGATCCAAACAGTGAAAACCGTGATAGATGAGTATAGGGATGACATTGATTTGGATCTGATTGGATTTCCGGAAAATTATTTGGAAATTATGGAAAATAATTTGTGAGAAATTGGATAACTATGAAGTACATATTTTTGAAAGTCATAACTAATTGGTGGGCAACTATCAGAGATATGGCTTTTCTTCTTTTTGAGACAAGTACTTGAAATTCTCGAAAATTGGATTTGATTGTAAATATCGTGGATTGTTAGAGAAATAATCATGGATATTTAGGGTTTGCACCACTTCAATGCACAGGATAAAGACTGTATAAAAGTACAGGGCAAAACAAGAATTTATATCCCCATTTATAGCCCCTAAATCCGACGATATTATGCCAGATTATGAGAAAATATGCGATAAAGCAGAAATACAAGAACCCTTAAAAACCCAGTAAAATTATATATACAGACTTATGCGAGGTTATACGAAGATGATAAAAATATTATTCATCTGCCACGGCAATATCAATAGATACTCCTGCAAAGCCTGTAAATAAGCCATGTAAGATTTTATATTCTACAGACGAGAAAAAAAGCTGGCATTTGCTAGGAGAAACTTCGTTAATGCATAAAAATAATAATGCATATATTTATTGCATGTATGGTCTTAAGTGTGATGAAAAGCATTATGATGCAGAAAATAATAAATATTATTATGTGATTCCATGGGAATATATAGAACCTTTATGGCAAGGTGAAGGTACTGAATTAATGGTTGTAAAAAATACACATGTTTTTATTGAGAAGTTTGAAAAGGCTGCTAAGGAAGCAAAACTTTCATATGCTTATGGGAAAGTTCATTACGATTTAGATGAAAAATTGTCAGATATAGAATACTATGATTTGGCTATGAAAGATTGCTTTGAATCAGTATTTCATAAGATAAAAGAAGGATATGAAATACAAAATGAAGTTAGATTTGCTTTAATTTGTCCAGACAAACCAGACCATATGGAATTAATGTTAGAAAATGACAAAAAACTGCAATTTACATTGATACCCTTGGAGTTTGGGAAAAATATATTGGTTGAGTTGTCCGATTTAGAATTTGATGACAAAATAAAACTTTCGGTGAGATTTTCGGCAGAAATAAAATATTATGAATCGGAATAGAAGGAGGATATATAGAAAGGTTTAATACATATTTTTTTAAAACTTGCTATTGTTCCGATATGAGATGTATAATACATAACATATCCTATTAAAGAGGTATTTATTATGGAATATTTAACAACTGTAGAAATGTCAGAGAAATGGAATATTACGTCACGAAGAATAGGAGTCCTTTGTGCTAAAGGTCGTGTAGAAGGAGCAATAAAGAAAGGTAAGACATGGTTAATACCAGCGGATGCAATGAAGCCAGCAGACGCAAGGAGAAAGAACATAAAAGGAGCAAATGATGGCAAATAGAACCGATTACATAGCAATTATCAAATCTGATGAATACAAGAATAAATTAAAAAAAATGGCACAAGATATAAAAAATGCTTCAAAAGTTGCTCCAAATGAGGCAACAATTGAAAGTAGATTTGACTGTGAATTGTTTGCCTTTTTTAAAGATATGTTTGAACCATTGGGATTTATATATAATCCTATAAAAGAAAAATCAATTAATACAGCAAGACATATATCTAAAGGAAGGGCAGACACAGCAATTGCCAGCTTAGTAATTGAATTTAAACAACCCTCAACTTTATCTAACAAAATGAATAAGGCTAAGGCTATTAGTCAGATAAGTGACTATCTTTTAGGATTAAAATCTGAAGATAATGAGATTGTTGAAGGATATGTTACAAATGGAGTGGAAGGTTGTTTTGTTACTCTTGTTAATGGAGAAATACATGAAGAAGATTTCATAGAAATTAATGAATTTGCATTAGATAGAATTATTCAAAATATTCTTTCATTAAAGTTACTTGCCTTTAACGCAAGTAATTTGGTAGATAGTTTTTGTAATCCTCCTGAAAATAATGGAGTCGCTTATGAATTAGTAAGATGTTTATATAATGTTTTGATTGAGGATATAAAGCCTAAAACAAAAATGCTGTTCATTGAATGGAAACAATTATTCAATTTGGCACATGACGACATATCAAAGCAACAAGCAATTATTGATAGAAAAAAATCATTGGAAGAATTGTTGGGTCATAAATTTTCAGATAGAGATGATGAGTATTTATCTTTATACGCACTTCAAACAGCTTATGCCATTATTGTTAAAGCGATAGCTTTTAAGGTTGTTAGTCAGGTTCGATTTAATAAGTCATTAATATCTTTCAGCGAATCAATTAATCAGGATTCAGAAGCCTTGAGAATTCAGTTTTCAAGACTGGAAGATGGAGCAATTTTTAGAGATTATGGGATGACAAACCTTTTAGAAGGAGATTTTTTCTCCTGGTATTGTGCAGAAAATCAGTGGAATGAATCAATAGCTAAATGCATAAAAAATATATTTGAGATATTGAGCAGATATTCTGAAAAAGCTGTTTTAAATAATACACATAAGTCACAAGATTTCTTTAAAAGATTATATGAAGCAATGGTTCCGGCTGCTGTACGCCATTCGCTTGGTGAATATTATACTCGAAAATGGTTAGCTGAAAATGTTGTTGATGAGGCTATAGCATTAACAAGTGTCAAAGAATGGAAAGGGTTAGACCCATGTTGTGGAAGCGGAACATTTCTTAATGTTATGATAGATAGGATTTTGTCAGAAGTAAAAGATTTGTCAAGAAAAGAGCAATTGAAAGAAGTTTTATCTAGAGTTAAGGGAATAGATTTAAATCCAATTACTGTTTTAACTGCAAGGGTAAATTATTTTTTGAACATATCACATTTATTAGAAGATAATACACCAATTGATATACCTGTATATTTAGGAGATTCGTCATATGTTCCAGAGACAATTAAGTATGATGGGATAGAATGTTTGGATTATGTCATTACAACAACAAAAAAACCTATAGAAATTACTGTGCCAAAGAGCATAGTTGATGATACATCAAAATTGGCTCAGGAAATGATTGTTGTTGAAAGACAAGTAAAAAATCTGAATGTTGATAGAGTAATTGATACGTTTAGAAAGTTAATAAAAAAATCCGATTTAACAGAGAAAACAGAAGCAAAATTAAATGAGTTGGCTGAAAATTTGATTGGTCTTGAAAGGAAAAATTGGAATGGAATTTGGGCTAGAATATTAGCTAATTATTTATCTACAGCTAATCTAGGAAAATTTGATATTATTGTTGGAAATCCTCCATGGGTAGATTGGAAGAGTTTGCCATCTGGATATAGGGATAGGATAAAGGGATTGTGTATTTCAAGACATTTGTTTTCTGGAGATAGATTGACTGGTGGAATTAATTTGAATATTTGTGCTTTAATTGCTAATGTTTCAGCACAAAACTGGCTAAAGAAGGATGGTATATTGGGCTTTTTGATGCCAGAACCATTAGTGTTCCAGCCATCATATGAAGGTTTTAGAGATTTTTATTTAGATGATGGAAGTAGATTGTATTTTTGTAAATTTTCTAATTGGACTAAAGCTGGTCATCCATTTAAGCCTGTAACGCAAAAATTTTTATCGTTTTATCTTTCATCTAAAGAAGTAAATTATGTAGATGGAGTTCCTACAGATTGGTATATAAAGAAACGAGGAAAAAATATTGATGGCTTAGAGGAACTAAATATAAATGAGTATTATGACAAGGTTCATAAATATTTAGCAACATGTAATGAAAATAAGAATTTTTTTACTTCTATTGAGAGAAAAGAGGATGCAAGAGCTTTTCTAAAATTAGCGGGAAGTGCTACGTACATTGGTAGAGAAGGAATAGAATTTTATCCACAAGAGTTAATGGTGTTCGAATTATCTTCTTTGCCAGGAACTAGTGAGTGTACTTGTTTACGTAATATGCAAAATTCAAAGTCAAAATATAAAATGCCAGTAACAGATATTCTGTTAGAAACTAAGTATCTTCATCCGATGATAAAGGGAAAAGATGTAACGCCATTTCATGTAGAGTGGAATAATTATATTGTACCATTCCCATATGAAGTTGAAAATCCGAGAGTGCCAATAGAAATGGGGAGATTATCAACACTTGCTCCTAAATTGGCAGAGTATTATAACAAGAATAAAAAAATGATATTAGCTCAAACAGAATACAATGAAAAAATCATTGGAAATAGAGATGCTGATTTTTATGCATTAGCAAGAGTTGGTGAATACAGTTATGCAACAAATTATGTAGTTTTTAGAGATAATACAAAATGGGCGGCTGCGGTCATTTCAGAAGTAAATACCCAATGGGGAGGTGTTAAGAGACCGCTTTTTCAGAATCATGCAGTATCAATTTGTGAAGATGAAGACGGCAATTTTATTACGTTAGATGAGGCTCATTACATATGTGGAATATTGAATTCAAATTATGTATACGAATATATGATGAATTCATCTGATTCAAGGTCATTCCCTATTAGACCGAGGGTTAAAATTCCTAAATATGATAAAACGAATAAGAGACATAAGGAGATTTCTGATTTGAGTAAGCTGGCACATGAAAGATATCAAAATCAAATGGAAATTTCTAAAATCAAGTCACAAATAGACTTGCTGTACATGCAGATTTTGTAATTGTTACTATATGTTTTCATAAGAGTCCGAATGGTGAAAGTTTGAAGGCTTTTGAAGGAGTTTGTAAACAATGATAAAAATACTTTTTATCTGCCACGGCAATATCTGCCGTTCCCCCATGGCAGAGTTCATCTTAAAAGACAAAGTCGAAAAGCGAGGTCTCACCTCCCGCTTCGAGATTGCTTCCGCCGCCACCTCCACAGAAGAGATCTGGAACGGAAAAGGCAATCCGATCTATCCACCGGCACAGGCAGAATTAAGACGGCGGGGGATCGGCGGGACGGCGTACACGGATTTTAGCGGCAAGCGCGCCAGACAAGTGACCAGGGAAGACTATGAGCATTATGACTATCTGCTCTGTGCAGATACTGCGAATATTCGCAATACGATCAGGATTACGGGAGCAGATACGGAGAGCAAGATCCGGTTGTTGTTAGATTACACGGACAGACCGGGCTGCTCGATCGCAGACCCTTGGTACAGCGGTAATTTTGAGGATACCTACCGGGATGTGGATGCCGGATGCGAGGGATTTCTGGCGTACTTAAAAGAAAAAGGCGCAATATAGAGAAGATGCCGGCAATGCACCGTGCCGCACATATTTTACAAAATATTTGAAAAAATATCTTGAAAACCCCAGAATGATGTGGTATAAATGTTACAACATTAAATTGTTAAAGCATGAAAGGCTATGAAGGAGACTCTTATCTTCAGACATCGACAGGAATACAGCGTCACCGACTGAGAGCGCTGTTTGGGAGAGTAGATAACGGGAACACTCTGGAGCAGACTGGTCGAACAGGCGGTTATCGTGCGGGTAGAAGTAAGAGTGGGACGGCAGCGGTAAAGTAGGTCAGTACGTTGGTGCGCGTTAAGCACAAAGAGTGGAAGAATGATTTTTACGAATCATTTTTCAAAGCGGGTGGTACCGCGGGAATACAAGCAGAAGTTGCAGAAGAAGATCCCGCCCCGGAAAGACAGTTTGTCTTTCCGGGGCTTTTTTCATTCATAGGAAATTACGTCCTATGAATGAAAAAGCCCTCCGGGCAGGAGCGCACTGCGTCGGAGTAGAATTATGTCGCTGGAGCAACCCGCCGCAGGCGGAGAATCCTGCAGCGCAGGATTCTTTCTTGGTCTATAGGAAATATTGCATCAGGTTAAATGAGAAAGCAGTGTGTCCTATAGAGCAAAAGGCCTGACAGGCGGGGTATGCACCTTGTGGAAAGCAGAGAGTGCTCTGCATACCGCATCGGGCAGCCAGCCAAGGCTGGCATAAGTGTGCGGCAAATGTACACATGATTTTTGAAAAAGCAACCGATGCACGAAAGGAATCCCGTCCCGCACCTAGATCAATCCGGCAGCACCGGACGAAAAGGAGCGTACAATATGGAATATGTAACAGGAGTGAGCAAAAAAGAAACGGTGGAAATCAGTGAAATCCTTTCCGGGGATTTCGAGGGAAAACAGGTAAAAGTGAATGGCGCCATCCACACCATCCGCGATATGGGTGAGGTCGCATTTGTGATCCTGCGCAAGAGAGAGGGATTACTGCAGTGCGTATTTGAAGAGGGAAAAACAAAGTTCGATTTAAAGGAACTGAAGGAAGCGTCGACCATCGAGGTGGAGGGAACCGTGCGGGCAGAGCACCGCGCGCCGAACGGATTTGAGGTACGTCTGGATACAATCCGCGTGTTGTCGGAACCGGCGGAACAGCTTCCGTTTGCGATTTCCAAGTGGAAACTGCCGACGACGTTGGAGACGAATCTGGATCACCGTGCGATTGCGTTGCGCAACGTCAGAGAGCGGGCGAAGTTCCGCATCCAGGAGGGCGTGGTCAGAGGATTCCGTGATTTTCTGTACAGCGAGGGGTTTACGGAGATTCATACACCGAAGATCGGAGCGAAAAGCGCCGAGGGCGGCGCGAATCTGTTCCGGCTGGAGTATTTTCACAGACCGGCAGTGCTGCAGCAGAGCCCGCAGTTTTACAAGCAGATGATGGTGGGCGTGTTCGACCGGGTATTTGAGACCGCGCCGGTGTTCCGTGCGGAAAAGCACAATACCAAGCGTCATTTGAACGAATATACCAGCCTTGACTTTGAGATGGG
>OGXI01001262.1_pt1 | contig 21328 bp, 25 predicted proteins | sample 1576221 | NCBI WGS metagenome assembly OGXI01 (sample SAMEA3541523, study PRJEB24748) | human gut metagenome | biome: human gut; feature: human-associated habitat; material: faeces | place: China | collected 2012
CCCCCCGTCTGAAAAAAGTCTGTGATCTGAAAAGGCTTCATGTGGATGGGGTTTCATTTATAGAAGACTATACGATGATGCAATCGATTTATTCGCATGTAGAGGGCGGGTTTGAATCTTTGTTCGGTTCCTTCCAGTATCATCCTCTGGATGGAACACAACTTGCCCGTAGGGGTACTGAAATCGCTCTGGGTGCGATCAGAAATCCTGACATGCATGTTTTTGAGGAAAAACTTGTCTGGAAACATTCTCCTGAAGAATTTGCTGTCAAAAAAGCTTTCTTATAGAAGAGCAGACAAAAAAACTTATAAGGCTTTTATTTCCGGGAGATATATTGAAAAGGTTTGGTGGAGAGAAGGTAATGGCGCGCTCGGCGGGGATCGAACCCACAACCCCTGCCTTCGGAGGGCAGTACTCTATCCATTGAGCTACGAGCGCGGAAAGAAACGTCGTTCAAGCCGACCAAACTCCTGACTCGAACAATGCAGGCAGTATTCTACCTCAATTGGCCTGCCGATACCCGGTTTTTTAAACCGGGCCAATTAATTAAATCTGCCTCAAATCAGGTTGTTTCTGGCACGCGGCGGGTTCTTCGCGAAGTATTTTTTCACCCCGTTCATGATGGCATCGGCAACACGATCCTGATGGGCATCATCGTTTAACTTGGCTTCCTCTTCCGGGTTGGAAATAAAGGCGGTTTCCACCAGAATGCTGGGGATATCAGGCGCTTTGAGGACGGCGAATGCCGCCTGTTCGACGGAACCTTTATGCAGTTTGTTGATACCGCCCATCTCTCTTAAAACAGCATTACCCAGCTTCATACTGCTGTTGATTTGCGCCGTTGTTGAAAGGTCGAGCAAGACACTTGCCAATTGACGGTCGTGTTTCTTGATATTGACGCCACCGATCAGGTCAGCTGCATTTTCGCGTTTGGCGAGCCAGCGTGCCGCTGTGGAAGATGCGCCCTTTTCAGACAGGACAAAGACAGAGGAACCTCGTGCCGAAGGCTGAACGAATGCATCGGCGTGAATGGAAATGAACAGGTCTGCCTGTACGGCTCTCGCTTTTTGTACGCGCGTTCCCAGCGGAACGAAAAAGTCTGCATTACGAGTCATGACCACGCGCATGTTCGGTTGCTGCTCGATTTTGGCCTTGAGGCGTTTTCCGATTGAGAGCACGACGTCTTTTTCCTTGCTTCCCCTTGCTCCGATAGCGCCCGAATCTTCACCGCCATGACCCGGATCGATCACGATGGTGACCATTCTTTTCAGCTGCATTTTTTCGGGTTTGGACGCAACTGGTGGCGAGAAAGACGTTTTAGAAGTCGATGCAGGCGGATCGATGACAGCCGATTTTTTAGGTGGGGTGATAACCGCTGTTTTTGCCGGCTCGGGTTCGGTTTTCCATTCGCCCTTTAAAATGAGTGCTGCAATCGGATCGATCGGATCTTTCGGATAAAGATCCAGAACGAGACGGTGCTTGTATTTGCCGACCGGATTCAAGGAGAATACCTGAGGGTTTACCGCAACTTTCAGATCGAAAACCAGACGAACGGTAGAGGGGTTCAACTGACCGACACGCACATGCTGGATATAAGGATCGTCTGCCTGAATTTTTGAAATCAGTTCTTTCAATGCGCCATTGAGTTGTGAACCTTCTACATCGACCACCAGCCGGTTGGGGTTTGAAAGCAGGAAATGTTTGGCCTTGACGTTCCCGTCATGTTCCAGCGTGATACGGGTATAGTCTTCTGCAGGCCAGGTTCTCACAGCCACAATATCGCCACTGATTGCCGATGTCGGAAAGGACATCGCACAGATGAACGACAGTAAGAATAAATAAGCCCAGCTGAGGGGTTTGCTAAATGACAGTTTCATCTTTCAGCTCATTGGTGAGGCACAAAACGCAAATTTTCCAGACAGCGGAAACCTTTTTCGGATAAAGATCGCAACTCGACCGTTCTGCCATCCCCGCTTATTTCAAAAGAAACATCGATATCGGCGGCAGGCAAAGCGGATTCCGCTTTTTCCGCCCATTCGATGAAACAGACCGTTTCTTCGTTAAAATGATCCCGAAAACCTGCTTCCAGAAACTCTTCGGGACAACTCATTCGATATAAATCAAAATGCAGCAAATCGACGGTATGGCCGTTCAATTCGATGACGTAAGGTTCAACCAGAGTATAAGTCGGGCTTTTGACTTTGCCCGTATGTCCCGCTTCTTTCAGTAAGGCGCGGGTCAAAGTCGTTTTTCCAGACCCCAGATCGCCATGCAAATAGATTTTCAGACCACTTTCCAGAACACGGGCGAGGGATTTTCCCAGTTCACACGTATCGGATTCGTCGTTTAAATAAAATGTCAGTTGTTGCATTGATAAAGATGTTTCAAATCACTCGCAAGGGACAATTTTTACTATTCATGAGCGATTCGTCATATAGTACCAACAATCCTCCCATTCTAGGCAACAAGTTTTGTTAATTTTGATGAAATTCGAAGGGCAATTAACTGATTTTGTTGTAAAAATCAAATCCTGGGCACGTGAGCTGGGATTTTCGGAACTTCGTATTGCCGATGTCGATCCCGGTATCGCCGAGATCCGGCTTCAGAAATGGCTTGCATGTCATTTCCACGGGGAAATGAATTACATGGCCGGGCACGGGACGAAGCGGTCGCGGCCGGATGAACTGGTGCCAGGTACCCGTCGTGTTATTGTTGCCCGTATGAACTATCTGTCTTCTGACGCATTGGACTGGAAGGATACAGAACAGGCCAGAATGAGTGATGTACTCGCTGCAAGAGTTTCCATGTATGCCCGGGGCCGGGATTACCATCGGGTTATCCGTTCCCGTTTGCAAAAACTGGCCGACCGCATGCAAGAGGAAATCGGATCATTCGGTTATCGGGTATTTGCCGATTCCGCTCCGGTCATGGAAGTTGCATTTGCCAGTAAAGCCGGCCTGGGCTGGCAGGGAAAAAACAATCTTTTGATAAACAGGAATGCTGGCTCCCTTTTTTTCATTGGAGAAATGCTGGTTGATTTGCCTTTGCCTGTCGATGAGGCAGTCACGTCGCATTGTGGCCAGTGTCGACGGTGTATCGATGCCTGTCCGACGGGGGCGATTATCGGGGATAAACTGATCGATGCACGAAAATGCATCTCTTATCTGACAATCGAGTTCAAAGGCGTTATTCCAATAGAATTCCGTCCATTGATGGGTAACCGTATTTATGGTTGCGATGATTGTCAGCTCGTCTGTCCGTGGAACAAGTTCGCCGAAAAAACACATATAGACGATTTCAGTGTGCGTCATGAACTGGACAGCGCCACACTTTGTGATTTGTTTGCATGGACGGAAAAGGAATTTTTGAACAATACAGAAGGGAGTCCCATCCGTCGTATCGGTTATGAATGCTGGTGCAGAAATATTGCAATTGCCCTTGGAAATGCCTTGAGGAGCAAACTGGATGACGAAACCGGAAAACAAATTTTGAACATGTTATCTGAAAAAAGAAAACATGCGTCGGAGATGGTGACCGAACATATCGACTGGGCAATGAACCAGTCCAATGAAAGTGATTGAATATTTCAGCATTATTTTTTATTCTGGAGTCACTTTTTTTAGAAGCGGCTTATTCAGCCGAAAATCATGAACAATAAAGTCTTGTTGCCTGAAACCTGCAGTGCCGTTGTCAAAACTTCTTTTGGATCTATCGGTGTATTGACACAATTCGGAAAAGTTAAGGCCATTCATATTTTTCCGGGTATGTTTCTGGAAAAAATGCCTCATGACGCCTTATCAGCTGAAGCGGTCAGACAGATACAACATTATCTGGCAAAGCCCGGAATGCGTCTGGATTTGCCGGTCGATATGGACGGTATGGAGATCCACCGAAAAATATGGATGGAATTGATGGCGATTCCCTGCGGAGAGGTCAAAACCTACGGGGAATTGGGCAGTATTCTCCATTTTTCCCCTAAAGTGATCAGTGAGGCTTGCGAGGCAAACCCGCTGGCGCTTTACATCCCGAGTCATCGTGCCATCGCCATTTCAGGACCGAAAGGGCCCGTCGGAGAAGGCGATCCATCCCATCCTCTGGTTCGAATCAAATACTGGCTTTTGAAACATGAAGGTTTTCTGCACGTATGACGGAAAAAGACAGCAGGCAGGCGTCTTCTGCCAATCACTCTTTTGTTGACGAATTTTGCGATACGGTCTGGCTGGAAGACGGACTATCGAAAAATACGCTTGACGCCTATCGTCGCGATCTTCTGCTTTTTGCCCGCTGGCTGGAAAAAAACTGTCCTGACATCGATCTTTTAAAAGTCGATCAAAACCATCTGAACGATTACTTCTGGGCTCGTCATGCCGAATCGAAGGCAACTTCGGCAAATCGCCGTCTGACTGTATTGAAACGCTTTTATCGCCTGCAACTCCGCTTGGGACGCATCTCTGAAAATCCCTGCCTGAAACTGAAGGCAGCCAAACAAGCTGCCCGGTTTCCGAAAACACTATCCGAGACTCAGGTCGAAGCGCTTCTGGGTGCTCCCGATCAGGAAAAGTCGCTTGGTTTGCGTGACCGTGCCATGATCGAACTGATGTATGCGAGCGGCTTGCGCGTGTCTGAACTGGTGGACCTGAAACTGGTGGAAGTCGGCATGAACGAGGGCGTATTGCGTATTATCGGAAAAGGGGAAAAAACACGGCTTGTCCCGTTCGGTGAAGAAGCGCGGGTTTGGCTGGAACGGTATATGCAGGACGCTCGCAGCCTGATTCTTGCCGGGAAAATGTCAGATTATCTGTTTGTGACGGCGAGAGGAACGGCCATGACCAGGCAAATGTTCTGGACACTGATCAAAAAATACGCATTGAAATCAGGTATTCATGAGCCTCTTTCCCCACACACGCTAAGACATGCGTTCGCCACCCATTTATTGAATCATGGAGCTGATCTGAGAGTGGTTCAATTATTACTGGGCCATGCGGATATATCGACGACCCAGATTTATACGCATGTGGCCCAACAGCGTCTCAAACAGTTGCATGCCATGCATCATCCAAGAGGAAGCACATCAGGAGATTGAGCTGACGTACGGATAAATTTTGTCTTTGCAGTTTTCTGTATGTCTAACTGAGACGAATTGTCGCCAGTGCAAGAGTATGGTCAGACATTTCGATTCGTTCCGGACCCGCTTCATTTGGAAGGTAAATCATCCGTTTTACCGCCCCTGTAATGTATCCCGTTTCTGGCGTGAATTCTTCGGAAACAAAGATATGATCGATTCTGGCTGTTCCGTTTTCTTCCATAAAACGCAGAATCTTGTCCTGATTTTTGGCCGGGTCGGTCTGGATTTCGTAACAGTCGTATAGCTTGTAGAAAGGAGGAAGTGGTTGCTCACTTTCATGTTCCTGCCCGGAAACGATTGTCGTTGTAATGGCAAGGGAGAAATCGTTGAAGTCTCCTAAAATGGCGATTGGCAGCGCGTTATTTTCCCTGAATTCGGATACCAGTGCACGGACACCGAGCGCATCGGCAGAGCGTCTCATCAAAGAACGCAAGGCGGCAAGACCATATTGATACGGGTCCGATTTGTTGACGAAATTAAGGAAATCCGGGCGTTTCGATTTCAGGTGAACGACGAAAATATTCAGTATCTGTCCGTTTGGAAGCAAAACGGGCGCTTCAAGAACCGGGCGGGAAAACTGGTTGATGACGGTTTCCGTTATCGGGAGAGTGATCTCGAATTGTCTGGGAAATGTCTTGTGTGACTGTGGTGAACCGGCCAGTGGCAGCCGTGTCAGTAAAGCGACCTGTGGTTTCAACGTTGCAGGAGGATTGTTCTGATCGAAACAGATCAGTTCGGCATCACGGTAAAGCCGGGATTTTTCAATCACATGTTCCAGCGCCTTTTTGGAAAAGATTTCCTGAAAACCGATGACATCCGCATCGGACTGATCGATCTTTTTGGCGATCCATTCCGTTTTCGCTTCATACTCGTCATGAGTATAGGCGGCGAGATCGTCGTAATAGGCGGTATCCGGCAATACAAGATTACGCACGTTAAAGGTCGCAAGTCGAATTTCCTGCTGCATAATTTTCCTTTCGCCACTACAATGCGGACATAGGCAACAATTTTCTTTTTTGCTATCTTAGCAAACGCTACCATTATTTCTAATGCCATCGTAACCATATTTTGTTTTGTCACAAGATATGGCCCCTTGAAAATATGAATACGGTTTTATTTGTCATTGCAGCTTATCTTGTCGGTTCCGTTTCCTTTGCACTGGTTTTCAGCAAAATATTCGGACTGGCCGATCCACGCACCTATGGTTCCGGCAATCCCGGAGCGACCAATGTTTTAAGGAGCGGGAACAAACTCGCTGCCCTGCTGACACTGCTTGGGGACGCTGCAAAGGGTTGGTTTGCCGTTTGGATGGCGTTTCATTTCGGCCCGGATTTTCAATTGAATGAAACCGGTATTGCCATGGTTTGTGTTGCGGTATTCCTTGGACATCTCTTTCCTGTTTTCGCCCGTTTCAAGGGCGGAAAAGGTGTCGCGACTGCATTGGGTGTCTTGCTGGGAATCAGTCCCTGGCTGGGTCTGCTCGTTCTGGCGACCTGGCTGTGTGTTGCGGTTTTGACACGCTATTCGTCATTGTCAGCCCTGATTGCAGCGATTCTCGCGCCGATCTATTACGGATTGCTTTACGGATTCAATCTCTATTTCATGGCGATTGTGGTCATGAGCGCTTTTTTGATCAGTCGTCACTGGAAAAATATCGGCAATCTGCTTTCCGGAAAAGAAAGCAAAATCGGCAGCAAGAAAAAAGCAGGCTGACCGGCGCAATAATCAGCCTTCAAAAGGGGCGAGCAGGTTCTGCGTAACAGCGTACTGGACGATCTCGGCCAGAGAGTGCATCCCCATTTTAGTGAGAATTCTCGATTTGTGAGTGCTTACTGTCTTTACGCTCAAGTGTAGTTGGGCGCCGATATCCGTAATGGATTTGCCACTGGCAAGCAGATTGAAAACCTCGAATTCCCTGTCCGAGAGCTGCGTATGCGGCATTTCCTTTTCGGGAGTCATGATGCCGAGAGCGAGTTGTTCGGCCACTTCCATGCTGATGTAAGGGCGTCCGGAAGCCACTTTTTTGATGGCATTGACGAGCTGGTCGCCGGCACTTTCCTTGGTGAGATAACCTTGCGCTCCGGCACGAATGGAGCGTACGGCGTATTGCTCTTCTTCATACATCGTCAGCACCAGAATGGGCAGTTTGGGTGCTTCGGTCCTGATCTGGCGGATCAGATCGATTCCGCTTCTTCCCGGCATCGACAGATCGAGCAACAACATATCGAATCCGCCTTTTCTGACCTGACTGATCACGGAAAAACCATCGATGGCTTCGCCGACAACCGTAATTTCATCATTGCCTTCGAATATCCGTTTCAGGCCTTCGCGCATCAGGGTATGGTCGTCCGCAATAACAATTCTGATCATATCGTTGTCCAGGGATGAATGATTGAAAAGCCGGATTAATCCGTGTTTAACAGCCGATGGTGCCAATAAGTCAAACAGATACTGTGACGACACTATACATTATGCATTGTCGCGGTAAAATGTAGCTTACTCGTTTTTTAAATTCAAGTCATGAACGCCGATAACAAAAACAGCAATTCCACGCCAACATCCAATTTTCTGCGTGCCATTATCGAATCCGATAACGAAAAAGGCACTTATGCTCGTCCGGGGATGCCCAAAGTCATCACCCGTTTTCCTCCTGAACCGAACGGTTATCTTCATATCGGACATGCCAAATCGATCTGTCTGAACTTCGGTCTGGCAAGAGACTATGCAGGTCGTTGCCATCTGCGCTTCGACGATACCAATCCGACCAAGGAAGATCAGGAATTCGTCGATACGATCAAGGACAGTGTCCAGTGGCTTGGATTCAGCTGGGAACAGGACGGAACACCTTATCTTCATTACGCCAGTGATTATTTCGATACGCTTTATATGATGGCGGAATATCTGATTGAGGCAGGTTACGCTTATGTGGATGACCAGACTCCTGAAGAAATGGCCAAAAACCGTGGCAGTTTTTCGGAACCCGGCAAAAACTCGCCATTCAGGGATCGTCCGGTAGCGGAATCGCTCGATCTTTTCAGACGGATGAAAGCGGGAGAATTTCCTGACGGTTCCCGGGTCCTGCGAGCCAAAATCGACATGGCTTCCCCTAACATGAATATGCGTGATCCGGTCATTTACCGTATTCGTCATGCACACCATCACCGGACGGGCGATAAATGGAACATTTATCCAATGTACGATTTCACGCATCCGATTTCCGATGCACTGGAAAACATCACCCATTCGATCTGTACGCTGGAATTTCAGGATCACCGGCCGTTTTATGACTGGATTCTGGAACGTCTTTCGGAAACGACGACATTGCCGGACGGTCGGGTTATCGGCGGGTTCCTTGAGAAGCCTGTGCCTCATCAGTATGAATTTGCCAGACTGAACCTGACATACACGATTACGAGCAAGCGCAAACTCCTGCAGCTCGTCGAGGAAAAAATCGTCGACGGCTGGGACGATCCTCGCATGCCGACCATTGTCGGTATCCGCCGCCGGGGCTATACGCCGGAATCGATCCAGCTTTTCTGTGAACGGATCGGTGTTGCCAAGGCTGACGGCTGGATCGACATGAGTACGCTTGAAGGCAGTCTGAGAGACGATCTCGACCCGAAAGCGCCAAGAGCGGCTGCTGTTTTGCATCCGCTGAAACTGATTATCGACAATTTTCCTGACAACTTGCAGGAAGAGTGCACATCACCGGTTCACCCGCATTACCCGGAACGGGGCTTGCGCCGCTTCCCGATTACCAAAGAACTGTGGATCGAGCGTGAAGATTTCATGATCGATCCTGAAAAAGGCTATTTCCGTCTGTTCCCGGGAAATCGCGTTCGTCTGCGTTATGGTTACGTCGTCGAATGTACCGGCTACGATCAGGATGAAGCCGGTAACGTCACTGCAGTTCATTGCAATTACTTTCCTGATTCCAGAAGCGGGACGGAAGGCAGCGCCACATACAAGGTAAAGGGCAACATTCACTGGGTCAGTTGTGCCCACGCGGTCGAAGCCGAAGTCCGGATTTACGACCGTCTGTTCATGGATGAGTCGCCGGACGCCAATAACAGGGATTTCCGACAGTCACTGAATCCGGATTCGAAGGAAATCGTCAAGGCCTATCTGGAGCCGGGATTGGCGGCAGCACAGCCGGGAGACATCTACCAGTTCGAGCGGCACGGTTATTTTGTCGCCGACCTCAAGGATTCCCAACCCGGAAAACCGGTATTCAACCGTTCCGTTACCCTGCGGGATTCATGGGGTAAAAAGAAGTAAATCTTCCGAAGTAATGAAATAAAAAAATCCCGCTTTCAAAGCGGGATTTTTTATATCCGTTTTTACATATCAGGGTTGCTTATTTCTTTTTCTTTCGTGTCACGGCAGCTGTTTTGCCTTTGGTTTTGGTGGCCTGATAAAGCGGCATCACTTTCGGCAACTGCGCCTGCAGATTGGCTATGCGTGAGGAATCGGACGGGTGAGTTGAAAGGAATTCCGGTGACGAGCCACTGCCGAGTTTTGCCATTTTTTTCCAGACGTTGATGGCAGCTTCCGGGTTATAACCGGCACGGGCCATCAATTCCATTCCCATGACATCCGCCTCGGTTTCCATTTTTCTCGAAAACGGCAATCCGATGACCAGCTGGCTTGCCTGTCCTGCCAGCGACTGGGAAGTGGAACCGAATCCGGCCAGTGCGCCGACGAGCGATATGGTCTGTTCTGTCGCAATCTGCTGGGAAATCTGTTCGCGGCTGTGTTCACGGAGGGCGTGAGCGATTTCATGTCCGATGACGGCGGCCAGTTCATCGTCCGTCAGATTCAGCTTGCTGATGATGCCGGTATAAACCGCGATTTTTCCGCCGGGCATGCAGTAAGCGTTCACTTCGTTGCTGTTCAAGACATTGACTTCCCAGTTCCATTTCAGGGCGTCAGGCCGGAATACGCCGACCTGTGCGATAAGACGTTTTGAAACATTGTTGACTCGTCTGGTATAGCTGGCATTCGTATTCAGTGCGTTGGATGCACGGGCTTTGGTCAGTTCTTTTTTATAAGCTGTGGCGGCCCCTTCATTGACATCCGCTGACGAAATCAAAAGCAGCTGGCTGCGGGATGAATTGGTGGCGCCACCGGCGGTCGTGCTTTGACATCCTGAAAGAAAAAAGGCTCCCGATAAAATCGCAGCCAGTAAAAGCGTCACTCGTTTCATACAACGACTCCTTCAATATGGAAAAATATCGGTAAAGAGATAATTGTTAATTTTTTAATATTATTTCTGTTTCTGCAATGATTTTTGGAAAAGATTGGTCTGAATTAACGCGAAATGACGTTAAAGAGCAAAAATATGACACGAGATGTTTAAGATACTTGAGAAACGGGCGCAAGCATATTAAGTTTAAAAAATGTCCATTCTATTGAAAGGCCGGAACCATGAAATTGTATTACACACCCGGAGCATGTTCGCTCTCTCCTCATATCGTTTTGCGTGAAACAGGGCTGCCATTCACGATGGAACAGGTTGATCTGACCACCAAGGAAACCGCAGACGGTGAGGATTACTATATTGTCAACACGAAAGGTTCTGTCCCGTCACTCATGCTGGATAACGGTGAGGTACTGACAGAAGGAGCCGCCATCCTTCAGTATCTGGCCGATCTGGTTCCGGAAAAACAGCTTGCCCCAAAGGCCGGAACGATGGAACGGTACCGGCTGATGGAAGCGTTGAATTATATTGCTACGGAATTGCACAAGAGTTTCGTTCCGATCTTCAATCCGGCCTATGAAGGCGCAAAAGAAGCGGCAAAGAACAAGCTGACGGTCGAATTCGATTATGTCGATCGCCTGTTGACCCAGAAACCCTACTGGATGGGCGAGCAGTTCACTGTAGCCGATGCGTATCTGTTTACCGTCTCCTGCTGGATCGAAGCGGCTGGACTGGATATCAGACAATGGAAAGCACTGGACCAATACCGTCAGAAAATCGCCTCGCGTCCGAGCGTTAAAGAAGTGTTGGCAGAAGAAGGAATGTGACGGATTTTTTCCTGAGTGAAAAAAGGGGGCTATATTTCAGAGCCTCCTTTTTTCAGTTTCAAAGTGCGGGATTGGTAATCGATGCATGGATTCCATTGATGTGATCGACGATTTCGTCGGAGAGGGAGATATCGATGGCATCGATGTTTTCCTGAAGATGCGACATTTGCGTGGCACCGATAACAGTGGCGTCGATAAACCAGCGTGAATAACACCAGGCCAGTGAAAGCTGTGCGGGCGTCATGCCATTGTCTCTTGCCAGCTCAACGTAACGACGTGTCGCGTCAAGTACGGCAGGACGGCGGTAATGCATCATCCAGTCGGAAGTGAAGAGCGTCATGCGACCACGCGTTTTCGGATTATCGATATATTTGCCCGAAAGTTGGCCGAAAGCCAGCGGACTATAGGCGATCAGGCCGACATTTTCCCGGAAACAGACTTCATCCATTCCGATTTCGAAATGCCGGTCAGTCAGGTTATAGGCATTCTGGATAGAGACGATACGCGGCAGCCCGCGCATTTCCGACAATTTGATGTATTCCATCAGTCCCCATGCCGATTCGTTTGAAATGCCGATATGCCGGATTTTGCCTTCGGAGATCATTTTGTCGAGGGCGACAAGTGTTTCTTCAATCGGGATACATGGACGGTCGTTTTTTGGATTGAAAACGTTTTTCCCGAAAAAAGGGACGTTCCGGCTCGGCCAGTGGAGCTGGTAAAGATCGATATAATCCGTTTTCAGACGCTTCAGGCTGCTTTCCACAGCCAGGCGGATATTCTTTTCGTCCAGATCGTTTTTCCCATCGCGAATCCAGGGCATCGAACGGGAAGGGCCGGCTATTTTGGTCGCGAGAACGATTTTGTCGCGATTGCCACGGCTTTGCATCCAGTTTCCTATAATGATTTCGGAAAGCCCCTGTGTTTTTGCCTGAGGCATGACAGGATACATCTCTGCCGTGTCAATAAAATTAATGTCCCGTTCAACAGCATAATCGAGCAGACGAAAAGCTTCTTCCTCGTTATTCTGATCGCCGAAAGTCATCGTTCCAAGGCCTATCTTGGAAACGAACATCTTGCTGGTACCCAGAGGGATCTTTTTCATAACGTTGCTCCTCGTCGCGGACTGTCAGACAGTTTATTCTCTTCTCAGGGCCTGCACGCATTCACGCACCAGTCCCGGCCCGGAATAAATCATACCGGTCAATACCTGAACGAGTGATGCACCCGCTTCCATTTTTTCCTTTGCATCTTCCCCGGAAAGAATGCCGCCGACACCGATAATCGGCAGGGCGTCGCCCAGTTCCTGCTTCAGCAAACGGATCACGTGTGTGGATACATCGCGGACGGGCGCACCGGAAAGGCCTCCGGCTTCCTGTGCATAAGGCAGGTCTTTTACGGCATCCCGGGTGATCGTCGTATTGGTAGCGATGACGCCGTCGATTTTATGGCGTATCAGCGCATCGGCAATGTTCTTGACCTGATTGTCGTCCATATCCGGTGCGATTTTCAATGCCAGTGGAACATAACGGGAATGCTGGTCTGATAATCGACTCTGGGCAGCTTTCAGTTGGGAAAGCAGATTGTCCAGTTCGGATTCCCCTTGCAACTGTCTCAGGTTTTTTGTGTTCGGCGATGAAATATTGATGGCGATATAATCGGCGACCGGATAGACCTTTTCGAGACAGATCAGATAATCGTCGACGGCATTTTCAATCGGCGTAATGGCGTTTTTGCCGATATTCAGACCCAAGATGCCTTTTTTCTCCTGATGAAAACGCGATTTTTTGACATTTTCAACCAGAACGTCAACGCCTTCATTATTGAATCCCATCCGGTTGATCAGGCCTTCCGCTTTCGGCATGCGGAACATCCGTGGCTTGGGATTCCCGGGCTGCGGTTTCGGGGTGACCGTCCCCAGTTCCAGAAAGCCGAATCCGAGAGACGCCAGTCCATCAATACAATCCCCGTTTTTATCCAGCCCGGCTGCCAGCCCGACAGGATTCGGAAATGTCAGACCCATGACTTCGCGTGGTGAAGGGGATACTGACGGTGCCATGGCGGTCAGGCCCATTGAAGAAGCCATCTTCATGGACGAGATCGTAAAATGATGAGCGTTTTCCGGGTCCAGAGAAAACAGAAATGGCCGGATCGCGGCATACATAAAATTTGGGATCATGATCTCACTTTATCGACAGGTTAACCCGGTTGATCAAAACGGCAATCCATCGATTGCGTATTCCAGTATGTGAATATTGTATCGTAAGTAACCCTTTTATACTTCATGGGTTTTATTCAGGGAAATGGCAGAGCGGGCAGTTTGTGCTTGTGTCCCAGGAAGAAATCGTCGGCAAATCGACGACTCGAGACAGATGTTCGTTGAATCGCTTGCGGGAAACCGGGTGCGCGCCAAGAGAAGCGAGATGAGGTGTTTCCTGTTGGCAATCGATCAGCTCGACGCCATTTTGCCTGAGAAAGAAAACCAGATGGGCCAGAGCGACCTTGGATGCATCGCTGACACGGGCAAACATCGATTCGCCATAAAACATTTTTCCCAGACAGATTCCATATGCTCCTCCGACCAGCTGGTTGTCGAACCATAACTCTGAGGAATGCGCGATGCCCATTTTATGCAGCGCCACATAACTCCGGATGATTTCTTCCGTGATCCATGTACCGTCGGCATTCCTTCTTGGTCCGGCGCATTCCAGAATGACCCGGATAAAAGCCGTGTCGAAAGTCAGTTTCCAATGGCCATCGGAATGGATGCTTTTATGAATTTGTTTCAGCTTTTTTTTCAGGCTGCGGGAAACGACAAACTCGTCAGTCGGCAAGACCATTCTGGGATCGGTACTCCACCATAAAATCGGCTGGCCCTCTGAAAACCAGGGGAAAATCCCCTGCCTGTAGGCTTTGACAAGTCGCTCAGGTGACAGATCCGCTCCGGCGGCCAGCAAGCCGGGAAAACCGGTCGTTTCATCCAGTGCATCGGAAACGTCCGGAAAGGGATCAACCTCTTTTAGCCAGGGAATCATTGAGTGTCGTCAGTTTGAAATCGTGCCGATAATTCTTTTCATTTCCGGTCAGTCCGGAATCGGCTCGATAAAGCCTATTTCTTCATTTTTGCGTGTTTGACGATGGCGTCGCCGAGTTCCTGAACATCCCATTTCACCGTCGCGCAAGCCGCTCTTTTTTCCTTGAAATTCGTATGTTTCGGACTGACCGCTTCAACCAGAATGACGGGAATTTTCAGTTTTTTTGCTGCGTCCAGCTCCAGATTGATCCAGCGTGTAAATTCTTCATAAACGCCAGCCAGAATGATCAGGCAGGAACACTGTTTCATCTGTGTTTCGATAGCACTGGCAAGGGCCTTGTTGGAAGGCAGGAACTGGACCGGGTCGTCTTTCGATACGCTGTAATATTCATAAGCGAAATCTTCTGTTCTCAGGCGGTAATTTTCCATCAGACTCGTTATTCTTTCAGTGCCGTCCTGCTCAGCCCAGCTGTAGCTGAGAAAAATGGGGTACGTCGCCATAAATTACAATCTCCAGTTCGTTATAACAATCAACCGGTCAGGCCGGTTATTTGGGCAAGTCCAATGTATGGAAACCGAAATGGCCGCCATTCAGAATCTTCTTTCTGTCTTCCAGATAAAATTTCAACGCATATTTTATCGTTGAAAAAGCCAGATTATCCCAGGGAATGTCACTTTCGCGGAACAATCGGGTTTCAAGTGTTTCTTCACCCGGCGAAAATTCCGTATTTTCAAGCTGCGCCAGATAGAAAAGATGCACCTGATGATAAACCGGCAGGTTCATCAGCGAAAACAGTTTTGAAATTTTGACATTCGCTCCAGCTTCTTCCTGCGTTTCACGCACAGCTGCCTGTTCGGTCGTCTCGTCATTTTCCATGAATCCACCTGGCAGTGTCCAGAACCCGTGACGAGGCGCTATGGCACGGCGGCACAAAAGGATCGATGTTTCATGCGATTTCGATTCCCATGAAGGAATACTGCACACGACGATCTTGGGATTTTCATAATGAATCGTTTTGCAGTTGGGGCAAACATGCCTCGGCATATTGTCCAGAGGAGGAATGTCGATAATGACAGGATGGCCGCATTGTGAACAGAATTTCATGAATCGGAACGCTTGCCGGTATATTGATCTTAAAAATAGATGTCACAGTATAAAGCACGTAAGTACTTGCCGGATACAGCTTTGACAGAACGGGAGCCATCTTACCCTCTTTTGGAAAACTTCAAAAGACAGGGTAGTGAATGTCCATGAAATGGACAAAAAGGACGAAAAAAACGAATAAAAGGGTGAATAAGCCCCTCAAAGTGCTTATTCACCCTTGTAATGATAGAGGGTTTCCATTATAATCCAATGCTTACAGACGCGGGGTGGAGCAGTCTGGCAGCTCGTCGGGCTCATAACCCGAAGGTCGTAGGTTCAAATCCTGCCCCCGCAACCAAGAAAATCAGGCACTTACAGTTTTCTAACCGTAAGTGCCTTTTCATTTTTCTAACCTATTTCTAACCAAAAGGGGAAGATAAGTGCTGACGCTTGCGGTGCGTCCAATGGAAACATACCGGAGGGGTATTCCGGGCTGTGCTCTTCTCGCTGAGACAGTAACTCACTTGAGGGCGCGTCTTACCCCATTCCTAGGTTCAGGACTCATTAATTGCCAAAAAAATAAGAAGTCCTTATTGTCGGCATAGGGAGGATGCCATGAAGGAACTTTTTTATCTTTCTCATGAACAGATTGCTCGTATCAAATGCTACTTTCCTCGTTCCCATGGCATTCCGAGAGTCGATGACAGGCGTGTCGTCAGCGGCATTATCTAGGCTCAGGACTCATTAAAGGTAAAAAATAACGATAGCCGCAAGGTGAATTGCTGAAAGGAATGTATGAGCACAGCGATCATAGCGCATGGCTATGTGACGCCAGTCATTCACCGGGAAAACATGTGTTCTATCTTGTGATGCTGGAGATATTGTTTCTTGTTGCAATACTCATGACTCTTGTATTTTTCCGAGAAGGAATGCAGGGAGTGCAACCTCGATTTTTCAAAAAACTGCGAATCCATCCGGCATCATAGCCCCTGTCAGCAAGAAGTATTCGGGTTGAAGGCAGAGTTGGCAAGAGACATGCCGCACCGCCATAATCACTGATGGTTCCGGCTGTCAGCAATGTCCGAATTGAACGTCCGTCGAAGTCGCAGACTACATGTAATTTGGTGTTCAATCCTCCTTTTGTGCGTCCGATACAGCGAGAGGAAGCCCTTTTTTCTCAAACTTGCGGTAGTTCTGTGAGCTTTCAGACAGGTAGCATCAATCATGAGAAGGGATGTGTCCTGGGTACTTTCGGAAAGAGCCGTAAAAATCTTTTCGAAGACGCCCATGTTACTCCATCTGACAAAACGGTTATAAAGAGTTTTATAGGGGCCGTATTCTTTTGGAGCATCCTTCCATCGGAGACCGAACTTGAGAACATGGATAATTCACTGATAATTTTTTGATCGTCCCTTCTGGGAATGCCTCTTGAACGAGGAAAGAAAGGGCGAATGACATCCATCTGAGCGGAAGAAAGGTAAAAAAGAGTGGACATAGAAACCTCCATATCCATACTTATCCTTTTTTGACGTCGTTGGAAATAATGAGTCCTGAGCCTAGCAACGTAAACGATACGGTACCCGCCGGAGAATTGCTTGTGGATTTGTCCGCGGACAAGCTCCTTGCAGATCGTGCCTATGACAGCGATGCAGTGCTGGAGCAGGCACGGCAACAAAAGATGGAAGCGGTTATTCCCTCCCGAAAATGCAGACGTCATCAGCGGGAGTATGATGCCCATGTGTACAAGGAGCGTCATCTGGTCGAATGCTTTTTTGCAAAGCTCAAGTCATTTCGACGCATTGCAACCCGCTATGAAAAATTGGCCGCGACATTCCGGGCAAATGTCATGTTAGCGGCCTGTCTGATTTGGCTGCAATAAACTTTTTAGAAACAGCCCCTAGGACTTGCCACGGGATGCCCCGGATGGTAGAAAGCCGACATGCGCCCTCCTTGCGGAGGAACGCGGGCATGATCTTCAGGCTTCCGCATGCCCGCGCTCACCACGTAAGCCGCAAGGAGTATCCCCATGCCCTGGCTTGCCTTGTGCACCGCAGTCGTCACGGAAATTATCTGGGGCCTGAGCCTCAAATGGGCTCCCACGACCTCCCGTCCCCTTGTTGCCGCCCTCATCCCCATTGTCCTGAGCTTCCTCAACATGGGCCTGCTGTCTTACGCCATGCGCTTCCTGCCCGCTGGCCTGTCCTACGCGCTGTGGACCGGCCTCGGCTCCATCGGCGTGGCCGTGGGCGGCATGCTCTTCTTTCAAGACCGCATCTCCCTGCCCCAGGCCGGCTTCATGCTGCTGATCCTCGTGGGCTGCATCGGCGCCCGCCTCGCAGCCCCGCAGGACTGATCCCCCCTTCTCCGCAAGGCGCGCAGAACAAGGCCCCGTTCCCGGCAGGAAACGGGGCCTTGCCGTCCACGGGGCCGGGCCCCTCCCGCGCAACCGCCCGTGGACGAAAGCGCAGGGGCCGGGCTCAGCCAAAAAGCATGGCCGATCCGTTCATGAGCAGCTCGTCAAGCTCGCTGTCCGTGAAGCGGGTGCGGCGCTGGAGGGCGTCGATCTCGTCCTGCGGGTCCATGATGGGGTAATCCGTGCCGAAGACCAGCCTTTCGCGCGGGTGCCGCCGCAGGATGGCGCGCAGGGTGTCGTCGTCGATCTCCTACATGCAGGAGGACGTGTCCATCCAGACGTTGCGGTCGGCCAGCACGTCCAGCGCGTACTTCCTTTGCCGGAAGCCCCCCAGATGCGCGGCGCAAACCCGGAGCTTCGGGAACTTGTCCAGAATGGCGGCCATCTTGTAGGCTCAGGACTCATTAAAGGTAAAAAATAACGATAGCCGCAAGGTGAATTGCTGAAAGGAATGTATGAGCACAGCGATCATAGCGCATGGCTATGTGACGCCAGTCATTCACCGGGAAAACATGTGTTCTATCTTGTGATGCTGGAGATATTGTTTCTTGTTGCAATACTCATGACTCTTGTATTTTTCCGAGAAGGAATGCAGGGAGTGCAACCCCGATTTTTCAAAAGGCTATGTCACAACAAACAGTTGATAAATAGCCATTTTTATAGGGGAGTATCAGAACTCCCCTACAAACTGTTATTTGCAGTTATCTATACTCATTTGGAATTTCGATATGAAGTGTCTCACACAATAACTTCACATCATGTGCATCATTTTCATCAAACTCGTATCCCAGATGGAACATTACTTGACTATATGGTTCAATACAGGAAACCTCTATTTCCTCAATTCTTCCTTTACCCGAAAAAGTTTCTACCGGAAAACAATCCCCATCATAAAGAATTTCACCTTCGTCCGTATATTCAAAACAATGCAAATCAATAATTCTGTTTTTCAAATCTTCCCATACAGTATGGTTCAATGTTGTATATTCCATCTTAATCTCATAAAAGCCATTAGCTTTCATTATTTCTATAAAGTTCTGATAATCGTTCTTTTCTACAAAAATGTCAATATCATTATGGGCTCTTGACTGATATCCAAGAAGAGCATCTACACCCCAGCCACCATCAAGAAAGACTTTAATCTCCGCATCTATTGCAAATTGAAGAATCTGTTTTACATCTGTTATATTGACCATCTTATCATCTCCACAAATTCTAATTAGGCGACCAGAGGAACTGCTGGTCTGTTTGATAAATCTCTGCATTTAGCAGTTTTCAATGTTGCCAAAACGAAAGTTAAGAAGATGTTCCTTTTCTCCATGTCGCTTTCTTTGGCGTAATTTACAAGGTTATTCCACACAAGATAGTTGTTCAGATACTTGGTAGAAACACCGTTAAAGCCACGCATAAACCTCTTTAGCTGGCTATGGTAGCTATTGATATGTTGGATATTATAAATGCCTTTCTTGGCTTTGCCAGTCTTTAACTGCACAAGGTCAATGCCATTGGCATTTGTAAATCTCACATAGGAGTTCATCTTGTCCGTAACAAGAGTGGAATTGGTCTTAATCCTACCATCATAAATATGATGTAAATCTCTTGTAGAAACTCTACCAGTATTCGTAATCTTGGAGATAGACAAGCCATTCCTATTAACCGCACAAGGAACACATACCTTTTCTTGGGACAAGCCTCTGATATGTGTAGAATGACCACGCTTATGAGCCTTGCGTGGCATAGCAAATGTCTTACTCTTGCTATGATTGCCCTTGTACGAGATGGCGAAAAAAGTTTCGTCAGCCTCAATAATGCCGTCAAGGGTAACATCGTCTGCCATATTCTGAAGTGCATCCAAAATCTTGTGTCTCCAAAGGAATGCGGTGTTTCTGTGAATCCCACAAGCAACAGCAGTCTTACGAATGGATAAGCCATTCATCATACAATCAATGTACTGCTCCCACACGGACAAGTCTTTTCTTGTACCAGACACAATGGAGTTCGTAGCAATCACGAAGGACTTGCCACAATCCTTACATACATATCGCTGTGTGCCATCTTTACGATGACCATTGCGAACCACATGGATACAGCTACAAAGAGGGCATACACGACCATTTGCAAAGCGTTCCTTTGCTACGAAATCTTCAATATTCAAAGACTTTACAAAGGCAGGACTTAAAAGCATTGTTTTAAGGCTTTCCTGCTCTGCGACAGTCAACTTACCGATAATATCTAATGCGTCTTTGATAGTAGGCATATCCAATTACCTCCTTCGGTGGTACTGTTTCTTACTATTATTATACGCTATTTCTCGTCAAAAATCAACCATTTGTTGTGACAGAGCCTTTCAAAAAACTGCGAATCCATCCGGCATCATAGCACCTGTCAGCAAGAAGCATTCGAGTTGAAGGCAAAGTTGGCAAGAGATATGCCGCACCGCCATAATCACTGATGGTTCCGGCTGTCAGCAATGTCCGAATCGGACGTCCGTGTTAGACACTATTAGCGCCATTTTCCCGAAGCCGTCCAGCTTTCCGGTAAAAGGTGCTTTGAGGCATTCGGCATCTTTTGGCCGCTTCCAGCCCTGAGATTTGGCCATTGCGCCAGAGGTCGCAATTTTCCAGAAAGTTGTCCGGCAGGGGTTTGATTTTGCGTCCAAAACGCACACCGCGCCCTTTGGCTGCAGCGATACCTTCGGCCTGCCTGCTACGGATATTCTCCCGTTCGTTCTGAGCCACAAAGGAAAGCACCTGCAAAACAAGATCGGCAATAAAGGTACCGAGCAGGTTTTTGTCGCGCCGGGTGTCAAGCAGAGGCATGTCCAGAACGAGGATATCCACGCGCTTCTCTTTGGTAATTATCCGCCACTGTTCCAGAATTTCCTCATAGTTTCTGCCCAGCCGGTCAATGCTCGTAATGCAGAGCAGATCCCCGGCTCTGAGCTTTTTGAGCATGGCCTGATACTGCGGGCGCTGAAAATCCTTGCCCGACAGTTTGTCCATGAAAATGCGGTCTGACCGGATGGCCTGCCGCTCAAGGGCGATGCGCTGACGGCTTTCGTTCTGATCCGTACTGGATACGCGAATATATCCGTAAGCTCCTGCCATAATGGTTTCTCCTCTCAATGGATTCTTGTTCACAGTTCATCATCGGGTATATCAGGAGTAATGAAGCTGGAGCGTTGTTCGCGTTTCGGAGGCGGCGGGGGTGTGTCTTGCCTCTTTGCCTTTCGTCCTTCCCGTTGCCGTCTGGCTTCGGTCAGATACTTGGTCAGGGTTTGGGGTTTCACCTCAATACCCTTTTCGTGCAAGCGCTCGACAATCTCCTGTGTGTCGAAGCCGCGCTTCTTCATTCGCTCCAGCGTCGGGGCCAGAGCGAAGACGGCTTCCTTCATGGACATGGTTCGATTCCCGTCCAGCGTGACAGAAGCGGGTTTGAGTGTCGCAAACTCCTGTCTGATTTCCTTCAGCTGCGTGACGGTGATGGTCATGAAGCTTCCTCCAGTGTTTCGCCGGGGCCATGCCCCGGATTGATGATTTGTCTTTCCGGTCGAGCGGGACGGTCGCCCACGCTTCACGCAAGTGAAGCATAGTGGGCTATATCTTCGGCCTGTGCGAAGATTTCCCCCCGACGCCTCACCTCATTCTC
>OGXI01001274.1_pt1 | contig 21242 bp, 18 predicted proteins | sample 1576221 | NCBI WGS metagenome assembly OGXI01 (sample SAMEA3541523, study PRJEB24748) | human gut metagenome | biome: human gut; feature: human-associated habitat; material: faeces | place: China | collected 2012
GTATGTCTTCATGTGCCTGCTCATCATCGGCATGAACATCGAAAAGGTCCCCTCCGTGTTCTGGTGGGTGATCTCCGACGCCTTCCAGCCCACGGCGGCCACCGGCGGCTTTGTGGGCGCCACGGTGATGATGGCCATCCGTCAGGGCATGGCCCGCGGTATCTTCTCCAACGAAGCCGGCCTGGGTACCGCTCCCATGGCCCACGCGGCCTCCACGGCCGAGACCCCGCTGGTGCAGGCCTCCATCGGCATGCTCGACGTCTTCATCGATACCATCATCGTCTGCAGCATGACGGGCTTCGTGATCCTGGTGACGGGCACCTGGACCGCCGGTTCCTCCGCCGCCAGCATGATGACCTCCATGGCCTTCGAACAGGCGCTGCCCGGTGTGGGCCAGTTCGCGGTCACCATCTGTCTGACTTTCTTCGCCTTCACCACCATCCTCGGCTGGTGTGTGTACGGTGAACGCTGCGCCATCTACCTGTTCGGCGACCGGGCCCAGATGGTCTTCCGCCTGGTGTACTGCCTGGCGGTGGGCGTGGGTTCCGTCCTGGCCCTGGATGCCGTGTGGCTCCTGGCCGATACCTGCAACGCCCTTATGGCGCTGCCCAACCTTACCGGTGTCCTGCTGCTGAGCCCCGTGCTGTTCAAGATCGTACGGGACGAGGTGGCCCGGGACGACCGTTTCGTCGTGTAGGCAACCGGGGGGCGGGCCCCGGGCCCGCCCCTTTGCAACATATTCCATGACATAGCCTGAGGAAGGCAGCCTTCGGGCCGGCGCTCTCCGTCATCGGGGAGCGGGTCTTGGCGCTCACCCTGAAAACGGCCTTTTCCATGGAAAAAGACCGGCAGGGAGAAGGCTGCGGAGCTGGCAAGGGCGCAGCGGCGCCTCCGTGACGGTCCGGCATGACGGACTGCCGGCCGGGACGCCGGAGGCTCCCATCCCGTTCACCTTTTGGAAGAGGGGCAAGGCATTGCAAAAACGTTACCTTTCCATCGCCATCCTGACGGCCGTCCTGGCCGTGACGGGGATCGCCGGCTATCTGCTGCCGGCGGGCCCGGTCGCGGGGGACAAGGAACCTGCCACGCGTCGCATCCTGTTCGACAATGCGGGCGGTCCCGTGGTCTTCGACCATCAGAAGCACAGCCGTCTGCTCAAGGAAGAGTGCGCCACCTGCCACCACGAGAGCCTGCAGAAGACGCCCGACAAGGCCATGGCCTGTGCCAGCTGCCACGGCGTGGCCCTGGACGATGCCTTCAAGGCGGGGCATGCCAAGAGCTATCCGGCGGAAAGCTGTGTGACCTGCCACCATTACGAACTGGCGGCCAAGGACTGGGGGCACCAGCAGCACAGCGAGGACTTTGGCGTGGACTGCACCTCCTGCCACCATGCCGACACGAACATCGAGCCCGAACCGCAGAGCTGCGCCAACTGCCATGAAGCCGGGGCCCGGCCCACCAACAAGGCTGCCGAGCCCGGCACGCCGCCGGTGCTGGCCGATGCCGTGCACGCGCGCTGCGTGGCCTGCCATCAGGATCTGTTCGGCAAGGCCAAGAACTGCGCTTCCTGCCATGAGCTGAAGCCCACGCGCAAGGATGAGGCTGCCGTGAAGGGCAAGGTGAACGCCCTGTATGCCGACTGCACGGTCTGCCATGTGAAGAAGACGCCGGACAAGCTGATCCCCGGCCGTATGGACGCCTTCCACGGCCAGTGCATGGGCTGTCATGAAAAGCTCGGCAAGGGCCCCTTCGGCAAGGACAAGTGTGCCCAGTGCCATACCAAGTAGTGAGGCGGGTATGAAAGAAGTATTCCAGATGTTGAAGGACCCGCGTTTCCACCTGGTGTATGGGGTGACGCAACGCTACAGCAACGGCCCGGAACCGCGCCGCGTGCGCCTCAACCGCGAGGGCTACAAGCTCGTGGAAGGCGTGACCAAGAAAGCCCTGGTCTACCCGCGCATGCGCCTGGCGGTGCATCCTTCGCCGCTCAAGGGGGACGCGTTCTCGCCCATCTTCGGCCGCATCACCGACGTGACCGAGCGCAGCCTCTTCGTGGAGGCCATCGAGCCCGACGAGGCCCTGCGCGCCCTGGCCGACGGCGTGGAGAAGGTGGACCTGATCAATGACGAACGTACGGGCCAGGAACTGGCCGTGCTGCTCAAGAGCCTGGGCCTGAACACCAAGAGCCTGGGCCAGCAGTGCGAGACCCTGATCATCAACGGCCTCAACCCCGACCCCGGCGTCACCTGGGCCGAGCCCATGCTGCTGACCCACCAGGGCACGCTGCGGGCCGGTCTGGCCGTGCTGCGCCGCCTTTCCCCGGCCAAACGCATCCTGCTGGCCGTGCCGCGCGAGATGCACCTGCATTTCGACGACGTGGAAGTGGTGCGCGTGACGGCCCGCTATCCGGCCAGCGTCGATGCCCTGCTGGTCAAGAGCGTCACCGGCAAGGAAAAGCCCGAAGGCGTGGGCGTGGTGGGGCTCCACAATGTCTGGAGCCTGGGCCGCGTGGCCCGCACGGGCCTGCCGCTCATCGAGTCGGTCATCACCCTGGGCAGCTACACCCACTCCGGCAACTATATCGTCAAGGAAGGCAGCATGCTGGGCGAGCTGCTGGAATTCGCCCACATCAAGCTCAACAGCGGCGACACCCTGGTTCGCGGCGGCCCGCTGCGCGGCGAGAGCATCGACCGCCTGGACCGCAGCATCACCAAGGGGGCCACGGGCGTCTTCGTGGTGGAGGCCGGTACCGTGCCGCCCATGGAAGGCCACAGCCCCTGCATCAACTGCGGCGCCTGCGTGCTGATCTGTCCCGCGCGCCTGAGCCCCAGCATGCTGAGCCGCAACGCGGAATTCGCCCTGCACGAGCGCTGCCGCGACGAACACGTGGACTGCTGTCTGGAATGCGGCCTGTGCGGTTATGTCTGCATCGCCCGCCGTCCGGTCCTGCAATACATCCGTCTGGCCAAGCACAAGCTGGCCCAGGCCGATGAGGCCCGCCGTCTGAAAGAACGGGAGCTGCGTCCCGCGGCGCAGCCTGCCGCCGAAGCCAAGGAAGGAGAAAACTGATGCCCGCTGCCGCTCAATCTTCCGTTTTGCTGGCCATGAGCGCCCCGCCGTACTGGCATTGCGGGCGCACCGTGCGCCGCCAGAGCCTGATGACCCTCGCGGCCCTGCTGCCTGCCGTCATCGGGGCCGTCTGGACCTGGGGCCTGCCCGCCGTGCGCGTCATGTCCCTGTGTGTGGCCGTGGCCGTGCTCACCGAGGCCGCCTGCCAGAAACTCATGGGCCGCGAGCTGGCCATCGACGACTACACGGCCGTCTGTTCCGGCCTGCTGCTGTCCTTCATGCTGCCGGCCGACGCCCCCTGGTGGATCGCGGTCATGGCGCCGCTCATCGCCATCAGCCTGGGCAAGATGGCCTTTGGCGGTCTGGGCGCCAACCCGGTCAACACCTCCGTGGTGGGCTGGGCCGTGCTCTTCGTCTCCTTCCCCCTGTTCATGGAACCCAATGCCGTGCAGCTCAACGCCGCGTCCATGGTGGACCCGCTGGTGCGGCTCAAGTTCTTCGGCTGGGCCGATGCCGGCAGCATCCCCCTGCAGGACCTGCTGCTGGGCCAGCAGATCAACGGCCTCGGCGCCGGGCAGGTGGGGGCGCTCTTCCTGGGCGGCTCCCTGCTGGCGGCCCGCGGCATCATCCGCTGGCAGATCGCCCTGGGCTTCTTTGCCGGGGTGGCCGGCCTGGCCGCGCTCTTCTGCATGAGCAGCCCCGCCACCGACGCCTCGCCCCTGTTCCATCTGTGCACGGGCTCGGTCATGCTGGGCGGTTTCTTCCTCATCACCGATCCGGCCAACGCGCCGTCGCGCCCCCTGCCCATGTTCCTGTACGGCCTGCTGGGCGGCGCGCTGGTGATGACCATCCGCAAGTACGGCATCTACCTTGACGGTGTGCCCTTTGCCATCCTGCTGGCCAATCTGGTGGCCCCGCTGCTGGATTCCATCCGGCCCAAACCTTTTGGAGTGCGCTAGCCATGGCCGATATCCTGCGAATGATCGTCGTCCTGTCAGCCCTGTGCGGCCTTTCGGGCTTTGCCCTGTCCTACCTCAAGATGGTCACTGCGCCCGTCATCGAGGAACAGGTGCTGACCTATGTGCAGGGACCGGCCATTGCCGGGGTGTTCACTGATATCGACAACCAGCCCATCGCCGACCGCAAGGCCTTCGAGACCGAGAAAGGCCGGGTGCTGGTCTTTCCCGCCATGCGTGACGGGAAGCTGGTGGGGGTGGCCCTGGAAGCCACGGGCAAGGGCTACGGCGGTGACGTGGGCGTGATGGTGGGCTTCAATGTGGCCAACGACACGCTGGCGGGCATCGGCACCACCACCCTCAAGGAAACGCCCGGTCTGGGCATGCGTATCGCGGAGCCCGGCTTCACCGGGCAGTTCAGGGGCATCGCCGCGCCGGTGGGCCTCAAGAGCCAGGGGGGCAGCATCGACGGCATCTCCGGCGCCACCATCTCCTCTTCGGGTGCGGTGACGGCCGTGAACCTGGCCGCCGAGGCCTACAAGGCCCTCAAGCCTGAAATCCTCAAGACCTGGGGCAACAAATAAGGAGCCGGCCATGAGCAGCGTCATGCAAGAATTCACCAAGGGGCTGTGGAAGGACCTGCCGCCCTTCCGGCTGGTGCTTGGTCTGTGTCCCACGCTGGCGGTCACCAACTCCGCCAACAACGGCCTGGGCATGGGTGCGGCGGTCATCTTCGTGCTCGTGCTCTCCAACATGATCATTTCCATGGTGCGCGGCATCATCCCCAAGAAAGTGCGCATCGCCTGCTTCATCGTCATCGCGGCCTCGCTGGTGGTGGCGGTGGAACTGCTCATGCAGGCCTATGCCTACCCGCTCTACCAGCAGCTGGGCATCTTCGTGCCGCTCATCGTGGTGAACTGCATCATCCTGGCCCGCGCCGAGGCCTTCGCCGCCAAGAACGGCGTGGCCGCCTCGGTGGCCGACGGCCTGGGCATCGGCCTGGGCTACACCATCTCGCTGACCTTCCTGGGCTCCCTGCGCGAGATCCTGGGCAACGGCACCTGGTTCGGGAACCCGGTCATGTGGGACGGCTTCCAGCCGTTCACCATCATGGTCCAGGCCCCCGGCGCGTTCATCTGCCTGGGCCTCATCCTGGCGGGCATGAACGTCATCAATGTCTGGCAGTCCCGTCGCAAGGGCGGCCAGATGGTGGAAACCTCCAGCTGCGGCGGCTGCAAGGCGTGCAGCATGTTCCAGCAGCGTCAGGAACAGTAGCCCGCGGGCTTTCGCAAGGATGCGCGTATGGATATCTTCCAGCTTTTCATCTCGGCCATCTTCGTCAACAACATCGTGCTGGCCCAGTACCTGGGCAACTGCCCCTACCTTGGCTGCTCCAAGGAAAAAGGCGTGGCCCTGGGCATGGGCGGCGCGGTGATCTTCGTCATCATCGTGGCCACGGCCTGCACCTGGCTCATGCAGCGTTACGTGCTGGAGCCCTTTGGCCTGGGCTACCTGCAGACCATCGTCTTCATCGTGGTCATCGCCTCGCTGGTGCAGTTCGTGGAGATGTTCCTCAAGAAGATGGTGCCGCCCCTGTATGCGGCCCTGGGCATCTTCCTGCCGCTGATCACCACCAACTGCGCCGTCATGGGCGTGGCCATCCTGGTGCAGCGCGAGGAATACGACCTGCTCACCTCCGTACTGTACGGCGGGGCCTCGGCCGTGGGCTTCACCCTGGCCCTCCTGCTCATGGCGGGCATCCGCGAGCGGCTGGATACCTGCCGTCTGCCCAAGGCCATGGCCGGGACGCCCATCGCCCTCATCATGGCCGGCCTGATGTCGCTGGCTTTCATGGGTTTCAAGGGCATGGCGCAATAACGCGGACTACGGGCTTTTGACTGCCGCTGGGCGGCAAGGAGAGGCATATATGGTTTTCGTTTCCATCATCACCCTGTTCGGATTGGGGCTCGTGGCCGCCATCCTGCTGTCCATCGCCTCGCGCGTCTTCTACGTCAAGGAAGACCCGCGGGTGGAGGCCGTGCTGGAGGTCCTGCCCGGGGCCAACTGCGGTGGTTGCGGCTTTGCCGGCTGCGAAGGCTACGCCGCGGCCGTGGTCTCCGATCCCGACATCCCGGCCAACAAATGCTGTGCCGGCGGTGCCGATACGGCCATCGCCGTGGGCGAGCTGACCGGCAAGACCGTGGCCGAGGCGGAGCCCCTGTTCTCGCTGCGGCGCTGTGACAAGCTGGCCGGCAACGTGGCCCTGCGCTACCAGTACCAGGGCATGCCCTCCTGCGCGGCGGCGGCCATGCTGCGCGGCGGCACCGATACCTGCCACTGGTCCTGCATGGGCTTCGGCGACTGCGTGCAGGTCTGCCCCTTCGACGCCATGCAGGTCAAGGATGGCGTGGTGCGCGTGGACATGTCCCGCTGCACGGGCTGCGGCATGTGCGTGTCGGCCTGCCCGCGCGGAGTGCTGGAGCTGGTGCCGCGCCGCCATCGTGTGGCCGTGTTCTGCAATACGCGCGACAAGCTGCGTGCCGTGACCGAAGTCTGCGACGCGGGCTGCATCAATTGCGGCCGCTGCGCCAAGGCCTGTCCGGCCAAGGCCGTGAGCAACGTGGCCGGGCGCATGGTGGTGGACCAGATCAAGTGTGTTTCTTACGGGCCCGATTGCGGTGAGGCCTGCGTGGAGGCCTGTGCCCGCCACATCCTGCGGCGAACCTGCCCCACGGGCATCGAGGCCGCCAATGTGGCCAGGATGAAGGATGACAGCGATGGCGACGGCGCTGCTGGGGGCGGCACCGTGCCTGTGACCGGAAAGAATGACCGCCCCGCACAGGAGAACTGCAATGCCTAAGACCTCTCGCCGAGATTTTTTGCGCTGGACGCTGGCCGGCAGCGGCCTGCTTCTGGCCGGTGCGGCCTCCGTCCTGGAGCCCGCGCCCGCCCGGGCCGTGACGCGCCTTGGCGCGCCCACGCAGCAGACGGCCCTGTTCATGGGCACCATGGTGAGCATCACCGTGGCCTGTCCCTCGTCCACCCAGGCCCACGATGCCATGGATCTGGCCTTTGCCGAGGGGCGCCGTCTGGAAGCCCTGCTGACCCGGCATGACGCGGCGGCCCCCCTGGGCGTGCTCAACAGCCAGGGCAGCCTGCGTGACGTGCCGCCCGAGCTGCTCAATGTCTGGCAGCGGGCCCACGGCATCTGCCATCTGACCGGCGGTGCCTTCGATGCCACGGTCCTGCCCCTGGTGCGCCTGCTGGAGAGCCGCAGCAATCCCGAAGGCGAGCTGGAGCTGCCCGAGAGCGACCTGCGCGAGGCCCTGGCCCTGGTGGATACCGATGCCGTGTACGCCGGTCGCGACGGGATGCGTCTGGAACGGCAGGGCATGGGCCTGACCCTGGACGGCATCGCCAAGGGGCATATCGTGGATGCCATGTCCGCCGTGCTGCTGCGCGCGGGCTGCGAGAACCATCTCATCAATGCCGGCGGCGACATCCTGGCGCGCGGTCACAAGGCCCCGGGCGTGTTCTGGCGCGTGGCCGTGGAAGATCCGGAAAAGCGCGGCCACTACCCGCAGGTGCTGGAGCTGTACAATCAGGCCATCGCCACGTCCGGCGGTTATGAGATGCACTATGACGCCGAGGGGCGCCATCACCATCTGCTGGACCCGTCCACCGGGCGGAGCCCCGTGCTGGGCAGCATGAGCGTGCTGGCCGCCACCTGCATGCAGGCCGATGCGCTGGCCACCGGCCTGTCCGTCCTGCCCGCCGGGGAGGCCCTGACGCTGGCCGACAGCCTTTCGGGCTGCGCCTGCGGCCTGCTGCGCCGGGACGGCCGCCTGCAGGTCTCCCGCCGCTGGCCTGCGGAAGCCTGATACTGATCGTTCATGGATGCAAAAAGCCCGTCCCCCAGGGGTCGGGCTTTTTCCGTTTCCGGCACCGGCCGTCCCTGTTCCCCATCCCGGCAAGCCCGCTCTCCGCGATCTGCCGCGGTATCCTGCCGCCGGGCCTCAAAAGGGGCACGGCAAAAGGAGGCAAGAGGGGAGGAGGAAACAACGTCCGGGACGTCTTTCGGTCGCTGGCGGCCATCCGGGAGAGCGACCTGGTCCGCCGCCGCATCCGGCGGCTGCCGCAAGGCATGAAAAAAGGGAGGACGTCGTCCTCCCTTTTTTGTCATGTCGTGCGCCGGGTGCCCTAGCGGCTCCACTTGAAGGTGAAGACCTGCTCGGTATCGGGATGCAGGCTCAGATGCACGGGGCAGGTGTGGGCGGCCCGTTCGATCATGGTCTTTTCCTTTTCGGAGAACTCACGGTCGGGCATGTTGAAGATGATCTCGATCTTGCCGATGCGGCGCGGGTTGGCGCTCATGGTCTTGCTGATCTCGATGGTGGTGCCGGTCACGTCCACACCGTGGTTCCGGCCGTAGATGCCGATGATGGTCATGGCGCAGGCGGCCAGGGCCGTGGCGCAAAGGTCGGTGGGGCAGAAGGCCTCGCCCTTGCCGTTGTTGTCCTTGGGGGCGTCGGTGACGAGCACGGTACCGCTCTGCTGGTGCACGCATTCCACGCGCAGGTCGCCGAGATATTTGGCGGTGATGTCTGCCATGGGGGAACTCCTTTTTTGCCCCAGAATGCCCTGTCCGCTCCCCGGACGCAAGAGGTATGTCCGTAGTCAGGGAAAACGGTTTCGAGGCTTCTGGGGGCCTTGTGGCGTTATGCCGGGCCATGTCCGGGATGCCGGACCGTTCCGGCCATGAAAAAAGGGGAGGCGCCTGCCTCCCCGTACGTTCGGAACAGCGGGATCGTCCGCTGCTTTAATCGTTGGCCAGACGGGCGGCGTCGGCGCGACGGCGCATGCGGGCCACGCGTTCGCGCAGACCGGCGCGGTAGGCGTCCAGATCCTCGATGCGGGCGCGGGCCACGCCGCTTTCCATGGCGGCACGGGCCACGGCGGGCGTCACCCATTCGATGATGCGCGGATCCAGCGGGCTGGGGATGATGTAGTCGGGGCCGAAGCTGAACTTCTTGCCGCCGTAGGCCTTGCTCACTTCTTCGGGCACGTCTTCGCGGGCCAGCATGGCCAGGGCCTCGGCAGCGGCCAGCTTCATGGCTTCGTTGATCTCCGTGGCCTGTACGTCCAGGGCGCCGCGGAAGATGAAGGGGAAGCCGGACACGTTGTTGATCTGGTTGGGGCAGTCGGAGCGGCCGGTGCCCATGAGCAGGTCGTCACGGGCGGCCTTGGCTTCGGCGTAGGTGATCTCGGGCACGGGGTTGGCGCAGGCAAAGATCACGGGATGCGAGGCCATGCTGCGCACCATGTCCTGCGTGACCAGACCGGGCTTGGACAGGCCCAGGAACACATGGGCGCCCTGCATGGCTTCGGCCAGGGTGGCGTCCTTTTCCTGCGCGAAGGCGGCCTTGGTGGGATGCAGCTTGTCCTGGCGGCCCTTGTGGATCAGGCCCTTGCTGTCGAACATCCAGATGTTCTCGCGCTTGACGCCCAGGCTGACGTAGAAGTTGGCGCAGGCGATGCCGGCGGCACCGGCGCCCACCACCACGACCTTCATGTCTTCCATCTTGCGGCCGGCGATATGGGCCGCGTTGATGAGGCCCGCGCCGGAGATGACGGCGGTGCCGTGCTGGTCGTCATGGAAGACGGGGATGTTCATGATCTCCTTGAGCTTCTGTTCGATGTAGAAGCACTCGGGGGCCTTGATGTCTTCCAGGTTGATGCCGCCGAAGGTGGGCTCCAGGGTCTTGACCACGTTGATGAGCTCGTCGGGATCGGTGGTGGCCAGCTCCAGGTCGAAGACGTCCACGTCGGCGAACATCTTGAAGAGCATGCCCTTGCCTTCCATGACGGGCTTGCCCGCCAGGGGGCCGATGTCGCCCAGGCCCAGCACGGCCGTACCGTTGCTGACCACGGCCACCAGATTGCTGCGGGCGGTGAGGCTGGCCGCGGCGGCGGGATCGGCCTCGATGGCGCGGCAGGCATCGGCCACGCCGGGCGAATAGGCCAGGGTCAGGTCGTCCTGGGTCTCGCCCCGCTTGGAGGGCAGCACTTCCACCTTACCGGGGCGGGGCTCCGCATGATATTTCCAGACATCTTCCTTGGTATAGCTCATAGTATCCTCTGCTGCTCGGCTGGAGCGGTGAGATAGTGAAAAACGGGCCCGGACAGGCGTGGGGGACAGCGTTTTCCTGTTTGCGTGGCTCCTTGATCGGAGCGGGGAGGAACGCGCGCTCTCGCGCCGTGACGGGCGTTTTCGGCCCCGGGCCGCGGGACATGGCCGTATGCCATGCGATCGCCCGGCCAACACATGAGTATAAAAATCCGTTGCCGCTTTCGCAAGTGCGGGCAGGGGGGCGGACGTGGCTGGTTTCAGAAGGATGGACGGGTGGTGTGGCGCGGCAGACTGCGGCCTCTGATGGTCCCCCGGTACTGTGGGAGAGGGGCAATGGAAAATATGGCGGGATGCCCGCTACTTCCGCAGGGTGTAGGGAGTAGGTCGCCTATGGAGCGGGGACGGGAAGAGAACGGCCGATGTCCCTAGGTGCGCCGTTTTGTTCCGGCATGCGGGCTGGGCCATCAGCGGGGCAGGGGAGGGAGGAGCGCCGTCAGACGGGCTCCTTGTGCGGCCTTTTTGAAGGCTGGAGAAGACACGAGGGGAAGGGGAGATTTTCCACCGGAGACGGCCGGAGGCGGCCCCGGGGCGTGCCCGTCATGACGCGGTCGCTCCGGGCATCGGCAGCGCGATGGCGTCCCCTTCCCCTCTGGTAAAAGAACTGTCTAGCCGATCCATTCCTGGCCGGTGGCCATGTCCATGATGACGAATTCCGTGCCGTCGCCCTTGGCGGCCACGCGGTATTCCAGCTTCTCGGCCACACGGTTGGGCAGCTCGCCGCTCTGGTCGAAGGTCAGCACCCGGCAGGAGAAGCCGTCGTGATAGTCGCTGACGGGGATCTCGCGGGAAGAGGCCACGATGATCTCGTCGCCCACCTGACAGGTACGGGCCGCGGCGCCGTTGAGGCAGACCACGCCGCTGCCGCGCGGGCCGGGCAGCACATAGGTCTCGATGCGGGAACCGCTGTGCTTGTTCCAGATGTAGACGTATTCCAGCGGCAGCAGATGGGCCGCTTCGAGGATGTCGGTGTCGATGGTGATGGAGCCGTGGTAGTTGAGCTTGGATTCCGTGACCACGATACCGTGCAGCTTGGCGCCTACGACGCGGATGGTGCCCTGCCCCTGGGGCTGGACACCCACCAGCATACGGGTGACTTCTTTTCTTTCCATGTGGTTCCCCTTGGGGGACCTGTCCGTCATGCGGCAGAACGTACCGCCGGGCAGGGTCTGGAGGAGCCGTCGGGCTCCTTGTGGACGATTTTGAAGAATGGGGGAGCATGAAGGGGGAAGGGGACTTTCCCCGCGGAAAACGTTCCCTTCCCCCCTCATATCATTTCATCGTCATCATTCTCGTCTAGCACTGGACGATGCGCACGTCGCCGCGGGTCTCGTTGGCGCGGCGGCGGAAGCGCTGGCGGCGGTCCTCACCGTCCACCTGGTTGGCCAGCCATTCCAGCACGTGCAGCACGGGGTGCTTTTCCTTGAGCTGGATGAGGCAGCGGGCGATGCCGATCTTGCAGGAGGGGCAGCCCACCAGGATGGGCCCGGCGTAGCAGGCGCCGGTCTGCGGCTGGGGCTCGAAGGCCTGGGCCAGGCGTTCCTTTTTGCGGGCGCGCAGCAGGTTGTAGATGGTGGGGGAGGTCACGGCGCCCATGCCGGACTCGCCGCAGCAGCCGGGGATGGTGGAGACCTTGACCTTGCAAAGCTGTTCCAGGGCGCCGGTGAGCTGGGCCTGTCCCTTGAGGGTGGGCACGCCCGCCCATTCGCAGTGGCAGGCCGCGTGATAGAGTACATTGGTGCCGGGGGCCACCGGGGCTTCCATGCCCTCGTGCTGCAGCAGGGGCAGGACGATCTGGCTCACGTCCTTCTGTTCCAGCTGCGGGAACTGCTCGTTGAGCTTCATGCGGGCCAGGCTGTCGCGGCAGGAACCGCAGGCCGTGGCCAGATAGCGCACATCGAAGCCCTGCTTGATGAGGTTGCGCAGCATGGAGGCCAGATACTGGCGGTTCTGGGCCATGTTGTCTTCGTATTCGGTATCCATGCCCGCGGCCAGCAGGGGATAGCCGCAGCACAAATGGCGCGGCGGCACGGCCACGGCGTGGCCGGTGTGCAGCAGCAGCATGATGGCGGCCAGACCGATGCGGTCATAGAAGAGCGAACCGCCGCAGCCGGGGAAGTAGAGCACGCAGGGCATGCCCGGCGTCACTTCCCTGGGCGCGAACACGGAACCGCGGTGCAGGCGCAGGGATTCGTACAGGTTGGTGTAGCCCATCTTGGGGCCGCTGCCCGCAAAGATGGGGCTCTGCATGCGCTTCTTCCACACGGAGGGCACCACGCCCAGCAGCTTGTTCTGCACCTTCTGGCCCAGCGAGGCCATCTTGGCCGCCTTGGGCACGCGGGACGAAACGTCATGCACCAGCCATTCCAGGGCACGCTTCTTGATGGGATGACCGCCGGCGTTCTCGTGTTCCAGCAGGGAGCGCAGGGTCAGGGCCACCTCGCCGGACGGGATCTTGACCGGGCAGTTGGCCAGGCAGCGGCCGCAGGCCGTGCAGTGTTCCACCAGGTCGCGCAGCCAGCGCAGCAGGTTGTCGTCGATGGCGCCCTTGTTGACCTGCGAGTAATAGACGGCTTCCAGCAGCATGCCCAGCACCATGTTCTTGTTGCGGGGGTGGTACTGCATGGAACGCTCGGGGTAGCACATGGAGCAGACCTGCTTGCACTTGCCGCAGCGGGTGCAGACCTGCACCGTGGACAGCAGGCTGATGAGCTTTTCCTTGTCCGGCAGACCGCTGGCGTGGATGTCGTTGATGAGCCGGTTGAAGGAGAAGGTGAAGGGACGCACGGGCAGTTCGCGATGCACCAGCTTGGCCGGGTTCATGACGTCGCGGGGGTCCACGCGTTCCTTGAAGGCGCGCAGGGCGTCCATCTTGCTCTTGCCGAGGAAGGAGATCTTGGTGATGCCGATGCCGTGCTCGCCGGAGACCTCGCCGCCCATCTCCTGGCATTCGGCCATGACGCGGGCCGCGGTCTCTTCGGCCTCTTCCAGCATGTGGGCGTCGTTGGAGTTGACCGGGATGTTCACATGGCAGTTGCCGTCACCGGCATGCATGTGGCTGGCCACCACGATGCGGCTGGCTTCCATGTAATCGCGGATTTTGCCGATCTTCTTGTCCAGATGGGCGTACTTCTGGCCCATGCCGGCCAAAAAGGCCTCGGCGCGCTTCCAGAGCTCGGTATCGGAAAGCTCGGCCTGCGGGTTGTCGCCGGACGCCACCTTGGAGGCAAAGGAGAACTCGCGGTTGAATTCCTTGTCTTCCATGGGGAAGCCGGGCAGGCGGCCCACTTCCTGCAGGGCGTGGCGGTAGGCCTGGGCCGTGCATTCCAGGTTGAGCTGTTCGAGGAAGAGGGCGAAGTCCGGGATGCGGTCCATGGGTATGACCACGTCCTCGTTGAGCTTGAAGCCGGAGGTGCGCTTGGCGATGGCCGACAGGCGGTGCCGGTCTTCCCAGAAGCGTTCGCCTTCCTTGTCGTCCTGGGCCACGATGATGTCCACGTTGTCCTGTTCTTCCACCACGCAGACGATGTCGTTGACGCACTTGTCCAGCAGGTAGGGGTCGTCGCCGTCCACCTGGAGGATGATGACCGAGATGGGCAGGCCCTCATACTTCTGGGACTTGCGCTTGTACTCGATGGCCTGCACGTACTTGGCGTTGAATTCTTCCAGGGCGGAAAGGTGGGCGTAGTCGCCTTCCTGACGGATGCGGTTGCGCAGGCCCACCAGCTCGCGCACCACCACGGCGGCGGGGTGCATGGAGCGGCCGAAGAATTCCAGCACCATGACGCGCTTGAACTTGGGCTTGGGATGGATGATGAAGCAGGCCTCGGTGATGATGCCGTCCACGCCTTCCTTCTGCATGCCGGGCAGGCCGCCCAGGGCCTTGTTGGTCACGTCCTTGCCCAGGCCGGGCAGGCGGATCTCGTCGCCGCGCAGGTGGATGACGTTGCGCACGCCGCCGCTGATGTCCTTGACCACGAACACGGCCGTTTCTTCGGGCAGGATCTTGTGGCGGGGATGGTTCTCGCGTTCCACGCTGATGATCTCGCCCGTGGGGGTGACCATGCGCCACCAGAGCAGGTTGTCCAGGGTGGTGCCGTATTCGAAGGCGCTGGGGCCGCCGGCGTTTTCGGAGACGTTGCCGCCGATGGACGAGGCCTGCTTGGAGGCCGGGTCCACGGAGAAGAGCGCCCCGGCCGCGTCCACGGCCTTGATGACGTTCTGGGTGATGGCGCCGGCTTCCACGGTGACGGTCATGTTCTCAAGGTCGATGGGGCCGATCTTGGTCAGACGGGTGAGGCTGACGATGACCGTACGCTTGCGGGCCGGCACGGCGCCGCCGGTCATGCCGGAGCCGCCGCCGCGCGGGATGAGGGCAAACTTCATGTCGTTGGCCAGCTTCACCAGGGCAGCCACCTGCTCGGCGCTGTCGGGTTCCACCACCAGCAGGGGCAGTTCCATGCGCAGGTCCGTGGCGTCCGTGGCCGAGGCCACCAGGGCGGAGGGCGAGGAAAGGATGCACTCGTTGGGCAGGATGTTGCGCAGGGCGGAGATCAGCTCTTCGCGGAAGCTGCGTTCGGCCTCGTAAGCGGACCAGAACATGGTGATGCCTTCGCCGATGGCGTTGGCGAAATAGTGGGCCAGGGCCATGGATTCCCGTTCGAAGCGGGCGTGCACGCTGTTGCGCACGGTCTCCACGTTGATGAAGGGGTTGTAGGCCACCAGGAACAGTTCTTCGGCAATGGCAATGGCCAGATGCCGCACAGACTCGGGTTTCTTTTTCTTCTTTACAGACAACCACTATATCTTTGATTCCTGCACGCTGAAATGTCACCACAATCTGTACCGCGACATTCAAATCATCTATCTCTTCCATCGGATTTTGTTTTTTCCCATGACCGCCATATCCAGATGCAACAATCACTGCACCAACACTATTCATCGTCTTTCCTCCTAATTACTACTTTTTTATCGCTACTTCACAGTCACCTGTAAAATGTAATCCAGTTTGTCTTATTTTTATTATACACAAGAGTCGATATTTGGAAAAGCACCAATTTCTTCATTTCATCATAAACTATATTAAATTGTTTCTGTCTGAAATATATACAGAAACAGAATATGTTCTGTGAGGTATACTTTTGAAATCTTTCCCTGCCCCGCTCACTTCTTCGGAAGAAAAGTATTATTTTCAAAAATACACTGAGGGAGACCTGCAGGCAAAACATATTTTAATTGAACACAACCTTCGGCTCGTTGCACATGTCATAAAAAAATATCAATCTTCGGATGACGATATAGAAGATTTAATTTCAATCGGTACAATCGGATTGATCAAATCTGTTATGACATTCAATAGCGAAAAAGGGAACCGACTTGCAGCATATGCTTCAAAATGTATTGATAATGAAATTCTGATGTATCTGCGTTCAAAAAAGAAAACAAATAAAGAGGTTTCTCTTTATGAGCCGCTCGGGATTGATAAAGAAGGAAATGAAATTCAATTATATGATATCATTGAAACGAATGAGGACGATGCTTCTGATCGCATTGTCCTAAAACAAAATATACAAAAATTATATGAGGAGTTAGAATCTCTTCTAACTCCTCGTGAACGTCTTGTATTAAAAATGCGCTATGGACTTTACAACGGAGAAGAATATACTCAGCGTGAAGTCGCACGACAACTTGGTATTTCAAGATCTTATGTTTCAAGAATTGAAAAAAGCGCCATACAAAAATTACGTTCTTCTTTCTTTACTCAGCAAACTGTAAAATAATATTTTTAATAATTGCAGCTGCTTTATCCATACCTTCTGCTGTAATGTGTTCAAAAGCACCATGGAAACCATATCCGCCTGTTCCAAGATTTGGACATGGAAGTCCTACAAAGCTGAGACGTGCACCATCTGTACCACCTCGGATTGGTGCAATATCAGCTTTTACTTCAGCCATCTCACATGCTTTTTTAGCATACTCAATCAATTCCATACATGGTTCTATTTTTTCACGCATATTACGATAAGAATCTTTCAGCTTCAGTTCTACTGTTCCTTCTCCATATTTTTTATTTATAGTTTCTGTAATATTTCGAAGCAATTCCTTACGATTTTCATAACTCTCTGAATCAAAATCACGGATAAGATAACTCATTTTAGTTTCTTCTACAGTACCAGTCATTTCCATCAGATGGAAAAAGCCTTCATAGCCTTCGGTGTATTCAGGTGCTTCATCGACCGGCAGCATTCCCTGAATTTCCATTGCAATCTTTTGTGAATTCTTCATGATTCCTTTTGCTTCTCCAGGATGCACATTTACCCCATGCACATAAAAATCAGCTGATGCCGCATTGAAATTTTCAAACTGAATCTCTCCTTCCGGACCGCCATCTACTGTATAAGCAAATGGTGCCCCAAACACTTCCATATTCATATGTTTTGCACCGCTTCCGACTTCTTCATCTGTTGTAAAGCTGATGGATACTTTCCCGTGCGGGATGTTCTCTTTTATCAGTTCTTCTGCAACAGTCATGATTTCAGCGATGCCTGCCTTATCATCCGCACCTAAAAGGGTCGTTCCATCTGTCGTGATCAATGTTCTTCCTGCTAAAGTCTTTAAGAATGGAAATTCAGCAACAGACAATACTTTCCCAGATGTTCCTAAAGATACGTCATTTCCATCATAATTTTCAATAATCTGTGGATTTACATTTTCGCCACTATAATCCGGAGCTGTGTCCATATGTGCAATAAATCCAATCGCAGTACAATCCTCGTATCCAGGAGTTGCCGGAATATGTCCATATACATATCCAAACTCATCCATATAGGCATCTTCAATTCCTATTTCTTTCATTTCTTCTACTAATTGCTTAGCCAGATCAAACTGACGTGACGTTGTCGGTGATGTCGTACTTTCCTCATCACTTGTTGTCCAGATTCTGGCATACTTTAATAATCTCTCATATGCTTTCATGTTGTCTCTCCTTATTCTAAAAAAAGGAATCCTGCAAGCAGAATTCCTTTTTATTATAACATTTAGTTTGCCTGATGAGTATATCCGAAGAAGAAATATCCAAGTGGGCAATAGTATGTGCCTTCAATTCCATCAGCAAGCATGTATTTCTGTGTATAGAAGTAAAGTGGATCTACTACATAATCCTGACCAACAAGAATATCTTCTGCCTGATGTAACAGTTTCATACGCTCTGCAGCGTCTGAAGTAGCTTTAGCCTGTTTGATGATGTTATCATACTCTGGGTTAGCGTACTGAGCATCATTGTTTCCGCCACCTGTCATCCACATATCAAGGAATGAAATTGGATCGTTGTAGTCAGAAATCCATCCGTTACGTGCAATAGAGTAATCTCCATCTTTACGTGTCTGAAGGAATGCAGCCCACTCCTGGTTGTTCAGAGTAACAGTTACACCAAGTTCCTGCTCCCACATATTCTGAAGTGCTTCAGCAACAGCTTTATGAGCATCACTTGTGTTGTACAGATATTCTACAACTGGGAATCCTTCTCCGTTAGGATATCCTGCTTCTGCAAGAAGCTGTCTTGCTTTCTCACAGTTCGCTTCGTAATCTGCATCTGTTGGTTTATAGTAATCTCCACCTTCTTCACGGAAGTCTCCGCCATCAGCGTCAGAGATACCAGATGGTACATAACCGCCAGCTTCAACCTGTCCAGACTGAGTTACTTTATTAACAATGTAAGTACGATCAACAGCAAGTGTGAATGCTTCACGAACTTTAGGATTGTCAAATGGAGCTTTCTGTGTCTGGAAGCATACATAATATGTTCCAAGGTAGTCTACGATCTTCATATCGCCGGAAGCGATCAGGTTCGGAAGTTCTGCCTGCGGAGCCTCCTGGATGTAATCAAGCTCGCCGGATTTGAAACCGGAAAGCATAGCGTTGGAATCATCCATCAGTTTGAATGTGATGGTATCCGGTCCAAGATTTGCATAATCATAGTAGTTCTCGTTTTTAGCCATTACGATCTGAGAGTTGTGTGTCCACTCTGTCAGTTTGTATGGACCATTGGAGATGTATGTAGAAGGATCAAATGTCCACTGATCACCTTTTTCTTCAATGATATCCTGACGTACTGGCATTGTAGCTGGGAATGCACAGATTTCTTCGAAATATGGAACATCTGTAGTAATAGTAACTTCAAATGTCTTATCATCAACTGCTTTTGCAGCAAGTTCAGAAGCATCTTTCTCTCCTGCAATGATTTCATTTGCATTTACAACGCTGTCAAGCATGTAGCTGTAGTCAGCTGCTGTAGCTGGGTCAACAAGACGTTTCCAAGCGTATTCAAAATCTCCTGCTGTAACATCTTTTCCGTCTGACCATTTGATACCGTCACGAAGGTGGAATGTATAAGTAACTGTTCCGTCTTCATTCTCAACTTTATCATAGCTCTCTGCCTGACCATAAGTAAGTTCTGCGTTATCTACTGTTCCGTCAGATCCATCAGCCTCTTCTCCAGTATCCTGCCATTTCATTAAACCTTCGAACAAGTGGTTTGCCATAACACCACCATCAACAGTGGAGTTTAAAGCCGGATCCATAGTCATTGGTTCAGATGCGAAGTTTACTGTTACATTGAATCCATCACTACTAGATGTAGCTGCTTTGTCATCTTTTGCTGTTTCTTTGCTTGAGCCACAACCTACAACCATAGAACAAGTAAGTGCCGCAGCTAAAATAACAGATAAAATTTTCTTTTTCATAGTTCTCTCCTTCTTTTTTTTTATTGATAAACAGGTTTCCCTGTGTTATCCATGTCCAAGAGAAGTTTTACTTCTCAAGCAGGTGGCATGCCACCCAATGGCCTTTTTCATATTCCTTGAATTCCGGTACACATTCCTTACATTTATCCATTGCATATGGACATCTTGTATGGAAACGGCATCCGCTTGGCGGATTCATCGGAGAAGGGATATCTCCCTCAAGAACGATACGATTTCTTCGTCTGCTCACTTCCGGATCCGGAACAGGCACTGCGGAGAGCAATGTCTGAGAATATGGATGCAGTGGATGACGGTTCAGCTCAAAACTTTCTGCCAACTCTACCATAGTTCCAAGATACATAACACCGATACGATGTGAAATATGGCGAACAACTGATAAATCATGCGCGATAAACAGATAAGTAAGTCCCATCTCCTGCTGCATATCTTCCAACATATTAACAACCTGTGACTGAATTGACACATCCAATGCTGAAATCGGCTCATCACATACGATAAATTCTGGGTTTACTGCCAATGCACGTGCAATACCGACACGCTGCTGCTGTCCACCAGAGAACTCATGTGGATAACGGTTCGCATGCTCTGTATTTAATCCTACACGTCCGAGTAATTCTTTAATACGATCTGTACGGTCTTTTTTAGATGCACAGAGTTTATGGATATCCAAAGCCTCTCCTACAATCTCTCCTACCGTCATACGTGGGTCAAGGCTGGCTGAAGGATCCTGGAAAATAATCTGCATCTTGCGTCTGTATGGAAGCATTTTTGCCTGTTTTGCTCTTGGTACTTTGACCGGATGCATAATTCCATTCTCATCTCTCTTCCATGGGTTCTGTCTCTCAAAAATTGTTTCTCCATCGTAAACAATCTTTCCTGCAGTAGGCTCGTGAAGCTGGAGAATTGTACGTCCCAATGTTGTTTTTCCACATCCGGACTCTCCTACTAATCCAAGTGTCTCACCGCGGTTAATAAAGATTGAAATATCTTCTACTGCCTGAACTCCAGGCCCTTTTAATCCCTTAACCGGGAAATATTTTTTCAGGTGTTCAACCTGAACGAGCACATCATTTTTCTCACTCATGGCTGTCTACCTCCGTTTTTTCATTATTCTCATCATTGATCCATGCATGGTCTTTCTTTGCCTCATTTAAGCAATCCTGTACACGAAGCCAGCATGCTGCACGATGTTCGTCTCCCATCTGTACATATGGTGGCATCTTCTGCAGACAAATTTTCTTTGCATGTTCGCATCGTGGAGCAAATGGACATCCTTCCGGTGGATTCAACATATCGACCGGTGTTCCCTCGATAGGAATCAGACGCTCATATTTTTCTGCATCTACACGAGGCATAGAACGAAGCAGTCCCATTGTGTATGGATGTCCCGGATTATAGAAAATATCATCTACCGGTCCCTGCTCTACCATCTTACCTGCATACATAACGGATACTTTATCACAAATTTCTGCTACAACACCTAAGTTATGTGTGATAAAAATGATACCCATCTGATTCTTCTCCTGGAGCTTCTTCATCAACTCCAGAATCTGTGCCTGGATCGTTACATCCAAAGCTGTTGTAGGCTCATCAGCGATCAGAAGTTTTGGATGACAAATAAGTCCCATCGCGATCATTACTCTCTGTCGCATACCTCCTGATAACTCATGTGGATACTGTTTCATACGTTTTTCAACGTTATTGATACCAACCTGCTCCAGCATCTCCATTGCACGCTTTTCAGCATCTGCTTTACTTACACTCTTGTCGTGTGCTTTCAACGCCTCTACAAGCTGATTTCCGATTGTATATACCGGATTGAGGCAAGTCATAGGATTCTGGAAAATCATAGCAACTTCTTTTCCTCTGAATTCCACCATCTCTTTTGGTGTTTTAGAAAGCATATCCTGTCCTTCGAAAGTAATAGATCCTCCTACTACTTTTCCCGGATTCTGAAGTAATCCGATAACGGAATACGCTTCCACACTCTTACCAGAACCTGACTCACCAACGATACCCATAACTTCATTATAATTTACATCATAGGAAATACCGTTTACTGCTTTTACTTCTCCTGCCGGAGTAAAGAAAGAGACTTGGAGATCTCTGACTTCTAACAGTTTATGTTCTTTATTTTCCTGCTTCATTTTTCTCCTCCCTTTCTTTCTTATTTCTTCAATTTTGGATCCAATGCATCACGAAGACCATCACCAAACAAGTTCAGTGCCAGAATCATTACACTTAAGATGGCCGCCGGAATGAACAGTC
>OGXI01001276.1_pt1 | contig 21228 bp, 19 predicted proteins | sample 1576221 | NCBI WGS metagenome assembly OGXI01 (sample SAMEA3541523, study PRJEB24748) | human gut metagenome | biome: human gut; feature: human-associated habitat; material: faeces | place: China | collected 2012
TCATGAGGGCCGGGAGTGCCAGATAGACAACGAAACGGTTCAGTTCGGTACAGGCATTTGTAGACAGCACGTTTCGCCTGCGCAGGACATAACCCGCGATGATGAGCGCAAAAACAGGCAAAACGATATTGGCGATAGCAAGCATAGATCTCAGGCAAAACATAAAGCCACCCGGAGGTGGCTTTTCAATTCATTGAAAATTCAGTCCGTCAGGGCGGCGACTCCCGCTTTGGCGATCTGTGCGTCTTCAAAGGCTTTGACACCCGATACGCCGACGGCGCCGATGCAAACCCCGTTCACAATGACCGGAATACCGCCTTCGAGCATACCGTCAATTGCAGGAGCGGACAGAAAAGCGGTACGCCCTCCATTGATCATGTCTTCGAAAACCTTGCTTTCCTTCCCGCCTAGCGCAGCGGTTTTCGCCTTGGCCTGTGAAATGTGGGCAGACAAGGGGGCGGCATTGTCCATGCGAAGGAAATGAAGCAGGTGACCACCGTCATCGACGACGGCAATAGATACGATCAAGCCGTTTTTCACGGCTTCCTTTTCGGCGGCAAATGCCATTTTTCTGGCATCGTCCAGAGTCAGTACAGGTTTTGTTTTCATAGTCGCTCCTGGTGAGAGTTTGATAAACGGCAGCTTTTTGTGGAAGAAACCGTTTTGCATTTGCGTCAATTGTACGATATGACGGCATGAGGTTGTACAATCCGGTATGGATTTGTGTATCAGGGCCGATAGCATACTCCTGTTTTTACGACTGTCGGCAATGATTTTTCAATAAAAGGCCGGTTACGCCATCGCATGCTGAATCTGAATCTGTCCAATCGCTTCGAGGACCTTCTCGCGGCTCTGTTAAAGAACCTGCATTCCTCGCCTGCTTCGGTGTTCGAACCGGAACGGATCATCATGCCAAGTGCCGCGGTAAAGCGTTGCCTGACGATGGCGATTGCCGATACTTTCGGGGTCTGCGCCAATGTGGAGTTTTCCTTTCTCGCGCAGTGGCTCTGGCGACAGGTCGGGCATCTTGTCCCGGTTCAGAAAACCTCACCTTTTTCTTCCACGGTTCTGGTCTGGCGGATTCTGGGTTTGCTGGAGGAACCCGGTTTCGCTGATCCTTACCCACGGCTTTCAGCTTATTTGTCTTCCAGCGACGAGCTTATGCGTTACGATCTTGCCGCCCGGCTGGCGTCACTGATGGAACAGTATGTCATTTATCGCCCCGACTGGCTGTCGGCATGGTCCAGAGGCGAACGTGTCGATATCGTGCCTGCCGACCATAAGAAGTTCGATACGATTGAAAGCGACCAGCGCTGGCAATCGGCCTTGTGGCGCCGGATTGCGGCAGAGACCGGCACGCTGGAAAAACAGCCTGTCGAGCTTTTTTTCGAGGCTATTTCCGAAGACGAAAAAAAGGCGGCTTCCCTGCTGGATTCGCGTATTCACCTGTTTTGCGAGCCGTCCATTGCGCCGCAATATATTGAGATGCTGGAGAAGCTTTCACGCCTGATCGATATCGAGCTTTACGTCCTGAATCCCTGCCGTGAATACTGGTTCGATATCGTCGATTCCCGCAGGCTGGCCTATCTGGCAAACCGGCAAAAAGACCTGTACCACGAAACGGGGAACACCCTGCTTGCCTCATGGGGAAAACAGACGAAGGCATCGCTTGAATCCATGCACGACCGCCTGGACAATATCGAAAGGGAAGATGACGCTTTCATATCGAATGCGGAGCTTGGCGTGCCTGAAACGCTGCTGTCACATTTGCAGGACGCTATTTTCGATTTGCGTGAGCTGGAACCGGCTTCGCTGTCCCATCTGGGGGACGATGGCAGTATCCGGATTCACGTCGCCCATTCCCTGACCCGGGAAATCGAGATCCTCCATGATCAGCTTCTCCAGCGTTTTGCGTCGGACGATCCGCCGACGGCCGACCGGATTCTGGTGGTCACACCCGATCTGGACGCTGCCGCTCCGATGATCGAGGCGGTATTTTCCAGCCATAACAGTCATCAGGCACGTATTCCTTATACGATTACCGGGCTCTCCGGTAACCGGATCAATCCGGTGGCGCGCGCCCTGCTCGACTTGCTGGCGCTGGCGTCTTCCCGTTTTTCGGCAACGGACGTGATCGATTTGCTGATGCAGCCGGTTATCGGCAAGACTTTCGGGTTCGATGGCGATCTGAAAACCTTGCGGAACTGGTTTGCCGACGCGGGAATTTGCTGGGGACTGGATGGTGCACACAAGGCCGAGTTCGATTTGCCCGAAGAAGACAGACACAGTTTTCATGACGGGATGCACCGCCTGTTTCTCGCCTATGCCTTGCCGGATGGTGAACAGATGCCATTGGCCAATCGCCTTCCGGCCGGAAACCCGTCGGGATCACAGGCTGTCGCTCTCGGTCAGCTCTGGCAGTTTATTGGCGGCTTGCGGCGTTTGAAACGGGAACTGTCGAAACCGAAGACGGCGGATGGCTGGATGCAGACGTTTTCCGATGTGCTTGACTCGTTCATGACGGTTTCAACGGAACTGATCGAAAGTGAACGGGAAGTCCGTTCGTGCATCGGCGAGTGGCATGCCGCGATGGCGGAAGGCAGCCCGGAACTCCTGGCGGGATTTGCTATTGCGCGTCATGCCCTGGAACGGGCGCTGGAGGGTGCCGGACAGGGGAGTGTTCCCGTTGGAACCGTGACGTTTGCGCCGATGGACAGCTTGCGCAACCTTCCCTTTGACCATATTTATGCCATCGGACTGGACGATGGGATTTTCCCGGCTGACCGGTATCCGGACGAGTTCGATCTGATTGGAGTCGCGCCTCGCAAGAGTGACAAGTTGCCACGGGAATCGGACAGGAATGTGTTCCTCGATCTGGTGCTCTCGGCCAGAAAGAGCCTGACCCTGAGTTATTCCGGGAAAAATATCCGCGACAATTCCGCAAAGCCTCCTTCGATATTGATATCCGAACTCCTGAAATCGCTGAAACCGGCGCTTGCCGTATCGAATGATCCGGCCGATCTTGCTGCGGCTGAAAGGATGCTGGTCGTCGTTCACCCTCTTGCCGCTTTTTCCGCCGATTATTTCAATGGCAGGGGCGATCCCCGTCTGGTGAGCTTTCGAACCGACCTTTGCGAAGCCCTCAGAATACGGCAGGAAAGTCAGGCAAAACAGCAAAACGACGCATCTTTGACCGTTTCATCTGCGATGGCGACGGACGAGAGTGACGATGACACGACAACGGACAAATCCCTGCCTTTTTTTACCGGTTCTCTTCCGAAGCCCGAACCGGTATGGCAGGAAGTCAGTCTTGAACAGCTTGTCCGGTTTTTCAGCCACCCTGCCCGTTATCTGCTAAGGCAGCGTCTGGGTATCCGGTTTTCGTCAAAAGAAGAGGAATTGCCTTGTGCCGAACCGTTCACGATTGACCGGCAAAACCGCCGACAGCTCGCCAACAGGCTGTTGCCGCTCTTCCTTGAGGGCCACAATGAAGAATCGATCCGTCTGGCGGCGCTGGCCGGAAATGAATTTCCTCCCGGGCAAATGGGTAAAAACCGGATGGAACAGGAACTGATGGAACTGGCGGCTTTTGCAAGGGCGGCACAGGCTGACTTGCAGGCCGATGTTCTCGCTCCGGTAACGGGCAGCCTCGATTTCATAATTGATGGTGAAGAATGGCGATTGTCGGGGTCGCTGACGGAATTGAGGCAAAACGGCCTTGTCCGGCTTCGTTACGACAATGGCAGTGCATGGGATTATCTGGCTGGCTGGATCGAACACCTGTTTTTGAATGCCCTTGTGCCTGACGGCATTGCGCCGCATTCGGTGTGGTATTACAAAAATGAAAGCGTACGGCTTCATGCTTATAAAGAGGCGAAAAACAGGCTTTTCGAACTGGTGGACATTTACCGGACAGGATTGATGGCTCCGGTCCATTTTTTCCCGCGTTCCTCGTGGGAATTCGTCTCCTCTGACGACAATATGAACAGGGCCAGAGGCGAATGGGTCCATGCGCAACATGCCAATGGCGGCGAACATGCCGAGCGCTACACGCAATTGGCGATGCGTGGGGTGGACAATCCACTGGATGACGATTTCATTGAATTGTCGAAACGGGTTTTCGTGCCGTTATATGGACATCTGAATGGGGAAATATCATGAGTTTTCCTGAAGAATTCGATGTTTTCAACTGCCCTCTTTCAGGCCGGATTCTGATCGAAGCCTCAGCGGGGACTGGCAAAACCTGGAATATCGGAGGCCTGTACCTGCGTTTGCTTCTGGAAAAGCAACTGGAAGTGAAGCAGATTCTCGTCGTGACATTCACAAGGGCGGCAACGGCGGAATTGCGCGACCGCATCCGGGGAAGGATCGCAAAAGCGCTCTCTTACCTGAATGGCGTTGATGATCTGGCGGACGATACCTTCCTGCTGGAACTGCTCGGCAGGCAGCTTGAGACCGGTAATACGCACGCGGAATTGACCAGTCGCCTGCAACTGGCGTTCGAGTCCTTCGATCAGGCGGCGATTTTCACGATTCACAGTTTTTGCCAGCGGGCACTGGCGACGACGGCGTTTTCTGCCGGCGTCGCGTTTACCGTCAGGACTGAAACGGTCGACGAGGAAATGGTGCTCGAAGCCGTGCAGGATTTCTGGCGACGCCACATCGCCAACGGGCACCTGTCCGCCGCTTTTTCGGCATGGCTGGAAAAGAAACGGGTCACGCCGGAAAAACTGATGCTGCTTTTGCGAAGGCATTTGAGAAAACCGCTGGCACATGTGCTCTGGCCCGATGAAATCGGGGCTGCCGGAAATCAGGATGACAATCCGCAGGCGTCTGGTCTGGAGACGGCGTTTCACGAAGCAAGAGTATGCTGGCACACCCGTCGTGAAGAAGTGCTTGAAATCATGATGTCTTCTTCTGCCGATCTGAATCAGCAGCGTTACAAGCCTTCTGCGATTGAAAGTGCCTTCGGTGCTTTCGACAGGCTGTTTGCGACCGGCGACCCGCTTGGAATGGTTGACAGTGTCGGCAAAACGGAACTCCTGACAACGTCGAAACTTCTCGCCTCGACCAAAAAAGACAGGACGACGCCCAAGCATCTTTTCTTCGGACTCGCGGAAAAGCTTGTGATTGAATGCCAGCAGACAGAAGCTGATCTTTCAATGGCCTGGATGCGATTGTTAAAGCGATTTCTTGAAGAAACAGTCGCTTTGCTGAAGGCAAAAAAACAGGAAAAACGGGTGGTCGCTTTCGACGATATGTTAATCGACCTGTACAAGGCCTTGCATAATCCCGAACTGCCCTGGTTGCCCGACGTGCTCAGGCAGCAATTCCCTGCCGCTCTGATCGATGAATTTCAGGATACCGATCCGTTGCAATATGCCATTTTCCGTTCGATTTATGGCGAATCGGACTTGCCGGTTTTCATGGTAGGCGATCCAAAACAGGCGATTTACAGTTTCCGCAACGCCGATTTGCACACGTATTTTGCAGCCCGTTCCGAGGTCGATTATCACTACACCTTGCCTGAAAATCACCGATCGACTGCTGGCCTGATCGAAGCCTGCAATACGGTTTTTTCCGTCAATTCACGGGCGTTTCTCCAGTCTGGCCTCGATTTTCTGCCAGTCAGAAACGGAAACCGGGAACGGCCTGAACTGCTTGATTTGTCTGAAACTGAATCGGAAGCCAGTCTGACAATATGGCGCTTGCCTGACGAAAACGGCGAATGGATAGAACGTACCAAAGCAAAAGAACGCGCTATCGAAGCGACGGCCGATGAAATCGCTCGCCTTTTGAATGCGAGTGCAAAAGGAAAACTGACGATTGGCGAGAAGCCGGTTTGTGCCGGGGATATGGCGGTTCTGGTCAGGAGCCACCGGGAAGCGTCTATGGTGGGCAATGCCTTGTCACGCCGTGGCATCGGGAGTGTCTCGCTTTCTCATGAGAGTGTCTTTTTGTCCCGGGAAGCGAGGGAACTGGAATGTATTCTGGCAGCCCTTTTGTCGCCCGGCAGCGAGTCTTTATTGAAAGCGGCTCTCTCGACTGAAATGCTCGGGTTCAATGCGGGAGAAATGGACGTCCTTTCAAACGATGAAGCCCGGTTGTCGGACTGCTTCGAACGGTTCGAACAATACCGCAACAGCTGGATTTCCAACGGCATCGGCTATGCATTGCGTTTCCTGATGGATCGGGAAGGTATTGTGAAGCGGCTTCTGGCCTTGCCTGACGGTGAAAGGCGCATGACGAACCTGATGCATCTGGCTGAACTGTTGAACCGGGAAAGCGAAAACAACGATGCGCCAGACGCCCTGCTCCGCTATCTGGCTGAAAAACGCGAGAGCGACAAGACGGGTGAAGAGGAAGAATTACGGCTTGAAACGGATCGCAATCTGGTCCAGATTATGACGGTTCACCGTTCGAAGGGACTCGAATTCGCTTTTGTTTTCTGTCCCCTGCTCTGGGACGGCTATTCCAGACGGATGCCGAATGCTCTGGAAGGCATCGAGTATCACGATAATGAAAAGCTTGTGATCGATTTCAGGGAAATGGACAAGGAAACGTCACAGGCGATCAAAAATGATCAGGCGATTGAAACGGCGGCTGAAAGCCTGCGTCTGATTTACGTCGCACTGACCCGTGCGGTGTATCGCTGTTATCTGGTCGCGGGCTGTTACAGCCGTTCAAACGCAAAGCTGAAAACGGCGGAATCGCAACGCAGTCTTCTGAACTGGCTGGTAGCCGGAAACGGGTGTTCGCCCGATGAATGGTTCCTTTGGGACAACCGGAAAAAAGAAGACGAAATCGCTGCCGGACGAAACGCCATAGAAGAGGCATGGAAAGCGCTTGAAGGACGTTGCAGGGATATCGTGTTGTCAGATTTGCCGGAAAATCGCGGGGTGAGCCTGACTGAAACGGAAAACGGGCATGACACGCTTGCGGCAAAAACCTTTAATGGCCGGATCGTTTCGCGCTGGCGGATGAACAGTTTCAGTGGCCTGATGCGCAACGCTGTCGAATTGGACGAGTCGGGCGACCATGACGAGTATGTTGTGGCTGAAACTGACGGTTCTGTTGTGATGGAAACCGCACAACCGGAATTGTCCACCATTGACGCAGACGACATTCTGCTGTTCCCGAAAGGAACCTTTGCCGGAAGTTGCCTGCACGCGATGTTTGAAAACGCGGATTTCACCGACCGGGAAAGCTGGAACACGGCAATTGAAAGTGCACTGCAGCAGTTCCCTCAAACGGCAGAGGTGATTACCGTTGAAGATGGCAAAAACAGTTACCCCGACCTGAAGGCAATGGCAAGACGGATGATGGAAGACGTGCTGAATACGCTTTTGGGTGATGGTATTGTTCTTTCCTCGATCCCGAACGAAAAACGCCTGACCGAACTGCCGTTTTGTCTTTCGGAAGCGCCAGTATCGGCGAAAAGCCTGAATGCCCTGTTCAAACGTTTTGATTACCCGGTCCCGCAACTGGTTTTCGATGATATGAACGCTTTTCTGAACGGGTTCATCGATCTGGTGTTCGAGCATGAAGGCCGTTTTTACGTTCTGGACTGGAAATCGAATGTTCTCGGTACGAACAGGGAAGATTATGGCCCGGCTCCTGTTGCGATGGCGATGGCTGAACACGGATATCACTGGCAATACCTGCTTTATACCGTTGCCCTGCACCGTTTCCTGTCATTGAGACTGCCCGGTTACGACTACGACAGGCACATGGGAGGTGCGCTTTATCTGTTCATCCGTGGAGTCCGGCCGCAGTGGAGTAACGAAGATGGAACACCTTCTGGCGTGTTTTTCGACAAGCCGGATCGCTCCATTATCGAAGCGATCGACAGTCTTTTGAAACCGGCGGGAATGAAAAACAGGGAGAATGCGCCATGAGAAAGCCGTTTTTCACCGAATCCCCCGAGCAATCCCTTGCACGTGCCTTTGCCGAACATATCGTGTCCTGGGCTAGGCAGACCCGCGAGCTTGACGATCCAGTCGCCAATACGCTGAAAAAAGCGGCATGGCAGGTGAGCATGGCGGTTTCATCGGGTGATTCATGCCTGTTGCTGGATGATCTGGATGAAAATGGCGATAAGACTGATGTCGGCATTATCCGGCAAATGCTTTTTGACTCCGGTGTCGTGGCAACGCCTGATTTGCCTGGAAACTGCCCGCTTGTTCTGGACGGCGAAAACCGGCTTTATCTGCACCGGTATTTCGGGTATGAACAGACACTGGCCGAATGTCTTGTCAGACTGTGCCAGCCTCGTGAGATCGATACGAAATTGTTACGCCCTCTTCTCGATTCGCTTTTTTCACAAAACAAAAGCGACAAAACGCCAGACTGGCAAAAGATGGCGGCGGCACTGGCTTTGAGGCAATCCCTTCTGATTATCAGCGGTGGCCCCGGCACCGGCAAGACAACGACTGTCGCCAGCCTTCTGGCATGCATTCTGGAAACGTCTCCCGCCAACCGGATCATGCTGGCTGCCCCAACCGGAAAGGCGGCCAAACGGATGCTGGATTCGATTTCGGAGCGAGTGGATCTTTTTCCGCTGCACATGCAGCCAGCCATCCCGAAAGAAGCGTTTACCATTCACCGGCTGCTCGGCATTACTGATAATCTGGCGAATACCCGTTACCATAAGGGCAAACCCCTGCCTTGCGACACGCTGATCGTCGACGAAGCATCGATGCTCGATCTTGCGCTGGCGTCGACACTGTTTGCCGCATTGCCTGAAAACGCAAGGGTCATTCTTCTGGGTGACAAGGATCAGCTGGCCGCCGTTGAAGCCGGTTCCGTTTTTTCGGAACTCTCTTCCCGATTTGTTCTGTCCGGCTCATGCCGTGACGATCTCGAAGCGCTCACCGGATACCGGCTCACGGATAGTGATCTGCCGGACGCGGAAAATGATGTATCTGACGCTCCTCTTGGCGACAGTGTTGTCTGGCTGATGAAAAACTACCGTTTTTCCGAGTCGTCGGGTATCGGGAGGCTGGCAAGCGATATCCGTGACAAACGCATTGCGGAAGTGATCCGTTTCCTGCGTGAGCAAAACGACCCGCTCGTCCAGTGGCTGGATATGGACGATACCGGCGTTGTATCCGGTTTCGGGAAAACAGTTTCGGAGCAATTCGACGATTATTTCAATGTCGTCAGGGAAAATCCATCCGACGTCCGGCTGGTTTTTGATGTTTTCAACCGCTCCCGCATCCTTTGCGCGGTTCGGGAAGGACCGTATGGAGTGAACGCCGTCAACCGTTTGCTTGCCAATGCGATATTGAAAATGCAGGCTGACGGGAATCAGGCAGGTAAAAACCTTCGCGAGAAATGGTTTGCCGGACAGCCGGTTATGGTCAGGCGAAACGATTATGTCCTGAAACTGTTCAATGGGGATGTCGGTATTGTTTTACCGGATGCTGCGGGAAATTTGTCCGTTTATTTTCCGGATGAAGACGGTTCTTTCAGGTCTGTACCACCCTCACGGATCAGTGACTTCGAAACGTCTTTTGCGATGACGGTTCACCAGTCACAGGGGTCGGAATTCGATTCTGTCCTGCTTTTGCTGCCGTCAGAACACTCCAGGGTATTGTCCAGAGAGCTGATTTATACCGGCATTACCCGTGCCCGAAGTAAAATAACGATTGCATCCCGGCTGCCTGTTCTGCTGGAAAGCCTGCAACACGATTCTGCAAGACGTTCAGGCCTCGTGAAGCGGATCTTCGAAATCACGACTTGCAGTGGATGAAAACGATGAAAAAAACGTTTTCCTTTACGGTGCTGTAGCCAGTCAAAACGGGTGTTACACTTTATTTTTATGGATGAGTCCGGTTTGGGAATACAATACGCCCAAATCGTTTTGAACTCATGCTCAATATCTTTATTCGACCTGTTTTCATATGGATAAAATTGCTAAAAGAATAGAAAATTGCCGGCGCCATCTGAATTTCAGTCAATCCGAATTGGCACGAAAAGTCGGCGTAACCCCTCAGGCTGTGCAAAAATGGGAAAAAGCCAAAACCGTTCCCCGGGGTTATACATTGGAAAAACTGGCCGGTGTGCTTGGTGTTTCACCGGCTTATATCCAGTTTGGAATTACCGATGCATCTTCTGGCGGTCATTTTTCCGTAGAAGACGAAAAGACCGAATACCTTGTAACCGGCTGTTCAAAACAGGAGGAATGGCCTTTTTCCATTTCCAGAGAACAGTTCAGCCACTTCAGCGACGAGCAACGTTCTCTTATCAATCGATATATCGAAATTCTCTGGCAATCGGTCGACCGGAAGGAAAACTGATTCCTTTCACCCACATCTCCCCGCTCCATTACCCCCTGTTTTGTTATCTTTCAGGCAAAACGCTTCATACACTTTTGACACCTTGATGCCTTAAAACAACGTTTGGCATCTTCTAAAAAACCTTTTCGGAAAACAAGGTAAACTGCTTGCCGCCCCGTTATCTGGATGGCCTATTTTTACACATGACGGGAGTTGGTTTGAATTGTCTGTCAATAAGCTTTTTTTAAATGGACTTATTGATTTTTAGCAATTTTGTTTATAGCTTGTTTTTTATAATTTCCGTTCTTATTGGGAAATGTTGTTTGACGGATGCATTATATATTTAGGCTATTGGAAAATGTAAAATTTCAGTCAGGTTCAGGTTATTCAAGAATCTTCGAACCGTTCTTTTCATGACATTCCAATCTGTTTTCATCCAGCATAAACCGTTGGATCAAGCGAATTGTATTCGGCTTTAAAAAGATGTTCGTTAACAAATTTAACCATTTTTTACTGTTTATTACAACCGAAGGTTGTAGTATTGCCGTTGATGCGGTAACATTCGGGTGTATCATTTGTAACTTTAAGTTTAATCAAGAATTTGTTTTACTGATTTTTATCTAATGAAGTCGGTTTTTGAAACGAATCATTTTTACGCCAAGATCTAAAATGGACGAACTTAAAATGAAGGAAATGCTCACCAATATTCATTTCGAAATTATCCGTAATTCCATTCTGACGAGTCGGGAAATTGCGGATGGCGTCGGTGATTTTATTCAGAGATATACAACCGGAAGCGAATTTGCCGAAGTTTCCGTCGCACTCATGAATGAAGACAAGGATGAAGTCTTTGCATTGATGAAAAAGATTTTGAATGAAGCCATCTGGTATATGGCAGAAGAACAAACGGAAGAAGAAAACCAGGAACCTAAAAAGGAATATGATGACTGAATATTCGCATATGATCCATGAGGGACTGGAGGTCAGCATCAATGCCCTCGTCCAGTCGATCAACGGGCTCATGAACCGGGAACAGAATCTGCGGGAAAATGGATTGTCGGACAAGGCTGAACGAGTTCATGCAACGATTGAACGTCTTTATGTTTTACGTAACGAACTCATTCTTATTTTCAATGAACAAAAAAAGGAACGGACGGACTTTGTCTGACGCCGTTTTTTCCTGAATTACGGTAAAGGCGAATCTCTTCGTCTGTTCCTCCCGGGACCTGCCATCTGGCAGGTCTTCTTATATGGAGAATGACCTTGGTTACATTCTTGAGTTTGTCCACTTTCCTTGTGGACAAGCTTGTGCAAAAACGATGTATGGCACTCATAACGCCTTGATATTGAATCCTGTTTGAAAATATGCCTGTTTTTCGGGCAGGCTGTTTCATATTTTTTCCGGTACAGACAATTATCGATGCATAAATATTGTCTCTGAAAGCTCAGCCATTATCTTGTTGTCTGACCAAACTCAATGCCGGTTTTCACTCTCACCTGACAATGCTCCTGTATAGGCTTCTTTTGGATTTGCCGATTTTATTTTTGTTTGAAAACCATTATGGACGTACTGGAAAACATCATTGTCGCCTCTCTGGCTATCGTAATGACCTCTCTGATTGCGGTGCTGTATCATATACGGCAGCTCTATGCGACGGCGCCTGTCATGTTCCAGAAGAAGTCGGATAGCGGTTACGATTCTGTTTTCCAGATCGTCGTGACAAACCGCGGCAATCAGGTTGAAGAAAATATCGAGCTTGAAATCGATCCTTCCATCACGTTCGAAATTGTCGCCGCCAGTGTTCCGGACGTGACGAAAGACGGATCGACCGTTCGCATCGAACGTATTCACCGTAAAAACGAAGTGATCGTTTTGATTTCCACCACCGAGATCCATTTCGGATCTGCCACAATCCTCTCTGTCTCGTCCAATAATGTCAGCGGTCGTGTTTGCAAGACCCCGAAAGATATCCCGTTCAATTATGGAATGACTTCGCTTGCAATCCTGCTCCTGCTCAGCGCATTTCCCGTCGGGTATTATATTTATCAGGTCGCCGGTTATGTCGGGGACAAGGTCGATGAGGAAAAACTGGCTCCCGTGACGAAGGAAGGCTGGAGCAACCTGGATGAATATCAGGAATCGGATTTGCGGAAAAGTTACAGTGATCAGGAATTTCCGGTCAGACTCTCGCAGGTCAAAAAGAAGCAGGATTATGGCAACGATTCCGTTCCGGTTTCCCTGAAGGATGAATGGGACAATATCGATAAGGATAAAGATGCCCTTTTGCAGTATGAAATCAATAACAAGACAGCAGACAATCTTGGCGTCATGGCTTACCGGCGAAACGGGAACGCAACGCGCCCCTATTTTGCTGAAGTCTCTCCGCTTTCGAAGGGCGTCATTATCGTTCCGGTAACAGGACAGACCGATTCCGGCAATGTACAGGTCGAGTTCCTTTTCCGGCTGAACGATGAATGGCTTGAGAAGATCGTTCATTCCATCGATGCACAAAAATTGCAGGAAATGAAAAATGAGGACGCTTCAAAAACGGATGGAGGCCAATCGTTTAAGGCCAGAAAACTGGCCAGCCCCTCAAAATAAGGGGCTATTGCTTTTCAGCAAGGGATGAATGATTCCGTTCTGGCCTTTCGGAATATTATCTGCACCTTTTCAGTGCGTATCCTGCATTTTTCCTGAAATGACCTCGAACATTTTCTGCATTTTCACGACGGTCTGGTTTTCGGGATCGATTCCGTATCGTCTGGCAATCCATGCCGGGTCGTTCCATGACAGCATGGTTCCATCCGGTGATTCCCATACGAGTATTTTGAGTGGCAGATCGAGTGCCGCTTCAGGGTTTTCCTGCATCAGGAAGGTTCCGACGGCCGGATTGCCGAAGGAAACGACTCGTGCCTCCTTCATGTCCAGCCCCACTGAAACGGCATTGGCTTTGTGATCGACTTTTGAAAAAACAGGAGCTTTCATGTTTTCGAGTGTCGAAAGCAGTTTGTTCCAGACTGAATCGACGTCGCCGGGTACTTTGCTGTGTATGATTCCATTTTCCATCTTTGCCATAGTTATCTCCTTGTGACTGCCGGACGCCGCGTTGACGGGAAACGCCTGAACGCATAACAGGATTCCGGTAACGAGCGCTTTTATGAGGCCTGTCGTCAGAAACGGCTTCAGGCATATTGAGACCGGATTTGTGTTCATTCGTTCACGGTAATCCCGGTTCGATTGATCGGCATTCATGTCGTTTCTCCATATCGTGTGGCTTCAGAAAATATTTTCGTACGGTCAAAGCATTCGGGCTTGTCCGGTATGACGGTATTGTCTGAAAAATGGCGCTTCTTTATTGACGGACCCAACGATATAATACGCCACACTATCCATTACTGTTTTTCTGAAGATGAATAAAATCCACCGTTTTTTCCTTTTCGCTCTGATGCTCCTGTTTTCAGCCCATTTACAGGCTCAAACCGTTATCGAAAGCGCTTTTTCGCCTGATGACCGGGCACAGGAACTGATTTTGAAAGTGATCGATTCGTCCCGGGAAAACCTGCGTCTTGCCGCGTATTCGTTCACTTCTCCGGTCATCATGAAAAGGCTTCTGGCCGCCAAAAAACGCGGGGTGGACGTAAAGATTATCGTCGATGAAAAGGGCAACCGTTCCAAAGCCAGCAAGGCAGCCATGAATCTGATGGTCAATGCAGACATTCCATTAAGAACCGTTTCCAGTTACCGGATTCATCACGATAAATATATTGTTGTGGATGGAAAGAATGTCGAAACAGGCAGCTTCAATTACAGCCAGTCGGCCGCCAGAAATAACAGTGAAAACGTACTGGTGATCTGGAACAATCCGCAAATCGCCAGCCGTTACCTGTCGCACTGGGAATCCCGCTGGAATCAGGGTACCGATTGGAAATCGGAGTATTAGTCTTTTTTTGCTCCAGAATAAAAAAAGGGCCGGCTTTATGTCGGCCTTGTTCACAGGGATTGAACAAAAAAATACTCTGGTTTGGGAAAAGATTTGACCTTATAGTTGACGCAAAAAGCGTGCCATTTTTTTACGATACGATGAACGCTTTGCCCTGATCTGACCGGCAGATTGCCCCTGTTGGCGACAGAGCGACCCTGAATCCGGCTAAAGACCGTTTACAAGTTATTTTCAGGATCTTTCCGGTTGACGCCTTTCACCGGTTTTCCAGTGAAATCGTTTCCTGCCTTGTCCATATCGTGAATATCCGTGCCGACCAGCTCAGGTATTTTCTTTTCGATGTTATAAACGGACGATTTGGAGAATCGGACGGTTTTGTCGAGTTCTTCAATGATCGTCATGCCGGTTCTGTCTGTTTTTGCCGGTTTTCCAGTTCATCTGTCAGGTTGATCACGTTCCGTATGCTGTCCTGAACCGAAGCGATTTTATAAATTCGATTCCAAAAACGGGAACCGGATTCGCCGACTGTCCGGCAGACCGGAGAGGCTGGTTTTTCAGGAAACCGTCGGATTCTTTCAGCCGCTTGCGATGCGCGTCCATTCTGATCAGGTTTTCCAGTTCGATCTCGTTTTCAAACCTGAACCCGTTGAGACAGTTCAGAAAGACCTGCATGGTCGAATAAAGCGATTTGAGCTGCAATACCATTCCGACAGCGGTCATGCGGGACACGAACATGGCCTCTTCCCTTCTTTTGCGATCGTCCGGCTCCGCCAGCCAGGGTGAGACGGCGGCCGCCCCCATTGTCCCGATAGCGGTGGTCATCGACCAGTCCATAGCGTATGCGGGATTGCGCCAGTAGAACCCGATAGCGGTGAAAATCCAGCCGGCCAGTACGGCAAAGAGCGCATATTTGTATAAATTGTTATGCATGGGAAGGGAATGATTTTGTTTTCCTTTTTTCACTCTGGCCGTATCCCGTGAAATGAATCCGATTTTCGTCAAGATTTTCGTGACTAATTCTTCTTGCAAGGCTTTGAAACGAAACGAAGCATCTTGCCGGCGTGTCCAAATTTCAAACAGACGATGGGATGAAAAATGGCGTCGGTCAATAAAATCATTCTGCTTGGAACCGTCACGACAGCGCCTGATTTTCGGGTACTGTCGGGAGGCTCCATGATGGTCAGCCTTCAAATGGAAACGACTGTCGGGGAAGAGACAGAATCGCATGATGTGACGTTTTACGGGCGGCTGGCTGAAATTGTCATGCAATACGTTGCCGAGGGATCCGTGATTTTTGTCGAGGGGAAAATCCGGTCGAGACAATACAGGGATAAAAAGGGCGTCGAGCGGCTCGTAACGGACATTGTGTCGCAAAAAATGCAGATGTTCGGACGGAAAAAAGATATCGTTTCCGACACGGACGATCTTTTTTCAAAAGACAATCCCTATAAAAAAGCCAGGGAAGGCAGGGGCGATCCCCCCGACTTGTCCAGATTCGAATATGACGACTGGTAATACACTGTTTCAAACAGGGATTTCAGTCGAAACTTTCATGACGATTATCTCTCTATAGGAATTCCAGGTATTTTAGTGAGGCGATCATGCCCGTTGCCCAGAAAAGCGCCATTTCCTTTGCATTGGTTCACATCCCGGTTGAACTGTTTTTGGCTACGCAGGATAACGATATTCATTTCAACCAGTTGACCGGCGACATGAAGCGGGTTCGATATCGTAAAACCGATGGTGCCGGTCATGAATTGAAAAATGAAGATATCGTGCGGGGCTTCCAGTACGAAAAAGACCGTTACGTCATTGTCACGGATGACGATATCGAAAAAATCAAGACCGAGAAGGATAACAGTATCGATATTCTGCTTTTTACGGATCTGTCGTCGATTCCGACGGTTTATTTCAACAAGTCTTACTACTGTGTGAGCGGGAAAGGCAGTGAAAAAGCGTTTGAACTCCTCCAGCGCGCCATGAAAGACACCGGAAAGGTGGCTATCGGCAAGACCGTTATCGGAACGAAAGAAACGATGCTGGCGCTGGTTCCGGAAAAGGACGGGATATTGCTCCAGACGCTTTATTTTCATGACGAAATCCGGGAAATCCCGAAAGAACGGGCTCACCCTCCCCTTGATAAACAGGAACTTGATATGGCGAGGCGCCTGATCGGATCGATGGAAAGCCCGTTCGAGCCGGAAAAGTATCACGATGAATACCAGATGCGTCTGAAAGCGATGATCGAAGACAAGATTGAGGGCAAGGAAGTGGTGGCCGCCAAACCGGTAAAATCAGGTAACGTGATCGACCTGATGGATGCCTTGAAAGCCAGTCTGGAACAAAACAAGCCGAAAAAAAGCCGTCCGGCACAACGCAAAGCCGGATGATGCCTTTTTGATGAAAGGAGTGTGTTATGCCTCTGCCAGCCCCGAAAAAGAATGAAAAGAAACAGGAATTCATATCCCGTTGCATCAAGGAAATGACGCTGGATGAGTCCGAACGTTTTCCGACACGGTCCCAACGTGCGGCCATCTGTTATTCGCAGTGGGGTGAAACACCCGAAGAACGCCGCCAGTACGCGGCGGCCAGAAAGAAAAAACCGTCTCCGAAAGCTTGAAAAGGCTGAAAATGGACATGTTCGACTCACGATCTGCTGTCCCCATGCTGATCGGGGTCGAAAGCGGGCCTTTTGACGATGAGGCCTGGATTTACGAACTGAAACTGGACGGGGAACGGACACTGGCCTATCTGGACAGGAATGGCACTTTACTGGTCAACAAGCGTGCCGTCAGGCTGCTAGCCAAATTCCCCGAACTGGCCACCCTGAATGATGCCGTTTCCCGACGGTGCATTCTGGACGGCGAACTGATTATCGTCGATGAAAACGGGCATCCGGATTTCGAGGAAGTGAAACGCCGGTCCCTAATGACCCGGACAATGGCGATTGAACGGGCTGCAGCCCTGCGGCCTGCCGTTTTCGTCGCTTTTGACATCCTTTACGATACGGACAGGGAAATCATTCACCTTCCCCTGATGGAACGGAAAGCCATTCTTGCCGATGTAGTCCGGGACAATGCGCAAATGTCCGTCGCACGATATGTTTCAACGCAGGGAATCGCTTTTTACGATTTGGCGAAAGAAAGGCGTCTGGAAGGCATTATCGCCAAACGCAAGGACAGTCTCTATTCGCCCGGCAAACGGACGAAAGACTGGGTCAAGATCAAGAACCTGATGGACGACGATTATATTGTCTGCGGGTACGTTTCCAATGCGGAATACGTTGTCAGTCTGGTATTGGGACAATACGACCGTTCCGGCCGGATTATCTACAAGGGACGTGTGACACTGGGAAAATCGTCTGAAGATTTCGCCCTGATCGAAAAACAGCCGAAAGTGAAGTCCTGGCCTTTTACGGAAAAGCCGCCCGCGTACGTCGACAATGCCACCTGGATCAGGCCGAAACTGGTTTGCAAGGTCGCTTTCATGGCGCGAAACCATAACGGCCTGATGCGGCAGCCGGTTTACAAGGGCTTGCGGCCGGACAAGACTGCCAAAGAAGCCCGTGAACCGGAAATCATGGATTGAGCCTCTCCCTTTACAGTCTTGTCCCTGCTTCCCGGTATCGAAAAAACGGCCTGAAAACCTGAAGCGGCGAAACCCGTTCAATTTCGTCAGGAAATGAAGTAAAATGGCCAGCTCTGGTCGTTAGCGAGGGTGGCGAAATTGGTAGACGCACCAGGTTTAGGTCCTGACGCCAGTGATGGTGTAGGGGTTCGAGTCCCCTCCCTCGCACCATTAAACTATTGATTTTAAATATTTTTCAAAAAATAATGTCAAAAACATGCGTGAAAAAGGCATTAAAATGACATGGTTTGCCAGTATTTTGTCTGCCTCTTTATCCTTTATCCCATCCTTCTTCAGACCCTTACCATAAACAGGGTGACCACCCGGTTCGGGATGTCAAAATAGACGATTCAGCAGTCAATCATTTCCGTTCATCAGCCATCGATCCCGATGGCTTCTCCCATAATGACGTAACGGTTCACTACTGAAATGACGTAAAATTTATTGGCTTCCGTGGTCAAATCGCCAATCAGTTTGTGACTTGTCTGAATATCGATTTCAACCGGCGTGTTTCCGGTCGAAAAATAGATGGTCGATTCGAGATGGCCGTCAGGCAGCGATGTCACGATGACTTTCTTTACTTCCCCTAACTGGTAAACCCTGTTTTCTTCGACAACTACGACGCTTTGTCCACTACCGCCATTTTCCGGTACCGTACCAGTAATGGTGACGACTTCGGGAACCGTTCTGAATCGGTCAGGATTCGCTGCATCATAAGGTGTATAACCCAGTGCGTCGATGATGTCTGCCGGGGACATGGACAAATCGATGCCCAGCGCTTCCCTTGCGGCTGCCTTGTCATCGCTGTCCGTGCCAAGTAAAGCTGACAGATAATCTCTCAGTTCACCTAGCGCGGCTTTCATCTCTCTGGTACTGGTTTTGGGTGTCTTGCTGCCGTCAAGCAGGGATTTTTCCGGTAATTTCGTCATTGTTTTCTCCATAAAAAAACCTCCGCGGAGGGAGGCTGGTCGTTTGAATGTGAATTGTCTTTTTGTGGCGGTTTGTGAAACGTTCGCTATTTCCAGCTTGCCGGAATCTGGCTGTAGTTGGACAGCGAATTGGCCGAGTTGCCGTTTCCGCCGAAGCAACCCGACGTGGTGGGTGTCGTTGAAAAACTGCAATTCCACAATTCCGGTGCACATCCCGTTTCAGTTCCGTATGAGTAGGACCCTCTTGAAAAGCAATTGGTGAAATTGATTGTTTCAGCGGAGGCAAAACGGCTCCCGGCATGGATGGTGTCGTCAGTGAATAACTCGCTTGCCAATACCAGACTGGTACATGCGTTGAAACAGCTGGAAAAATCGGTGACCAGACTGTTTCTGGCGAACAGACCTGAAGGGACTGTTTTCAGTTTGTTGCAATAGTAATAACAGTTTGAAAAGCTCGTGGCGGCGAGATTGGTGTCGAATATCCCTGAAGGTAATTCCGTCAGGGCCATGCACATTGAAAATGTCCGGTCGAAAAGCCGGGCCGCACTGCAGTTTCTGAAAACGGAAGAAGGAATATCGACAAGTGCCTTGCAACTGGCAAAACAGCTTGAAAATTTAACGGCACCTGTGCAATCCGCAAATATTTCATCGGAAATCGATGGCAGGTTTGTACAGTTTGCAAAGCACTGGGAAAAGTCCGTGACGCTGGCAAAGCCTTTGAAAAATGCCGGTGGAATGATCAACAGTGCAGAACATCCATTGAAACACATGGCAAACGAAGTGACTTTGCTGCAATGGTCAAAAAGTCCTGCCGGGATGGATTCCAGCGTCTGGCATCCTGAAAAGGTCTGGGTGAAAGTTATCACATTCGTAGAGGTGTTGAACAGGCCTTCAGGGATCGCCGCCAACCTGGCACAGCCGGAAAAACACTGGGAGAATGTCGTCACTTTATCGCAATGATCAAACAAGCCATCGGGAATGGTTTCCAGTGAATTGCAGTTCATGAAGGTTTGCGAAAAATTGGTGACGCTGCTATTGGTATCGAAAAGACCCGAAGGAATGGTTTTCAGGTTTGTACAGGTACTGAAACAGCTGTAGTACGTCGAGACATTGACGAAATCACTGAACAGACCAGCGGGCAATGCTGTCAGACCGGTGCAATTGCCGAAGGACTGGAACATGTTGGTGTTTTTCGTGCATCCGGCAAACACGGTCGAAGGCAGGTTCTTCAGACTGGTGCAGTTGTAGAAGCATTTGTTAAATGAAGTGATATTCGGGTTCTGGCTGAAGAGATTGCCACAGACATTCCCCAGATTGGTGCAATTGGCAAAGAAATTGGTGAAATCCGTGACCGGGTTTCCATTTCTTGCCGTCATGGAACAGAGCGAACTATCCACGCTGACTAATAGCGTATCCGTATTGAAATTGAATTGCGGTATTTTTCCATCGGAACTGGTCATTTTTATCTGCCATACCTTCCCTTCGACATAGGTATGAGTGAGTTTCTCGACAGTGACGTTTTTATCGTCTTCGGAGATGAGTTGTGTCGATGTTCCGTCACCCCATTCTATGACGACATTTTCAATACCGGAATATTGACCGGTTACCGGATTTTTGAACGTGTAGGACAGCGTCGGACTTCTGCCGGAATCGATGCTGATCCGAAACGACGGGTCATTAATGCCCTGCGATTTCGCCTTTTGCATCAATAATGCTCTGAACATGGTTTGGCCTTTCTCTGGAGAGGTATTTCCCATAAAAAAAGACCTCTCTGATCAGGGAGAGGTCCTGGGGGAATAAAAAAAGGGCGCAAAAGCGCCCACACCGACATTTTAATGAAAAATTATTCTTCGGTCAGCTTGTGCAAGAAAAATAAACGGGAATATCCGGTCTCATGGTATGTAATGAAAAAGGCTGCATTTCTGGCAGCCTTTTTGTTGAAACTTCATCAGGTGAAACTAGTCGGTTATCCATCCCCATTTCCTGTAGATGGCTTTACCGTCGGAGGATTTCAAAAATGAGGTAAAGTCGATGGCGGCTTGCCGTGTTTTTCCCGATCGGGTGAGAGCGACTGCCGTATCACGATAGATCACGTATTTTGATTCGATCGGGACAGCATCGGCCAGCTTTGGATTGGATACCTGCCAGATGTTCCAGATGAGCCAGACATCCGTATCGGGATGGCTGATCCAGTAGTCTTTGGCCAGTGCTGAATTTCTGGCGTAAAAAACGATGTTGTTTCTCAGAGCCCGTACGGTTTCGATATTGCCCAGCCGTCCCGCCGCATCTTCCCAGACACCGTTCTGGCCCGCTCCGTTAACGACCAGCACTTTAACGCCGGGTTTTGTCATGTCGCTGAACTGACGGATTTTTTTGGGATTGCCGGGTTTGACGAGCACAACTGCCTCCAGCGCCGTATTGCTGCCGCACTGGGAGGCTGCGGCGATCTGC
>OGXI01001282.1_pt1 | contig 21111 bp, 11 predicted proteins | sample 1576221 | NCBI WGS metagenome assembly OGXI01 (sample SAMEA3541523, study PRJEB24748) | human gut metagenome | biome: human gut; feature: human-associated habitat; material: faeces | place: China | collected 2012
TTGTTCCTTTTAAAAGCGGTGCTTTGTCGGACTTTACCGTCCAAGTTTCCGCACCGACCTTTGCCTGTGCTATTTCGTCAATATCGGTTAAATCTGTGAGCATAAAACCGACTTGACCGATGTGGCGGTCTGCGTTTGTTCCCGTTGTTTTGTTACGCTTTTTAAAGCGTTTTACAAGCGGTCGTGTCACAATAAGCGAAACAAGTGACACTGCAAGGAACACCGCCGACTGGATTGTTATGTCGCTTGTGAATATAGTTGTTATGGCTGCACAAACCGAGCCGAGAACGAACCATATTGAAACAAGCTGCGTTGTAAAGCCTTCGCAAAACAACATAAATATTGCAAAGCCTATCCACACTATCGGCATATACTGCTCCATAGGGCTGTCACCCTCCTTTTCGCATAATTTTAACACAATATTATATATTAGTCAAACTATTTTGTTGCTATTTTATGCGTTTTCTATCGAACATTTTCATCGTACAGAACAGTCTGTCATATATTATGTTTTGAATTTTGCTTGTATTCTATTCAAGCATTAAAAAGGAGGCTCTTTCGAGCCTCCTTACCGCAAATGTTCTACCCTATCTTGTTATAGAAACCATCTTAGTAAGTTAATTGATGTTATATATTTTTGCATAATATGCCTTAACTAAAGCGTCTATTATATTAATGATTAAGCAGACAGCGCCAATATATTCAGTTAGTGCAATCAAATCATTAAATATCGCAGAACTTATAACACCATTTTGACTTAAGAGGCTAATAACAGGTTTTATAGCGATGGTAAGAGCAACTGCTATCATTCCTGCAGGGAACGGTTTTCCATTGTAAACTATTTCCTCGATTTTCGGCAACTTTTTCTCAAACAAATACTTTACATAGATAAAATAGCAAAGAACATATATTGCAATCTTAAATATAACATATATCACATTAAATGCCGTAATCTTAAACTCAATAAAACATGAAAGTAAAAGCATGGTAATTGAAACATAAAAGAATGTCACTCCCCTGTTTAGTATCACACTCCATTTAGTTTTATAGTGATAGATAAATACGGTTACAATTGACATAATGCAAGACAAAATTCCTGCAGTAATAAGAAATGGTACTACACGATCATCAAAAACCGAGAAACCTTCAAATGGGTTAACTTGCATCATAAATATCTGAAAGGTTATAATTAATACCATTAAAAAGTTGTATGCAAAATAGCTTAACATTTTAAATATTAAGTCAGGAATTCGCATTGATAAATATCTGAGATTCACAAATGTTTTAATTTTGCTATAGCTATATGTTTTAATATCAATATTCATAATCATCTATGCTACCTTTTAATACCAAGATTTTATATGTTCTCTTCCTGTTTTTCCGTTCCATTCAATTCCATCAACTAGTATGGAAACTCTTTCGAGCCTCCTTACCGCAAATGTTCTACCCTATTCCGACTGATACTTTGTCTGAATATAACTTAATATAGTTTTTAACAAATTATATTACTTTTTTTGACTTTTGATTTGTTTTTGTAACTTCATCCAAACCTATAAAGTACATACCTTTTCTTTTTGTTTTTTCAAGATGGATTTTTTCCGAATCAACAAGCAAACCCGTATAGGAATTATTTTCAGATTCGACAAAACAGAATATTCTGAATTTACCGAAAGTTACGGTTTTGTCGGCTTTATGTGCAGAATCGGAATATGCGAGAATATCAGTTTCACGATTTGGCACTGCTACAAAAAGAACCTGCTCACCTGTCTTTTTATCCCGCAATTTACAAGCTCTGATAAATTTGTATTCGTTTGGGCAATGACTCTCAGAAAAATCAATATGCTCAAATACAGTATATTCAGCATTTCTGTTTATCATAGAAATTTTATTGCTTTTCTTTGTGTAAAGTGCAGGAGAAACTATATTAGTTTTTTCATCAACCATAAGAACAAACATACTGTTTGACAGATTAACAATCGTATCATACACAAAATGTTTAACTCTGTTATACCTCTTATTTGTGAAAGAAGTTTCAGAAATGACAGACTTAAAATACATATTGTCAAATATACATGAAACAATAATACAGATAAGTTGAATTATTAAAAATACAGCTAAAAGCAGAGGACTATGTCTGTAAACACCCAGACTTTTAACTAAGCCTCCAAAAATATTAAAAATCATTAAACCATAAACCTCACATTAAATTAAATAAAATTAATAGTATGTAGGATTTTTACATTGCCATGCATATTTCTTGCCTATTGGTCTGCCACAAGATCTACATTGTGTTTGTTTTTTAGGAAGGTTAGCCACCGGTTGCTTTTTTTGGGTCAAAGGAGGCTCTTTCGAGCCTCCTTTCAGCAAATGTTCTACCCAATATCAAAAATCAAGCGAACAACAACGTTATACAATATGTGCAAAATATCAAAAAAACTAATTTCAATTGCAGAAAAATAGATATTTTAAAATTCTTTCTTACAATTATTTCGACACCTCTATATTTTACAATCTGGCGATATTTTATTAAAGTTGCAAGCAGAAGGCATAAACTAAAAAGCACACAGAAAATAAAAATCCAAAAGCTAATTGCATAACTGTCAACAAAAACATACCTAATATATATAATTGATAAGACTCCTATACAGGAAAATATATAATTAGGAACGGTGTAACAAAAAATAGTTTTTTCAGTAAAATACTTTTCAAAAGGTGGAACGATTGAAATATTGGTTGCGTCATATGCTTCTCTAGAATCATACATTCGCTTTAAGCCTATAATGATTTGATATATTGCAAAAATAACTATTGAGTATATGTACTGTAACTCTTCACTTTCATAAAATTCGGCGACAGACAAATAAATATAATTTTGCAAATGCGAATCAGCCAGTATCCACAAAGACAATATTTGAGTTATACAATACCACAAGATTAAGCTCGTATAACACAACGGTCTTTTGCTTTGGTCATATTTTAACACATCATATTTTACAGTAAAAAATATGAGCAAAAAACTAATCAAGAGTAACAATATTGTTAAAACAATGCCAAACACATCTGTTGTTTTAATAGATTTATAGCATGGTAACATAAAGCTCAAAATACTAAAAATGTATAAATGAAAGCCACCAGTAATAATATTAACAACCATATTAACAACTGTAATCAAATAAGAAATCAAAAAAAGCAAAAGAGAAATTAGATATACTTTCTTTTTTTTACACACCACACCACTTTCTTTCATTTTCACTACTCCATTTATTACTCCAATATGTCGATAAGGAAGTTGTTACTAAAGAAGCTACCACTGAACACACCATACCTCCTATTCCGGGAAAACATGTAGAAGCCAAAATACCTACACCAGCCATAAGAATATCAAATCCAAATAATAAACCTTTTTGTGAGTCGGTTAATAAAGGATTAGAAAAATTAACTGCTGTATCAACACTAATTGAAAATATACTGAATGGAGCTGAAAGAGCCGCATTGAATTTTAACGCTGCTAAAAAAGGTTTTGGTGCTTTTGCAACCGCACCTGCTGCTGTACTAAGCCCAGAATTAATCGTACTAACTGCATGTGTAGCTCCAGTCGAACCTGAGGATTGTTTGTACTTTATAAAATCCCCTTTGTCATTCACTCCATAATAATTTGTACCATGACACTTATTATATAATTTTATTCCTTTTTCGGTTTGTAAAAAAGCTCTACGTGTAGAATCGCATTTTGGGCAAGTAGGAGCACCGCAAGAATGCTCTCCATTTGGATCAGAAAGATTAACTGGATTATTACCACAATAAGCAAAAGTATTAGCATCTAAAATGCTTCCGCCTGACTGGAAATAACCGTCGGCATTGATAAAACGGTGGGTTATTGTGTCATAGTAACGGCTCATCAGGTAGTAAAGACCTGTTTCTGTGTCCTGATAATAGCCTCTGTATCGGAATGGATTCAAATTACCGATATGGTTCGGGTTTGTGATTGCATTTCCGTTATTATCGGTTATAGAAATCACATTACCCCAAGCGTCATATTCATAGTGCGCTTTGAGTTCACCTACTCCGTTATAAATTCCGACAATATCGCCACGGGAATTATGGGTGTAATAATACGAATATTCGGTACCGCCGTCAGTCAGAGTATATCTGACATTATACAAAATTCCGTTTGCATCGTATGAATAATAGAACTTTGCGTCGCCACGGGTTTCATACAATAGCTGACCATTGAGGTACGCATATGTGTATTTTACTCCGTTTACGGCTTTAGTTGTACGAACACTGTCACTGTCATAGCCATAGCTTATGCTTGTATCACCGTTTGTGAGTGTTGCAAGCTGTCTGCCGTTTTTCCATGTCATTGACATTCCGTCACGGTATGTAAGCGGATTACCGATTTCATCATAGGTTATGTTCTGACCGTTATATGATGTGAGAACATCTCCCCAATTTGAATTGTTATATTCATACGCATTGCTTGTTGTACCGTTTGAATCGGTAACAGTTTCGGATATAAGGTTACCACCGGCATCGTAAGTATAGTTATAAACTTTGCCGTTCAGCTTATCATCTACGCTAACAAGCTGATTCATCATATCGTAATCGTAATGATACTGTAAAACTCCGTCTTTGGTAACATCAGTAATATTACTGTGTGCATCATACTTATACTCATACTTCTCACCGTTGATAGTTTCGGATTTCAACTTTGTAGTTGTATAATCCGAACCACGCTTACTCGCAAAGTAAGTGTATGTTGTATCAATAGGTGTATCGGTGGAAGTAGTCAGTGATGTTTTTGTAAGACGGTTAAGTCCGTCATAAGTATAATCGACCTTTTTGCCTGTGCTTAAAGTGAAAGTTGCAGGCAGGTTATCTTTTCCAAATGTGAACTTGTTCTTTACAGTTTTATCAGTTGTCTTTGTAACAAGTTGTGTAATGTTATTATTGAGGTCATATGAATACTCAAAACCAAACAAGAGCTTGTTGGAACTTCCTGTTACAGATGAGTCAGCAACAGTCTGACGAACAAGTCTGCCTGTTGTATCGTATGTGAAATCAGTCAAGCGTTTATTAAGATAATCGTTTTCACGAATTATATTACCGCCACGATCTGAATACCAGTTAAATGCGGTTTTGCCGTTATACTTTCTTGTTTTTACATTACCAAATTCATCATAAGCATAACTTACATTTTGACCTGTACCGTAAGTTAAACTTAAAAGAGGTCTGTTGTTTGCACCGTAAGAATAGCTTGCAAGTGACTGTGAGCCAACCTTTGAATCAATCTTATTGCCGAATTCATCGTACTTAATTGAATAATCAGTTCCGTCACGAGAGATTTTTTCAAGTAACTTTGATTTTGATGAATAAGAGTATGCGATTGAATACTCGTTGCCGCTACTGTCAGACTGCTTAACCGACTTAATTTGATCGGTATTGCTGTCATAAGTATAGTCTGTTACAACAGGATTTTTGCTGTCAAGCTTATCTGTTGTCTGCGTGAGGGTACCTTTGTTACCGTCATACTTATACTCAACCTTGTTGCCATCCTGATCGGTTGCACTTGAAAGCAAGCCGTTTGAATCATAAGTAACTTCACTTTTTAATATACCTACATCTGTTACTTTAGAGTAACACTTTACTTCAAGCGATGTAGCCAAGCCTTTCGTACTGTAAGTGTAGTTATAATTCATATGTGTTTGGCTTTCGATTTTAGTTACATTATGATTATCGTCATATGTGTACTCATAAGCGTAGCCTTTAGCATCAATATTCTTTGTTAAGTCGGAATTTTTATATTCCATAGTTGACTGCTTTTTAGAGTTATCAACTACACTGATAACTTTTCCGTCTTTATCATAAGTATAACTCATTGCGTTGTCTTTTACAAGACAAATATTATCAAAATACGCATAATTTCCCTGATTTTGATAACTGAGATATATTGTTATGGTTTTAGGAGTTTTTACTTTATTTGTTCCGTCACTCAAATTAAAAGCTGCTGATGTGTATTGCCAACCTGAAATCGAGTAATTAAACGGTGCAGGTGTTTTGTACTTTGTGGATTTATCCGAATAAGTGATTTTTACGGAAATTTTAAACTTCCTCGTATCATCCTCATTCTTTGGAACAGCATTTGCATATGCCCAACCGCTGACAATATATGTATCTTCTTCTTTTCCTGTAATATTTACATTCTGACAGATACTTTTTACTTTGCCGGCTTCACCTTTTATACGGAAAGAATATTTTCCTTGTTGGTGTGCTTCGCTTTTACAATCAATTGCATTATTCAGAGTAGAATATCCGTCATACCATGATGTTGGCAATCCGTTTGACGAATACTTTTCAAATCCTGAATTTTCAAGCATATTGTAGTTATTTGCTACTGTGTAGGATTCAAGCTGAATTCCGTCAAAATACACTGTACCTGTTGACTGCTTTAAAGCAAGGTTTATTCGTGTTTTGCTGGAATTTTCAGGCACTTTAAAAGTTGTACTAACTCTTTGCCAACCGTTATCTACAGCTGAATCGGTATTTCCAACTACAAAATCAGAATATGAAGGTGTAAATGTGCCGTCAGAATTATGAGATTCAGCACAGATAAACGCACCTGCATTATCAGACGAACCGTTTATAACACCTACCGTTTTTATATAACCTGAAAGTGTGTAAGTTTTTCCCGGCTCTAAAACTGTGTTGCTGATATCCTGATACACTCTTCCTCTTGATGTTCCTTCATATTTTGATACAGAAATTGCAAGGGATTGTTTGCCGAAGTAATGCTGTGATGTGTCATATTTTTTCTCAAATGTATTTGTTCCACCCCAAGCACCGGCAGTCCAAGAAGAATCGGTTTCCATATTGGAATTTGAAATAAGGTTAACTGAATTTGAACCTGTTGAATAGTTTGAGTTAACCTTATTTAACATTTTGATATTGTCTGCAGCAGAATTCTTTACGCCGTCTGTGTAAGTATAAACAGACGCACCTAAATCTCTTGTTTTTGTCTCGCTTTTTATGGAGATTGTTCTACCGAACTCATCAAACTGATATGTTGAAGTTAAATCGTCATCCGTGTTTGCGATTCCATCCGCACCGTATGTCTTTTTAACCGTTGTATTATACTTTGTACGGTCAAATGTAATTTTCTGACCTGCTGTGCCGTCTTTGCCGTATTCCTGAATCGCAGATACTTTCTTGCCCGATGCTGTACTTGTGTACTCAAACACTACTTTGTATCCGTCGATATCTGTAATTGATTTCAACGCTTTGTCATTGTCGTATGTAAGTTTTATTTGACTACCGTCAGGTTTATTGATTTGATATAAAAGACCGCTACTATCTCTAAATTCAGTTTTCCTTCCTGCCGGATCAACCGTATATCTAATATATTTAGTATCACTTCCTGCTGTCTGCTGAAGTAATATTTTCTTATTACTTCCGTCTGTAACAGAATTTATTGTAGTACCGTCTGAAGCATAATTTATTGTCGTTTTATTACCATTGGAATCTTTTGTACTTGTAAGAAGACCTTTGGTATTAAAGTAAATATAATTATCTTTCTCATCTTTAATAGCATACTTGCTACTTCCACTACCTGATGTAGTAAGTTCAAGCTTTAAGCCGTCTTCATCAAGATATTTCGTTTTTCCATTTTCAGTTTTTTTGTAGAAGTAATGCTCTGTGCCGTCTCCATCGGTATATACATATGGATAATTATCCTTACTTGTACCTGTTAAACCATATTCACTTGACGGTAACAATGTTTGTTGTATATTAAGTCGCCAACCTCGACCGACATACGGTGTAGTTTTTGAATACTTATCTCCTGCCATATATCCGTTATATACATGCTGTACCGACGCAGGAGCATATCCGCTTGCTGTTGATGCATCAGAAGTTACAAATGTCAAATTACCTGAATAATCGTTTACATATGCTGTTCCGGCTGAACCAACAGAAAAACTTGAATATGTCCAATAATCTTCAAGACCTTTGTTGTTTCTGTAAACAATAGTAAATAACGGACGAGGAGTTGATGTTGATGGATAGTTAGATGAATAGAACTCAGCACACTGCATTTCGTTACTTTCATCAAGTGATTTTAACATAATGCCGTTATTTGCTTCGCCGTTATACCAACGCTTAACACAAGAAGTTACATTCCAACTATGCCAAGCCTCTGATTCATTTTTAGTAAATGTTTCGTAATCAACAACCTTTGAATTGTATGACGGCTGATTTTTCCATGTTAATTTATCCTGTGACCAAGAAGCATTCGGTGAATACGCACCAATATTCATATCCTGATAAAAGTCCTTATTCATCAAATGAATATTCAAATGAGCTTCAACTACCATATCACCTTTGTTAAGTGTCGGCAAAGAATTCATTTTAAAATATGTACGGTACATTCCGTTACCCCATGTTCCGACATTACCAGTACCTGTATAGCCACTGGTACTGCCATAGCCGAAACAAGTTGACGGCTTTGATGAATCAACATATGTACACTGAGATTTCTGCCAGTTTTGACTTGTAGTAAATTGCGGATCAATAGTTACAGGATAACTGCAATCCGAAAGGAACTTTTTATCTGCAGAAACTTTGAGCGTAAGCTTATTTTTCTTCTGTTCTGTTATTGATAATGTTAAGTCCGTACTTGTTTTGCCGTCATTGTCATACATAAAAGGTGCTTCAATTTTATACACAGCGTCACCTTTAGAATTCAATAATTCTACTGTTTTGTCATCTACAGATTTTGCAGTAAGATTATTAAATTTATACTGAATATAAAAATCGCTCCTTGCATTCTTATTCTTTAATATAATATTTTCTTTTACACCTGTTGTGGTTGTAAAATACTGAACATCTATATCATCATAAATGTTTTCGTATGTAATTTCAGATGTAAGATTTTTTAATGCTGTAAATTTGTCATTACCTGTCAGCTTTTCATCATTGTTTACTATAGTTGACTTTACTTTATTTGTATCCTTATATCCCCAACTGATTTTTTGGTTATCTCCCTTGATTTTAACCATAGAGTTCTCTTTGGATTTTTTAGAATAGTTAACCTTAAAATCGCTCTTTTTATTAGTATATTCCTCTGTAACTTCATCAGGGGATGCTGAATTTACGGTTTCATTTTTCAAGCTGTTATCATAATCAACCCATTCTCCTGCCGCATTTTTGTAATGGATAGGCTCCTTATAACTTACAGCCATTGTAGTGCCGTCATCCAAACGGAACTGCTTTGAATATTCATCTCTCTCGTCTTTGATTTCTGAAAGAATGTTTCCGGTTTTGTATTCATCAGAAGATTGTTCTTCATTCGGAGTTTGAGTTTTAACTTCTGTATTTATCGGCAGATTTTGTGCAAACACTTGTGTTGGCAATGAAAATGCAATCAATGCACATAAAGTTACCGATGTTCCTGAAACAAGTTTTTTTAATTTTTTATTCATACTTTCCTCCTTAAATCTAAATCTTGTTGTCAGTTTCCGCAATTAAATTACAACTATCACCTCATTTTAATTTTTACTAAAAATTGTTTTTATCACCTTGCTTTGTTTATACGGTGCATATGTTATTGGTTTAGCATATATTTTTTTCGCATAATGTTATTATATATCACATTATGCGAAGTTGTAAATATATTTTTGAAAGTTGTTTTATTTTTGTGAACTCTGACAATATAAAATACTTGTATTTGTACAAATTACCTGTTATTAGCCTTTTACGACCTAAATTTGGGTATAAAAAAAGAGCCTATTGACTCGTAACATAACTATTAATAATTCGACATACTCCTTTATGTATAATTAGTTTTGACTCATACAACGGTACACTTTTAGTGAACTAGTCACCTTCCGAGTAGAGGGTGCTAATTTCGCAAAATGTTTTTAGAATCCAACGGATATATCAATCCACACCTTTTCTGCAGAAGGTGACATAGCAGTCATAAAACTGATGTACCCCCAAAAAGTTAGGCTTTAATTATTTTTTGTTTTTTAGCAAATAACCTTTGTTATTTGCTATTTTTTTAAAACAATACAAATTTTGCAGAGTAAAGATCCATGAACCGACCTCCAAATCGTTAGATTCTTGGTCTAACTTTTTGGGGTCGGTTCAAAATTATTTATATGAACCTGTTGACAAGCGAGAAACTAAATGACTATCTTGTCGATATTGAAAATCAGGCTGAAAATATGTTTTTTCAAATCGTAAAGCAACTAGCAGAAAGCGACAATATAACAGAAGAACTTAAGGCAAAAGATCAGATGGAATGGGTTGCACAAATGAACAATGTTTGCAACAGAACAAGAGAAATTGTAAATTCTAAATTAATTTTTATATAGTTAAATCCGCTACCAAATTCTAACTGGTAGCGGATTTTGTGTTATACTAAGCCGAAATATTTTTCAAAAAAGTCTTTTAGCTTATCAATGACAGTTTGTTTTTTCAAAGCCCTATTTGAACCACCTGAAAATCTTGAAATTGGCGGTAATATTTTATCAAGATCTGTTCCTGTGGTTTTTATTTCACCATCTCTGAATGAGTTCTCTATAAATTTTTGAGCCTCATCGTGTTTTAGCTTTTCATCTTTGATGATTGTTTCTAAGTCCTCCTCTTTTTGCTTTTTAACAAAGTCTTTCCAGTCCTTTTCAACATCTGTTTTTACTGTCATTTGGGCAACAAATCCCTCAATTAAAGCTTTTTTGCTGCGCAGCTCAACACTTGCATCTATTGATTTATTAATATTAGCAAGAATCGTTTTATCCTCACAGTTTGATTCGTGATATTTGGCAACGAGCATCAAGATATAATCTATATTAACCTCGACCTGCTTAATAAGTTCAATTTCAAAGACAATGTCATCGTTGATTCGTTCTTTTTCAATCTCGCTTTTTTTAGCATAATCTTGATATAAGTCAATATAAATGCTTTGATAATCCTGTAAATCTCTAACGGATACAGAACTGTCGCTTTCAAAATCATCAAAACACCTTAAAATATTTCTCAATTTCAAAATGCTACCAAACAGTTTGATGAATTCTTTTTCGTTATCCTCGCCAATGATTTGACTGCTTATCGGAAATTCATTTATCAGTCTGGCTACAAGCTCGTTATAACCTTCAATATGTTTTCCGTGCTCATCTTCATAGCCATTCATATACTCATTGTAAGTTTTTAGAATAACCATACCTCTTGCGTTTTTATCTCCAAAAAGCGCTAAGGCATTATTAGTGGCTGTTTCAAGGTTCCTAAAACAAACAATGTTTCCAAATGTTTTAACTGAGTTCAAAATACGATTGGTACGGGAAAACGCTTGTATCAAACCATGATCTTTTAAATTCTTATCTACCCATAAGGTATTGAGGGTAGTAGCGTCAAATCCCGTTAGAAACATATTGACTACGATCAGCAAATCAATCTCACGATTTTTCATTCTCAATGATACATCTTTATAATAGTTGGGAAATTTATCAGCAGATGTATCATAGCTAACATTAAACAGCTTATTATAATCATCAATCGCACTGTCAAGAAAATCCCGTGAAGTTCGATCAAGACCACTTGTGTCAAAATTTTCATCTTGCAAGATATCATCCGGATCTTCTTCGTTTGGATTAAAACTGAATATCGTAGCAATATTTAATTTATGACCTGTTTCCTCCATTTGCTTTTTAAATTCATTGTAGTATGCAATCGCTGCCGGAATAGATGCGACTGCAAAAATTGAATTAAAACCATTTACTTTTGCTGTTGCTTTTTGCTCTGTTACCGTATTATTCTTGGACTTTGCCATTTTTTCTACATTCGTAATCACTTTATGGTCATAATAGGAACGGCTTTGATTGCGATAAGTTTTCTGCTCAAAATGTTCAAGAATGTATTGTGTAATCTCAGATACTCTTTTAGGATCAAGCAAAGCTTTTTCACGGTCAATTGCTTTTACTTGCTTGTCATATAAAATTTCAGGGTTTTTAATCGTATTGATATAATCAATTCTAAAAGGCAAGACATTTCCATCATGAATAGCATCTACAATGGTATATGCGTGCAGTGGTCTTACTTTGTTCCCATTTTCGTCCGGTTCACCTCCGAAAACCTGTGCCGTAGTGCGCATATTCGGTGCATTGGAACTGTTAGAATTCGATGCAAAAATAGGGGTGCCTGTAAACCCGAAGATATGATAATTTTTAAAGTGCTTTGTAATAGACTTGTGCATATCTCCAAACTGAGAACGGTGACATTCATCAAAAATCATAACAATATGTTTTTTATAAACTTCATCATCTTTGTTCTTAGATATGAATTTATCTAACTTTTGAATAGTTGTGATGATGATCCTTGCATTATCATCTTCCATTTGTTTTTGCAGAATTTTAGTAGAGGTGTTGCTGTTGGCAGCACCTTTTTCAAACCTGTCATATTCTTTCATTGTCTGGTAGTCAAGATCTTTTCTATCAACAACAAACAATACTTTATCAATGAAATTCAATCCTTGAGCAAGCTGTGCAGTTTTAAAACTTGTTAAAGTCTTTCCGCTTCCGGTGGTATGCCAAATGTAACCGCCCGCCTCTTTTCTGCCGGTTTTTTTGAGATTGGTAGAAACGATAATGCGGTTTAGGATTTTTTCAGTTGCCGCAATTTGATAAGGACGCATTACCAATAATAAATCCTCTGAGGTAAATACACAGTAATGAGTCAAAATATTAAGCAGCGTATGTTTTGCAAAAAAGGTTTTTGTAAAGTCCACAAGGTCCGGGATGGTACGGTTTTTTTCATCCGCCCAATAACTTGTGAATTCAAAGCTATTAGAAGTCTTTTTCTTTTTTGCTGCGTTTTTCTCTGCATTATCTTTGATGTGCTGAAATCTTGTTGTGTTAGAGTAATACTTTGTATGCGTACCATTGGAGATTACAAACAGCTGTACATACTGATACAATCCGCTGCCTGCCCAAAAGCTGTCACGCTGGTATCTATTGAGTTGATTAAATGCTTCTCGAATTGCATTCCCTCGCTTTTTAAGCTCAATATGCACTAACGGCAATCCGTTTACCAAAATCGTTACATCATAACGGGTTTTACGTTCACCCTCATTTTCTTCGTACTGATTTATTATCTGCAAATGATTGTTATGAATGTTGGTTTTATCTATCAGCTTGATATTTTTCACATAACCGTTATCAAGGGTAAGGTTTTGCAGGTAATCTTCCTGTATTTTGCGTGTTTTCTCAACAATACCATCATTTCCATTGGAAATAACACTGCTGTAAAAGTCGTTCCATTCTTTATCGAAAAAGGTATAGTTATTAAGTTTTTCAAGCTGAGTACGGAGGTTGTCAATTAAATCCTGTTCGCTTTTTATAGTAATGTATTCGTAGCCCTGACTGACAAGGCGTTTTATAAAATCTTTTTCAAGTTCCGCTTCGCTTTGATAGTCGGTGCTTTTTCTTTTTTCGGGCGTGTATTTAGCGACAACCGTACTTTCAGTAGAGCTTGCCACAATTTCAAAGTTATTCATTTTCCGTTGCCTCCTTTTTCTTAAAAGTTAAGAGCTTATCTCTGTAATATTCATATTGCTTTTGTCTTGCTTCAATTTCGGCAGGTAATCCATCACTGATATCATTGCAAAGCTTATCGAAACGATTTAGCAAATTTACAACTTGCTCTTGTTCGTCGATTGATATTATTGGTATCTGTAAATTTTCTATTACAGTTCTAGACAAACGAGGAATACTTGCTTTTCTTACATTAGAATAGATAAAGTCTTGTTTTGTAAGTAAAAAGTAGTAAATGTATTTATTGTTAATTTCTCTAAGATTAGAAAAAAACAAACAATCGTCTGCAGCCCAAAAATTAGTTTCGCAATAACCTATTTCACCTGCTGCGCCTGCACTAATAACATATGTTGTATTTCCATTACAATTATATTTGTCATAATATCCCATAGGTGCAAGACTGTTTTGGTAAACAGGATAGTTTCCATTTGAAATAAGTTGCTTTTTAACTACTCTAATTCCACGGGAAATATCCGCAACTTCAATGAGTTTTTTCTTAGGTGCTGATTTATAATTAGCGAAAAGTCTATCTCTATAATACTCATACTGCTGTTTTCTCGCAGTGAGTTCCGCAGTGAGTTCCGCAGTGAGTTCCGTAAATTTATCCAATATACGAACGATTTCTTCTTGTACCGGTAAAGGTGGAACAGCGATTTTTAATGCTCTAAAATCACCGCCTGTTAATTTTGGAATATTGCCGTGAATCAAGTGTTTTACAGGTACAGTTTGTAGATAATGAAATAAGTAACGCAGCAAAACACCATTTATCTCTGAAATAATATGAGCATGATTGTTCACCCATATTTTTCCTGTAGCCCAAGTAACAATTGGGGTTCCTGTTTCGGTTACAACGCTACCATCCTCGCCGACAAGAACAAAAGTACCATCAAATATATAATTAGATATATAATCTTGAATGCCATTTGCTCCGTAATACGGATATTTACCTGCTTCTCTTGCGGATTTTGTTACAGGTTTTCTTTTGTTATCCAAGATTTCACAGCAATTTTCAAGTCTTCGATATTCTACACCCTCTGGGCAAAGTTCATTGATAAGTTGTTCTAATTTACTCATTTACTTCACCTCCGGTATGCCAGCCCAAGGTGCCTATCGCATCCATTAGTTCTCTGTTAGTTTTTATTTTTTCCAGTACACCTGTAACTAGTCTATAAAAAGCATCAAATTTTTGTAATGCCTCATCTTCATCATAATCTCCATGAACCACATCACTAAGCTCACCAAATAGTTTATAGCCATCTTCAGCAAATTCCAAAGGAATGATATTACACTGATCTTTTACCAGTGTAAGAATCTGACTAAATGGTTTAAGATTACCATTTGCTTTCCTTGTTTCAATGGGAGGATTTGCTGCCTCTGCTGTTTGGATAATAATTCTTTCAAAAACCTTTCTTAAATAAACAATAGACCCTGCTCCGAATCCTTCTCTGGCAGCCTTTCTGGCTTTTTCTAAAGCGTTTGTAAAATCACCGTAAGTTTCAGTATTTAGCGAAACTGCTTCAGAAAATTTTTCGCTTCTTTTTACAATACGCACATAAGGATATTGACTATGTATATTATCTTTCTCTCTGCACTCAAGCAAGAACCACATTTGCACAGAAGCCCCGCAACGAGGGCATTCAAGAACACAGTCAATGCTGACAGTCTTTTCGTTTACACCAATGCAGAACAAGTCTTTCCCGGAATAAAATGTGCGCTGATCGCCGCAATTATTACAATAATAATTTAATGCAACTTTACCGACCGCAATTTTTTTAGAATTTCCGGTTTTAAGCTTTCTACTGCCCAAAAAGCCTTCTATTTGTACATAATCTGTTGTTATCGGTTTTGATAACACATCTGATAATCTCATACATTACGCCTCCTCAATTTCAGCTATAATCGCATCAATTTTGGCACGCAATGTGTTTTCACGCTGAACAATTTCAGATATTTGCTCATTGAGGACAGCTATATCAATAACTTCTCTTGTATATACATTCAATAAAATTATTATCAATCAAGTATTTTCTGATTTTCTGTTCTGCGCCGCCACGATACATAATGCCGGGAAAACAAACAATAGCCGCCGTTCCGTCTGTAGCAAGCCAGCTAAGACAATGCATAATAAAAGCAAAGTCCGCTTTTGATTTAGGAGCCAGTACACCGGCAGGAGAAAAACGAGGATCGTTTATCAGTGTTCCATTGTCAGAGCCTTCCCACTTAATCGAGTACGGCGGATTTGAAACGATGGCTTCAAACGGTTCTTCATCCCAATGCTTAGGATCAGTCAAAGTATCGCCGTGTTCAATGCTGAATTTATCGTAACCTATATCGTGTAAAAACATATTGATACGGCAAAGGTTATAAGTCGTAATGTTGATTTCCTGTCCAAAGAATCCATTGCGAACATTATCTTTACCGAGAATTTTTGCAAACTTCAAAAGTAATGAGCCACTTCCCACAGCAGGGTCGTATACTTTGTTTACTTCTGTTTTCATTTTACCATTATTATCAAGAAGTGAAATTTTTGTCAGAAGTTCAGATACCTCTTGTGGGGTAAAAAATTCACCACCGCTTTTGCCGGCATTAGAAGCATACATTCCCATTAAGTATTCATAGGTGTCCCCAAAAGCGTCAATGGAATTATCTTGATAATTACCAAGATCCATATCCCCGATAACAGTAATTAATCTTTTAAGTCTTTTGTTTCTCTTAATAACTGTTGGTCCGAGCTTATTGCTGTTCACATCTATATCGTCAAACAAACCTTTGAAGTTTTCTTCGCTTGGACTACCTATAGCAGACGCTTCAATGTTTTTAAAGTTCGTTTGCAATATTTCGTTTAAATTCTCATCCAAATCAGCAGTTTCTACTTCTTTGCCGTCTTTTTCCGCTTGATCTTTTGCGTCTTTATCAGCTTTTTTTATTCTGTTTAATAAATTTCCAAACAATTCGCTGGGTAAAATAAAGAAGCCTTTTTCTTGCACCATATCATCTTTAACTCTTAAAGCTTCATCATCACTGATTTTCGCATAATCAAAATCAGTATTTCCTGCTTCCCATTCACCTTTATTGAGATAAGTTGTAAGGTTTTCAGATATATATCTATAGAACAGCATACCTAAAACATATTGTTTAAAATCCCAACCATCTACACTTCCTCTAAGTTCATTTGCAAGCGCCCATATTGTACGGTAAAGTTCTGTTCTCTCTTGTTCTCTTTTATTATCGCTCATTTTTGTATTCTCCGTTCTTTAATAGTTTTTCGTAATCTATACCATTTCTCAATTTTCTGCACAAATCTTTATTTTCTAAGGTTTTTGCGATATCAGCGGGCACTTCATTTCGCTCTTGTGCAGCCAAATCAAAAAACAACGCTATTTCTTCAGGCTTTGGTTTCAATAACCGAAGCATTGCAATTTGTCTATCGGGAGGAGGTGGATTAACTTTACCGCTTAAAATATCATAAAAATAAGCCGTTTTACGGGTGGTCTTGACTTAGAGCGACAACCACCGGCATGGCCGGTGGGGTAAGAAAAAGCGAAAGCATCGATTAGAAAAAGAAAGACCTCCTTTGGTAAAATGGAAGCGGGTAACGCCACCGCACCAGAAACCAAAGGAGGTCATGCCCAGATAGACAAAGAAAGCTTATCACGCAGGGAGAATTTTGAATAATGGGGCACAATGTTTCGTGCGTACTGGAGCCTGCGCTTCCAGACTAGCTGTACGAATGCTTACAGGATGAGTGTATAAAATCGGATGTTAAGCGTGGATGTAAGCGTACCGATCCAGCCGCGGCCTCATACAACACTAGATTAAGAGACGGGCTGGACACCCGTTTTACGAGTGATCTTGACTTTATTGGGACAATTTTCGTACGGAGGCCCGCTCTACAATAGAGGAACTCATCAGGTATTCCGATTGGACCGGCTGTCCGCTGCGCAGGGCGTTCATCAGTTCGATGACTTTTTTGCCAATGGCTTCATAGTTCTGGGCCACACTGGTCAGAGGGATCTCCAGATGGCTGCACAAGGAGCTGTTATCAAAGCCGGTCAGCGATAAATCGTCGGGAATGGAAATCTTCAGCAGATTGGCCTGCTGCTCCACATAGGAAGCCAACAGGTCGAACGCGCAGATAAGCGCGGTGGGCGGCGCTTCCAGGGCCATGATATCTTTCAGATATTGATTGACGCGGTGGGCGGCGTCCGGGTTATTTTCCCGCAGCATGATATCCTCCACGTCGTTTTTCTTCAGTTCCGCGACATACTGGCTGTTGAGCTGAATCCCATTGTCCGTCAGAGCGGCGATATAGCCTTTGAAACGTAACAACTCGTTGTGCGTGTTGAGATCGTGGCAGTAAAAGGCGATACGCTTATGCCCTTGATTGATCAGCCACTGAGTCAGATTGTACATGGCGTCGTAGTTGTTTGTGCTGACATAGGGGATATCAATATAGGGCAGCTGCCGGTCCATAAACACAATGGGGATCTTCTGTGCCTGCAGCTTGGTGTACAGCGACAGGTTCTGGTAACTCTCAATGGGCAGGCAGATAAGCCCGCCGATGTTCATGCGGGAAATTTGATCGAGAATTTCTCTTTCCCTGTCCAGCCGCTTTTCCGAATTGAACAGAGTGATGAGGTAATGGCTGTTCTGCGCTTCCCGCTGAATACTGCTGAGTATGTCAAATTGCGAGGCGGAAAAAGGCATCAAAAGCGGAATGTGTTCATAGACCGCCGAGGGGGCCACTGCCTCCCGGGGGCGCTCTTCCGGAGGAGCCGGCGATTCCCCGTCGGTGGCGATTACGGTAGAGCCGTTTTTTCTCGTGCGTTGTATGTACCCGTCGTTAGCCAGCTCTTTCAAGGCGCGGGCCGTAGTGATACGGCTCACGGAATACTGCTCCATCAATTCGAATTCCGTGGGGACTTTCGTGCCCAAAGGCAATGCGCCGCTTTTAATTTTTTCCCGGATATCGTTATAAATTTTTTGATATAGAGGCTCGTAGGATGTCTCCATGGTGATCCCTCCGGTACTATTTGCTATATACAGTATACCACAGCCTATTTGATATAGCAAATAGAATTTTACAGAGATATCCGAAGCACAATGACGAATAGGTGTTTCACGGTTAGCGCCGGCCAGTAACATCCTAAGAAAACCAAAGCCCAGAGGTCTTTATACCTCTGGGCTTTTTTGCTGCCTGCCCTACCGGGTTGGAGCATAGCAGACGATAATCATTAGGCAATGGGTTTAGGTGTCTGGAAAGGAACCCTATCCTCACAGATTTGGCTTATTCAGACGTGACGGATGTCTTATTGGTTTTGCGAAGGAAATAGAGCCCTGCACTCGCAAGCCCGGCTGCCACGATAGCCATTACATACAGGAGGCTCGAGTCGCCGGTGGTGGGAGAGGCGGCATCGGAAGCGGTATTCGTCTGTCCGGTGGTTGGCGTCGTGGGCTGGGGTTCCGGAGAGACGCTGGAATCCGGCTTTTCCGGCTCCACAGGGGACTCCGAGCCATATTGCACCAGGTACTGCGCCGAGGCCAGCCACTGCTCGTTGTCGAAGTCCCGGCCAAGAACCAGCACCTTATCCTTGTACACCTTGACAAAATATCCCTGCGCACCCTCGATGGTGGCCTGCGCGTCGCTCCACAGATAGGCCACGGAGGCCGTATTGAAAATCGTCGGCAAATTCTCGTCCCGCTCTTTCATGTTGGAAGCGGAATTCATTTCCCAATGGCTGTGGCCGCTAAACAGGATGACCTCGGGATAGTCCTTGAGGATCGCGGCAAATTCCTCCGCCCGGTCAATACCGTGCCATCCCTGATATTCGTAGGTGCCCGCCACCGTATCGATAAGTCCCTGGTGCAGGAACACATAGATCGGCCGGTTTTCATCCCGCTTTTCCGCCAGCTTTTCCCGGAACCAGTTCAGCTGCTCATCCGACAGATAGGCATACAACCCGTTTCCGCCCATCTCGCTGCCCAGGAAAATGAAGTGGGCGCCGTCGATCCACTCGTCAAAATAAATCGTTTTGGAATCTGGATTGGTGTATTCCAGGAAGGTTAACAGCTTCTGCTTATCATTGCCTGGCCCATAAAAATCATGGTTGCCGATGGCGCAGCGCACCTGCGATAGATCAAAGCCGGCCTTTTCGACCAGATCCTGATAAAGCTCGTATTGCCTTACCGTACCGTTGTCCGCGATATCCCCGTTGATCATGATACCTTTGCTGTTCGGGGACAGCTGCTTAACCTGTTTGAGCGCACTGGTGAAATGCTCGTTGTGGATAGCTGCCGTGGCGGGGTTATCGCTCAGATGGATGTCGCTGAATACCTGAAACTCATATAGCGGTTTGCCGAAATCATACTCGTTGCAGCCTTTCGGCAGCATGGCGGTGGCATAGGTTTCCGAGAGCCGTTTGCCCCGCGCGGCGTACACCAGAATCCGATCGGCGCCGTTGGGGATCAGGGTGTTGGCCACCATCGTATACGTGGTGACCTCTCCGGCGGCCTTAATCAGGGGAAACGAGGTATAGTCCGCCAGCTTCCCCTGCGCATTCCCCCAGAAAGCCGCATAGGAATCCGGGATCGCGTCCTTACTGGCCGTGATGGTCAGCTTGCCGTCGGCCGAACCGGTGAAGCGGTTGTTCCGCTCATAGACGGCGGAGGCTGGCGCCACAAGAGCCGTGTTCTTCTCGTTAATGGTGATGCCCGTCTGCGCCAACACCGTATACCCGTCGTTTTCACATAAAAAAATGGTGTATTCCCCGGCGGGCAGATTCTTCAAATCCTGACGGACGATATATTCGGATTCAAAAATATTTTTGGCTTTCCCGGATGTGTTGCCGTCTTTGGCCACGTAGTACCACCGGATGGATTGTATCGCCGCGCCGGGCGTCTCGCCGTTTTTATATATGCCTACCCAGTCATTGCCCGTCCCGGCCGCTGTTATCATAATGGCCTCGCCCTCGGTATAGGCCGCCTTGTCCGTACTCAAGAGAGCGCTGTCCGCAGAGGCAGACAGCGGAACGCAAGCGGACGCCGCCAGCAAAAGGCTGGATATAGCCGCCAAAGCCTTTTTTTGACTTTCAATTTTTGCCCTCCCTATTTGTGCTTTATAAAATACCACGCATGTCCGGAGATTTTCGGTCTGCCGCAAAGCACCGAGGCAACAGCGCACACCACTACCCGAAATCTTTGGAGGTTTGGAAACCGGCTACGAGGCCTTTTTACCACGCAACAGGAACCACCAGGCGGCAAATCCGCCGCCGCCCAGCACCAGGACGATGCCGCCGACGACAAAGGGCCAGACGGGAACCCCGCTCTTCGGTTCTGTGGACGTCGCTGCCGTCGTTGCGGCAGAGGCGGCGCCGGTGGTGGTGCTATCTTCTGCCGTGTCGGTGCCGGTGGTTTCGCCGCTGCCGCTGGACACGGCGTCGGTTACGGTCGTGGTATTGGGTTGGCTGGTGGGTTTTCCCGTGGCTTTTGTCGTCGTTTTAACGGCCGGCGGTTTGGTCGTGGGTTTAACAGT
>OGXI01001284.1_pt1 | contig 21080 bp, 36 predicted proteins | sample 1576221 | NCBI WGS metagenome assembly OGXI01 (sample SAMEA3541523, study PRJEB24748) | human gut metagenome | biome: human gut; feature: human-associated habitat; material: faeces | place: China | collected 2012
GGCATTTGAATTTGCGTGTGTCATCAAGGTTGACGGTGAAGTGAGGGCAAAAGGATACAGTGTTCGCTCTTTTGTATGAACCGGACAATCCAAAAGATTGGACTACAAACGATGATGTTCTTCGTGATGGAAACCCATTAGCTATTGAAATTGAAAGCGTATGGAACGACTTACTTAAAAAACGTGAAAAGGCAATTCGTAGAGAGAGCTTACGGGAAAATTTTTTAACAAAGCATTGCAATATTATTTATCAGGGTGCAGGCACAGAGAGTTATGTTTCAGTTGATGATGTGCGAGCTTGTAAGATGGATAAAATCAACTGGACAGGTAAGCAAGTATATATCGGTGTGGACCTTTCTATGTCGAATGATAACTGTGCCATTGCTATGAGTGCGGAAGAAGATGGGGAAATTTTTTCAGAAGTGATCGCTTTCATACCAGAAGGAAGAATTGATGAAAAGAATGAGTTTGAAAAAATAGATTATAGACAGTTTATAGCGGCAATGAAGTGTATTGCATGCGGTGATATGACAGTTGATTATGGAGTTATAGAAGATTTTGTTTTCAACATAGAAGAAAAATATGGCGTGACAATAATGTCTATAGGTTATGACCGTTATAATGCTTTATCATCAGCGCAGAAGTGGGACGAGAAGTACACTACAGTACAAATAAGACAGCATAGCGATACGCTACACCCACCAACAAAACTTCTATATGAGTTCATAATGAATAAAAAATGGCACTATGAAGAAAACAAGTTGCTTGAAATTAATTTTGAAAATGCAAAATGTACTTTTGATACAAATATGAACCGTTATGTAAATAAAAAGAAGTCAAACGGCAAAGTAGATATGGTTGTAGCATTGATAAACAGCATTTATCTTTTACAGCAAGATGTTCTGTTATATGATGGGGATTTTGTCGTACAAACAGCATAAAAATGTGTATAAAATATACATAAAACTATTGACTAATGTGTGTTTAATGTGTATAATTGTAACATAAGGAGGACGCACTGATGAAGCAAAAAGAGTTGATTAAGAAGCTAAAAAGTATCGGGTTTGATTTTTATAGGCACGGAGGAAGTCACGACATATATCGCAGAGGAAAAGATTCGGAAACGATACCAAGGCATAAAGAAATCAACGAAAGACTGGCAAGAGAGATCCTGAAAAAGTGGGGCTTATAGCCCCCCAAAAGGGTAATAATAAATTAGGAGGTCAATAGGTATGAAAAAGGTTTATCCAGTTATTTTTACACATGTTAACACTAATATACTGATAGAGGTTCCAGACCTAAAAATACTGACAGAGGCAAATGAAGAGGGGAAAGAAAAAGCATCGTTTGCGGAAGCTATTACAGTGGCGAGAGATGCAATCGGACTTTGGTGCATTTCAGCTGAAGACAATGGAGAAGAAATTGCAGGGGCTTCATCGATAAGCGATATAGATGTCAGCAAGGGGGTATTTACGGAAGAAGGCGAAAGCATTGTTTCTCTTGTAGATGTGGATTTAGCAGAATATCGCAGAAAGATGGACAATAAAACTGTAAGAAGAAACGTAACATTGCCGAATTGGTTGAATCAGGAGGCAGAGGCCGCAAACTTGAACGTGTCAAGAGTATTGCAGGAAGCCTTAATGCAGAAATTAGATGTACACAGATAACATTAAAAGACGCTTCGATATGGAGCGTCTTTTGTATTATAAAGTAAAGCAGGAGGAATGAATGATAAAACCATATAGAGACGAAATCGTTCAGGAAATTAAAGAAGCGGGACAAGAACTGATAGACAGGGCCGAGAGTCTTGTCGGTGAGGGGTTAACGGAAATTACGGATATAAGTTTAACAATAAAAGTAGGCAGACACACAGATGTGTTGGAATTTCCTGAAATAACGGTACAAACAAGTGTAGTAACGAAAAATACCATAGATAGATGGGATAAAGAGTATTTGCTGCTTAAAAAATAAAGAACTTTTCAAAACCTCTTGACTTATGTGTCACCATATAATAAGATATATGTGTCACCAAAAGAAAGGAGGTAAAAATGTCACCAAGATCTGGTAGACCAACTGATAATCCCAAAAGGCATGAAACAAGGATAAGAATGTCTGATGAAGATGTTGAAATTTTAGAGTATTGCTGTCAAAAAACAGGAGATACCAAAACGGATATCATAAGAAAAGGGATAAGAAAGGTCTATAACGAACTTAAAAATAAATAAGAAGTTGCCCGACTACCAATCAACGCAACTTCTTATGTCTGCACCAAACAAGGTACATAAATATTATAGCACTATGTACCTCTGTTTGGCAAATGTAAAGATTTGTAAATGGAGGTTTTTATATTATGAAAAAATACACAAAAGAACATACAGTGATGAATTATTACGATATATATGCGGGACTATCTGAGATAGAATCGACTTTATACATTATTTTGGAAAGTTTGGAAAGCGAGGTGTCGGGAGCAAAGGCGATACTTAAAAATAACGGCGAGGAGGGTTTATTGTCAAACATTGAAAACATAATACCCGCCCTACACTTAGTAGGGAATAATATATACGATTTGGTTCATGAATGTGAAATGTCAGATAGATTAGAGGTGTAGAGATGAATAATATGCAGATTTTTAAAAATGAACAGTTTGGAGAAGTCAGAGTTGTTGAGCAAAATGGCGAACCGTGGTTTGTTGGCAAAGATGTAGCGGAGATACTCGGTTATAGCGATACTAATAAGGCGGTAGCTATGCACGTAGATAATGAGGATAAAAAACTGAACGACAAATCGTCGTTGAGTTTTGGGCAAAGAGGGGCACATTTAATAAACGAATCAGGCTTATACAGTCTTATACTCTCCAGTAAACTCCCACAGGCAAAACAATTTAAACGTTGGGTAACTTCCGAAGTCCTTCCATCAATACGCAAACATGGTGGGTATATAAACGGTCAGGAAAGTATGACAGATGAAGAATTACTATCAAAAGCCCTTATAATGGCACAGAGCAAGATAGAAGAAAAGACAAGAGAGATAGAGCGTATGCGACCTAAAGAAATCTTTGCTGACGCTGTAACTGCTTCCCATAACTCAATATTAGTTGGAGAAATGGCAAAGATACTGCGCCAAAACGGCGTGGAAATCGGCCAGAACAGACTGTTTGTGTGGCTAAGGGATAATGGTTATCTTATCAAGAGAAAGGGCACCGATTGGAATATGCCGTCTCAAATGGCTATGGAATTGGAATTATTCGAGATAAAAGAGACCGTTATAACACATTCAGACGGTCATACATCGGTAAATAAAACTGTTAAGGTAACAGGTAAAGGACAGCAATATTTTATCAACAAGTTTTTAGGAGCGGCATAACCGCTCCTATTTTGAATAAGCAGTAAAGGAGGAAATAGCCAAGGGGATTATTCAGAAAGAAAAGAGCAGAGCCTGAACAGATTATAGATGAAAAATCTGTTTCCGATCCGTTGCTTCGGGCATGGTTTTCACCGGAAAATATTACAAGAGAAAAAGCTATGCAAATACCAGCACTCGCCGGGGCAATTGATGAAATTGCTCGGACTGTCGCCAATATACCTATAAAACTCTACAGAAAAGAAGGAAAAAGAGTTGAGGAAATAAAAGATGATAGGCGAGTTTTTTTATTAAATGAGGAAACTGGCGATACTTTGGACGCTAACCAGATGAAACAGGCAGTCGTAAGGGATTACTATCTCGGACGAGGTGGTTTTGTTTATGTAGATTGGGCAGGAACAGAAGTTGAATCATTAAGATATGTTTTTAGTGAGTATGTGTCTATTGCCCCAAACGCCGATGTTATTTTTAAAGATTATGCGATATTAGTACAGGGGAGAACATTTTTCCCTGAACAATTCGTGCGAGTTTTAAGAAATAGTATTGATGGAATGTACGGAAATAGCATAGTTGAACAAAATAAGCAGCTTCTTAGCGTAGTATACAACTCACTTCTTTATGAGGAGGGTCTTGTAAAGACCGGAGGGAATAAAAAAGGTTTTGTAAAATCAGTAAAAAAATTAAGTCAGGAAGCTATCGACAAACTAAAAGCTGCGTGGAAGAAACTATATCAGAACAACACGGAGAATGTTGTTATTCTCAATGAGGGGTTAGAGTTTCAAGAAGCCTCTAACACATCAGTTGAAATGCAGCTCAATGAGAATAAAAAGACCAACGGAGAAGAGCTTAGGCGGCTTCTCGGTGTACCTGACGATATAAGCACAGAGCAGGGCGATAAAGCGTTTATAAAGTATTGTATAAACACCTTTATGGGTGAGTTTATGACGGCGTTAAATCGTGCCTTGCTTCTTGAAGATGAAAAAGGGGTATATTACTTTGCTCCCGATATGTACGAATTGACAAAAGGTGATGAAGATAAGCGATATAATGCATATAAAACGGCAGCGGAAACGGGTTGGTTACAGATTGATGAAATCAGAGAGAAAGAAAACATGGAGCCGCTGGGTATTGATATGGTTAAACTGGGACTGCAAGATGTCTTGTATGACCCTAAGAATAAACAAGTATACATTCCAAACACAAACAAAATTGTAGACCTTGGGAAAGGAGGTGTAAGCGAAGGGCAAGAATTGAACTCAGAGCCGAAAATGGAAAAGAATCTGTCATCATTGACGGATATGTCAACGTAACAGGCAGAGATTCAAGACCAATACCAGACGGAAAAGGTGGATATTTCATTGAAAGAATAAACCGAGGAGCGTTTGGCAAGGCATTAGAAAAAGCTGAAGAGGTTAGAGCGTTGCTAAACCATAACTGGGGGCGTGAAATTGGCAAGACGGGAGCAAATTTAACGTTAAAAGAAGATGTCATAGGTTTAAGGGCGCATGCTGAATTTACTGATTCGGAGGTTGTCAATGATGCAAAAGCAGGGAAGTTGCGAGGTTGGTCATTTGGCATGCGTAACGTTACTGAAACAAGAGCAGAAAGTGAAAACGGTATACCAGTTAGGAACGTTACGGGATTCACTTTAGATGAGGTGTCGCTCATAAATGACAAAATGAAACCATGGTATGAGTCCACTACAGTGGAAACAAGAGCGGGCGAAGACGGGGAAGTTACTGTCGAGCTTCGTGCGGAAGAATTTGAAGCCGAATACATCGGTTTTGAAGATAAAAAAGAACCTGAAAAGGCAGATAACAGTAAGTTAAAGGAAATGATAAAAAAATATGGAGGAAACATCTAAGGAAAAAGAATAATATTAAAGCATTACAGGAAACAAGAGCTGAAAAAGTCAAAGAGCTTGAAATGCTCTACGCAAAACTTGAAGCGGAGCAGAGAGCAGTAGAGGAGGAAGAAGAAAGACAGATTGCTGCTATATCTGATGAGATTGATAATATTGACAAGACTATTGATATTCTTGAAAATATGAAAAAAAGACTTGCTGAAACCAACAAAGGCAAAGAAAAAGTCATTGAAGATGTAAGAGATGGTGACGGTGTAGGAGAGCAGAGAGCAGAACAGGAAAAGACTGACGAAAAAGCATTTGCGAACTACCTCAGAGGGGTTGTAAGCGAAGAAAGAGCAGAGAATCTAACTTTCGGTGATAATGGGGCGGTTGTTCCTACTACAATTGCTAACAGGATAATTAAAAAAGTATATGATATTTCACCGATACTGGAAAAGGCTACAAAATATAATGTTAAAGGTACGCTTGAAATTCCATACTATCCAGAATCTGACGCAACAGATATTACAATGGCATATGCGACAGAATTTGTAGAGCTTGAAAGCTCTGCTGGTAAATTTACAAATATTTCACTTACTGGGTATTTGGCAGGCGCACTTACATTAGTATCAAGAAGCCTTATCAACAACTCACAATTTGACATCGTTGGATTTGTTGTAGACCATATGGCGTATAACATTCACAGATGGATTGAGAATGAGTTACTGAACGGCACTACATCTAAAATAGCCGGTCTTTCCGGTGTAACGCAGGAAGTAACAGCAGCAGCCGCAACGGCAATTACGGCAGACGAACTTATAAGACTGCAAGATACCGTAAAAGATGCATTTCAGGGACCGGCAATATGGATAATGTCTCCGGCAACGAGAACGGCTTTAAGGCTGCTGAAAGATGATGTGGGAAGATATCTCCTGCAGGACGATATCACAGCACCGTTTGGCAAGGTGCTTCTCGGAAAACCTGTATATGTTTCTGATAATATGCCGGATATGGCGGCAGGAAAGACAGCTATCTATTACGGTGATATGTCTGGTCTTGCCGTTAAAATGACAGAAGAAATGTAAATTCAGGTATTGAGAGAAAAGTACGCAACCCAGCATGCGGATGGCGTTGTCGCATGGGTAGAAATGGATGCAAAAGTAGAAAACGCACAGAAAATAGCTAAGCTGGAAATGGCAGCGTCTTAAGGAGGTAGTCCATGACTATAAGTGAAGCAATTAAAAATCTGATAGTTGCTATTAAGGGTAGCGGCAATGCCGAAGATATAGACGAGCAGACAATTGCACAGGTCATAAACTATATGGCTGAAAATTGGTCTGCTATTTCTGCGGGGATAGGTGGCGGAGGTTATGAGCTTCCTGCTGCCACCACCGCGGAACTTGGCGGTGTTAAGCAGGCTGCTGCTGTGAGTACAGTTTCTGCTGCAGACGCAAGTACGGCTATTGCCGCAGAATACACACAGGCAGAGGTTCAGGCAATCGCTACTTTGGCAAACGCCAATAAAACAGCTATAAATGCTATAATTGCGAACTTAAAAGCAGCGGGAGTGATGGCATGATGAAATATGAGGCACAAATAACATTCGCAGGACAAGTCGCTATGAGAAAAGGAGAAGTAAGGGAGCTTGACCGCTCCGTTGCTTCTCCCCTTGTCAAGTGTGGATATTTAAAAGAAAAAAGGGCGGTGAAGCCAAAGGAAAATAAGCGAAATAACGCCGGAAGTGATATATAACCATATACGTGAAATAGAGGAAAATCTTGAAACAGAAGACAAAGTGTTGCTTGAAGCTATGAAAGTGGCTGCGGTGAACTATTGTATAGGTTATACAGGCCTGAATGCTGACGAGTTGGACGAACACGAAGACATTACTATAGCTGTTTTAACACTAATTTCTGATATGTGGGATAACCGGTCTATGACTGTTGATCGTGCGAACGTAAATAGAGTCATCGATACGATACTCGGAATGCACTGCGTAAATCTCGTTCCGACACCACCGGAAAATGAGGGGGTGTCATGATGGATTCAGGCGCATACAGAGGTTTGGTGACATTTCAGAAATATGTCGAAGGTTTCGACGAAATAGGCAATCCGTCACATGACTGGCAGGACTATAAAAATGCTTATGCTTACGTGAACGGTCTTTCGGGGCGTGAATATTGGGAGGCTGCCGTGGTTCATGGTGAAAATACGGTCGAGTTCATTTTTAGGTGGAAACCATTCTTTGATCTCATGAATACAAAACAGTACCGTATTGTTTTTAATGGTGGGATATACAATATCAATTTAATTGACAATATTCAATTTCGTAACAAAACAGTAAAAATAAAGGCGGTAACCAAAGATGGCACAGAAGGTTAGTATTAACAATTTTGCAGATGCAGTGATGGATGCATTGGAGGAATACGTTGAAATGACAACGGAAGAATTTGAAGAGATTGCCCGGGAAGTCGCAAAAGAAGGTTCTAAAAAACTAAAACAGACGTCTCCTGACGGAGCTGGAAGTGGTGGCAAGAAGGGGCATTATTCTGCAGGTTGGGGAGTCAAGTACGAAAGGCGCGGAGCAAATAAGTTCACATTCTATATATATAATAGAAAAAAACCGGGGCTTACTCATTTGCTGGAAAAAGGCCATCAGTTATGGCAAGGTGGAAGAGCAAGGGCATTTCCACATATAAAGCCTGTAGAAGAATGGTGCAATAAGGAGTTTGAACGTAGAGTAAAAGCGAGGTTAGGAAAATGACAACACGAGAAATATATGAAGGTCTCAAAAGTCTTGGCTTTCCTGTTGCATACAGTCATTTTGCCGAAGGAGATGTCCCCAAAACACCATTTATAACATATCATTTCCCGGGTACAGACAACTTTTCGGCTGATGGAATAGTATATCAGGAAATAAATGAATTAGATATTGAATTATATTCAAACAAAAAAGACCTTGAAGCAGAAAATGCCATAGCAGACTGGTTAATGTCAAAAGGGTTATTTTATGAAAAACAAGAGTATTACATCGAATCCGAGAAATGGATTCAAGTTATTTATGAAGTTTCATTATTAGGAGGTAAATAAGGGCTGGAAATAAAGTAAAATTTAACATTAAAAACGTACATTATGCAGTTAAAGGCGCGGAAGCCACCTCTTTGACATCATCCTTGAAGCGGCGAAGGGTAGCGTTGCCGGGTGCAGTATCAATATCGCTGGAACAGCAAGGCGAACTTTCAAAGTTCTACGCAGATGGGATTGTGTATTATACATCAAGTTCTAATGGTGGATATGAGGGCGATTTGGAAATTGCACTCATAACAGACGAGTTTAGAGAAGCGGTATTAGGCGAAGCACAAGACACAAATAAGGTTCTCTTTGAAAATACAAATACACCTACAGTAGAATTTGCATTAGGGTTTGACATAGACGGAGATATAGGGACCACAAAGTTTTGGTTTTTCAACTGTACCGCAACACGACCGTCCGTCGATGCGCAAACAAATGAAGACACAATAGAGCCACAAACGGATACTCTTACGGTGTCATGTGCGCCCACATCGGATGGAAGCGTGCGAGCAAAAACAACAGCTACAACCGAAGAGGCTGTGTTAACAGGATGGTATACGAAAGTTTATGAAAAAGATCAATCAGCAGGAGCGTAAAAATGGAAAAAACAATTAACGTTGATGGCAAAGAATGTAAATTTAAAAGCACCGCAGCAATTCCGAGAATATATCGTATGAAATTTGGAAGGGATATATTTGTGGATTTAGGAAAACTTGAAAAAAAAATAAAAAATAAAAATGAACCATTTGCTATAGACTCACTTGAGATTTTTGAAGATATAGCTTATATAATGCACAAACATGGTGATCCATCACAACCTGATAATATAGACACGTGGCTCGATCAATTTGAAACGTTTGATATCTATAAAGTATTGCCAGAAATAATATCTCTCTGGAAGATTAATAATGATGGTATGTCTACTGCAAAAAAAAAGGCAGGTGCATAGACAGGCAATTAAATACCGCACTTTTTATGCTTAGGTGTGTTCAGTGCGGTATTTCTATCTCTGATTTAGATTTGCTCAGCATAGGGATGGTAAACGATATGTTTGTTGAAATGAAAAACGACGAGTACAAGTATCCGTTAATTGCTACGCAAGCAGATATAGACAATCTATAAGGAGGGGCAAAAGGGCAAGTAGAATAAAAGGAATAAAAATAAATTTGGACGGCGACGCAACGGGTCTTGAGGGTGTATTGAAAGATGTAAATAAAAGCCTAAACTCGACACAACGACAATTAAAAGACGTTGACAGACTGCTCAAGCTTGATCCATCTAACACTGAACTTCTTGAACAAAAACAACGGTTATTGGCACAAGCTATAAGTGATACTGAAAAAAAGTTAGACACTATGCGGATTGCCAGCGAACAAGCGCGAGAAGCACTTGAAACTGGGACGTTGGGACAGGATAAGTATGACGCTTTGCAACGGGAAATTGTTGCCACAGAAGCAAAACTGAAATCATTCAAAGCGGAAGCGAGCGGGACCACTGATTCTGTAAAAAACTCTGCTGGTGAGATGGCAAATGCTTTTGATGATGCGAGTGATTCGATTAAAGATCTTGGTGGAAAACTCGACGCAGGGAATCTTATGGAGGCAACAGATCAGTTGTCTGCAGTAGGTGACGCGTTAAAAGACTTTGGAGCAGCAGCTATTGAAGCTGGGAGCGAGTGGAGCAATTCACAAGCAGATATTCAGGCTAATCTTGGACTAACAGCGCAGGAAGCAGAGGAGTTAAAAAATATTGCACAAGATGTTTTTGAAAATGGCATAGTGGATAGTGTAGATACAGCAACTGAATCCGTTATTTTATGTAAACAAAATTTTGGCGACCTCAATAATGCTGATTTAACAAAATTAACGAATCAGTTAGTCGGAATTTCTGAAAGAACCGGCACAGATTTACAAGGGAACGTCAGAGGTGCCTCTCAACTTATGGGAGCGTTTGGAATTGATGGGAAACAGGCACTTGATTTAATTGCCGCAGGGTATCAGGCGAATTTAAATTCTTCTGGTGATTTCATGGATACGCTAAATGAATATTCGCCGTTATTCGAAGAGGCAGGATTCAGTGCAGAACAAATGCTGTCTATTTTGTCCGCCGGTATGGAAGGCGGCGCATTAAACACAGACAAAGTTGCTGATGCGGTAAAAGAATTACAGATTCGAATGGGTGATGGGACATTCGAAGAGAATATTGGTAAATTTTCACAAAGTACAAAAAATTTATTCCAAGATTGGAAAAATGGAGAAGCTACAGTAGCTGAGGTGTCTGCAAGCATAGGAGAAGATTTAAAACAAATGACACCAACAGAACAACAGGAAGCACTCTCTGCTTTATCTTCGCAGTTTGAAGATTTGGGGATAGATGCGTCTGTTGCGCTATTATCTGCATCTGATAGTTTTAGTGATGCGACGGGGAAAGCAAAAGAATTTTCAGAAGCGTCACCGGGTGAAAAATGGCAGGGATCATTAAATAGCATAAAAGATTCCCTCGCTGATGTTGGAACAAAAATAATGGAAACATTACAGCCGGTTATTGATGTAATTTCTAAATTAGCTGATTGGTTTTCAAAACTTCCGGGTCCAATTCAAACATTTATTGTTATTTTTAGTGGGCTGGTGATAGTTTTTACAACCCTTGCGCCTGTAGTAATGGCGGCAGCAACGGCTTTTGGCGCACTCAATATATCATTGTTACCTATTATAGCGATAATCGCATTGATAGCGGCAGCTATAGTGGCTGTCATCGCAATAATACAAAACTGGGGTGCTATTACTGAATGGCTTGCGGGAATATGGGATGCAATAAAAGCTAAAGCATCTGAAATATGGGACGCAATAAAAAATAAAATATCAGAAGTGTGGGAATCGATAAAAACTGCAGTAACAGAAAAAGTGAATGCAGTAAAAGAGACTGTCACAAACATCTGGAATACTATAAAAAGTACGATAAGTAATGTAGTAACGTCAATTAAAGACAAGGCGATTAACAGCTTTGTTGCAGTAAAGGATGGGATAAAAAATGCTTTGTCGAAGGTTACATCTGTTGTGAAAAATGGATTTCAAGGTGCGATAGACTTTATTACCAGCTTGCCAAAAAAAGCATTAGAATGGGGAAAAGATTTTATACAAGGGTTGATTAATGGAATAAAAAATAAGATAGGAAAGTTGGTAGACACTGTAAAAGGTATAGGTAAAAAAATCGCTTCTTTCCTTCATTTTTCAAGACCTGATGAGGGTCCTTTAAGAGAGTATGAAAAGTGGATGCCTGATTTTATGGAAGGCCTTGCTAAAGGAATATATAATAATGAGCAAATTGTATCAAATGCTGCCAAGAGTGTAGCACAGGGAATAGCTGGGAATATGACACCATACATTTCAGAGGTCCCACAAGGATTTGATTATAATCAAATGTATCAAGCTATGAAAGCGGCGAGTAAAGAAACACAATTTGCTATCTATTTAGACAGTAGACAACTTGGACGAGGCTTACAGGGTATGGGGGTGCAGTTCAAGTGAAACAACTAAAATATGTAAATGGTCAAGGGAAAGAAATAGATTTTCGACAGTATGAAACGCAGATATATCAGGGTAACTTCCATACGTATAATTGGACATATAATACCATAGAGCAACAGTATGGTGTTGTTATTTCCCGGTTCACAAAACCAGCAATTGAGTACGAAATGGTTGTTGCGATTAGAGGTACGCAAAACCAAAAGGAAATATCGCTTGACGATATTACAGATATAATTGAAATAGATATCATAAATGGCGTTCAGGGTAAGCTGTATTGGGGCGATCATTACATTTTGTGTAATATCGTGTCCAGTAACACGATGCCCAGTGAGACGTTCAATGGGGCAGAAAAGACATTGGGAATATTGGCACCATATCCATTCTGGATAAAAGAAGAAAGCAAAACATTTATGCCGCAGGATGGAACATCTGTAAGCGGTGATTATCTGGACTATCCATATGATTATGCATACGACTATACCGGGGAAGTTAAAGGATCGGCGAAGTGGTTAATAGATCATTTTGGTTCGTCACAGTTTAATATGAAGATTTTCGGATATGTGAACACGCCCAAAATAACCATAAACGGCCATTTGTATCAAGTGAACGTAACCATAAATGATGGAGATTACTTGGAAATAGACAGCAGAGACAACAGTATAATCCTGCATAGGGATGGGGGAATAAAAGAGAACATGTACTATATGAGATATCTGCCGTCCAATGTGTTTGAACCGATACCATCGGGGCTGTTGGAAATAGAAACATCGGGTACATTTCTATATAACATAACGCTATTCTTGGAAAGGAGTGAGCCAAGATGGAGCTGATACTGGCGAATAAAGACAGATTTGACGCCATCAGGCTGGATGAAAGCGCGACGATAGACGTGGAAATCGGCGGACAAAACGACTTAGAATTAAAGATATATCGAAGTGAATACAGCGAAATCATTAACGCTATACATTTAAACGGGGCATCTGCGCAGATGTCTATTGCCGGCGATATGTATAATGCATCTGTTGTTTATTCGCCCGGCACGGAATACGGTGGATTTTTGGGCGAAATAAATACAGATACAACGTTAGATACCATAACATTTAAGGGATATACGTTTAGAGGGTATTTGACGAAAAAAATAATAGAACCACCACAGGGCGCAGACTACAAAACAGTGTCCGGGGAATTAAACTCCGTTTTAGCTGATTTAGTAGATAAGACTGAGATGCAGCCGGCATTTCAGGTTCCTAAAACCAGTACCGGAGTGAGTGTAACAAATTTTCAGTTCGATAGGTACTGCACGTTTTTAGACGGCGTAACAAAAATGCTAAAAAGTAAAAATTATAAGCTGAAATTAACATATATACAGCAGGACAGCAGCGGAGGAATCATCAGTGCGGAGCCGGGGTACGTGCAAATAGAGGCAGTTCCCATTGTAGACTATAGTTCGGAAATAGAGTTATCCCAAAACAGCAGGTTAAATTTTAATTTGCAGGAAACGTACAACGGCATAAACCGTTTAATTTGCTTAGGGAAAGGCGAGCTAAAAGATAGAGTCGTTTTAAATCTATATGCAACAAAAGAGGGGGAGATAAGCACTATACAGGACACCCAGTATACAGGCATCGGTGAAATCGCAGAGGTATACGATTATTCATCTGCAGAAGATATAAACGCCCTAAAAACAGCAGGTGAAGAAAAACTAAAAGAACTGATGAATAAATCCGCATTCGAGATGGATGTTGAAACGCTGGATATCGACGTGAATATAGGGGACATAGTTGGCGGACGTGATTACCTTACGGGTCTGTATATGGCAAAACCTGTAGAACGTAAGATATGGCGCGTGGAAAACGGAGTACCAACCATAGAATACAAGTTAGAAGGACAAAGTTAGGAGGAAAGTATGGAGTTAATAACAGGCGCGGCGGGCAAGCCGCATATAACGCCACTGCAGGATTCCATGTGGCACCGAGGGATTGTGGGAATGGAAAATTGTGTATTTAACTATTTCACAAATTTTGAGGCTACCGAGGTGTCCGCTACGCAGGTGCGAATCGGGGCAGGCATAGGCCAGCTGCAGGGACGATATTTTTGCATAGAACCCAACAAAACGGACAACGTGACGATTTCAAACGGGACATCCGGCTACCGCAGAACAGACACGATCTGCGCAAAAATAACGGTAAATGAGTCTGAAAAAACAGAAGCCGCCAGCTGGGAAGTGGTAAAAGGAACACCGGAAGTTGTGGGTCCGGAATGGCCGGCAGCCCCGTCAATTCCCCAAGGCGAATTAGATTCTGGAAGCACCGAGGCATACATGGCCATGTATAACGTGTTAATCGACGGGACAAACATTTACGAGATACGCCCGGCATATAAAACGCCGTCCAATGTGTTTGAATTAGACCCAACGGGGATAATTAATTCGGGTGACGATTTGGACGATTATACAGATTTTGGGTGCTGGCTATCACCGTCTACTACAGTCACGAACACATTAAAAAACTGCCCCGTTACGGGTGGCGGATTTTCGATCCGAGTAATGAGAGGAACAGGCGGGGCATCATACAGGGTGCAGGAAATGATAATTTGGAGCGGACAGCGATTTTTCAGGGCGCAAAGAGCCGGCAATTGGGATGCGTGGAAAACTGATATAGGGATAACAAAACTATGGGAAAACGCAAGTCCGACAAGCGATTTTAACAATCAAAACATATCATTACCATTATCAAATTTTGATTCGGCAATGATACTGTTCGAACGTGACAAAAACCTTAGGGTCATTCCCCCGTCGATCGTTCCGGTTGGCACTGTTGCTGCAGCTGAATTTTCAACATCCATACGGCTGTTTTCGGTGCTTGGGACAGGGGTGAATTTTACGTCCGGTACAGGCCTAAGCGAAGTTATCCCGGTAAAAATCTATGGAATAACCGGAATAAAATAGCGGAAAGGAGAGGTATGATGTATGCATTAAACATAGCAGAAGACGGCAGAATATTGTCTGCCACATATGAAAAATACGCCGCAGAAGGTATGCCTGTAGTGGACAACCTACCAACGGGCGAGACAACAGAAGAAAATGATATCAGCAATTATAAATACATAGACGGCGAATTTGTCTACGACCCGCTGCCACAGCCGGAACCAGAGCCGGAGCCTGAACCGAGTGGCGGCGATTACGTCACATATGACGAATTGGCAAAGGCAATAAAAGAGGGGGTGAACAGTTATGGAAATTAAGGAATATGTGTTGTCCAAAATGCGAGATATAGGATTGCAAGCGGCGGAAGTGCTACAGGCTAAAGCACCTGAAATGGACGGCACAGCCCTGATATACAACGAAGATGATATTCCCGAATTTAACCCCGATAAGCACCAGTATCTGAATTGGAATACCGGGGAAGTCGTGCGAGATGACGGACAAGTCTGGCAGCTGATACAACCATACGACAGTAACATATATAAAGACCATCCGAAAGATATGCGAGCACAATGGGGATTATGCCATACGAAAAATCCACTAAAAGCTAAACCGTATGTGGAACCGCTGGGCCGGTCAGGAATGTACATGAAGGGCGAATGTTGCATAGCAAAAGACGGCAGTGTTCGGCGTTCTAAGATAGACAATAATGTCTGGCCGCCAACGGAGTACCCGGATGGCTGGGAGATGGTGGAGATATGAAAAAATATATAATAGCGATATGCGCCGTATTGGCAGGGATAGCCATTTGTACGGCGTTTTTTATTACGACTGCGATACCTAAAACATCGGCCTCGTCATTGTATAAAGTTTATGTATTCGATGATGGGGCGGCACAGATAAATGTAGACAGCATAAACAACGTTATGCAGCTCCATGAGGACGCAGAGCTGGACGGCACAGACTTAAAAGCAGGAACGCTCATCGTCCCAGGGGACGGCAGCGAAATATATTACGAATACCCAAGAAAGGATGTTTTAAAATGAAAAACGAAAAAACAAAGGCAATTATTAGGCTAATCGTAATGCTGGTTCTGACAGCAAACATGGTACTTACTGTGGCCGGAAAAAATCCAATTCCGCTGGATGAAACAGCATTAACAGAATGGCTGACGGTAGCGGCGGCGGGTATATCCGCCATCTGGTCATGGTGGAAAAATAATAATGTGACCGAAAAAGCACAGGAAGCTCAGAACACACTTCGGGGATTAAAAGAGGACGGAGACGGAAGCGACTGGGCAGTAGAGGGAGAGATTGCAGGAATTGAAGAAAGTGAGGTGGAATAATGTTGTCAGTAAAACAGTATCAAAAGAATTTACATCATTATTATGCCTATTATAACGGCAATATTGACGGCATCTGTGGAGCACAGACAAAGGCTGCTGTAAAGAGATTTCAGAAGGGACATGGATTGACACAGGATGGAATATACGGGTCGAATACCAATGCACGACTGGTTGTACAGATCAAGAAGCTTCAGCAGATCGTAGGGACGACACAGGACGGTATTGTAGGAAGCAAAACTATAGCGGGCATAAAGGCGAAACAGAAGACATGGGGTATTACCCAAGATGGAATCGCTGGTACAAATTTCTGGGCTAAGGCGAACAGCGGAAGCGGATCTTCTTCATCTTCCTCGTCGTCTTCGGCTTCAGGCGGTAGCTCGAAACATTTCGCGAAGTCAGAGTTTAAATGTACCTGTGGAGGTAAATATTGTAATGGTTACCCTGCCGGTAATACATCAGCGAAGTTACTTAAGATTTTAGAAGCCATTAGAGTAGAATATGGCAAGCCGATAACTATCACTTCCGGCCAGAGGTGCAAAACCAGAAATGCGCAGGTGGGAGGAGCCAGTGGATCAGCACATACAAAAGGTAAGGCAGCGGATATTTATATTCCGGGAGTGACCACAACAGCAGCCGGAAGAAATGCTGTTGTTAAATTGGCCTACAAATATGGAGCTGCATATAGTTATGCCAATACTGCTCAGATGGGTAATGCTGTACATATTAATGTTTAAGGAGGAGCTTATGGAAATAGGTGTAATAATAGCAGCTGCTCTTCCGTCAATTTTTTCAGGTGTAACAATCCTGATATTGACCCGACAGCAGAACAAAGCGGACAAGCGAGCCGAAGATAGGGAAGAGCGAGAAAAACTCACTCTTGAGGCTTTAAATGCAGTGTTCTGTGTCACGAAGGAACTAACAGACTGTACGCTATACGGCAAGGAGCCGAATGGCGAACTGGAAGAGGCTTATAAGTACAAACAGAACATAAAACATAAGATAGAAAACTACGAGCGACGCAGAGCGGCACGGTCGTAAAGACCCGGACAAAATGGAATCCGTATTATGCGGAACAAAGGTAACGTCCAAAAATTTAAGATTTGTTAGCAGATATAGAAAAGTAAGACAATCCCCTCCATTGATATATGGTGGGGATTTTTTATTTTAAAAAAACATATCAAAAGGTATTGACGAAGGTATATACCTTTTGGTATAATTATGCCATAAGATAAAGATGACGAACACGGCAAGCAAGGGGAAGGAGAAAAATCATGAAAACAAAAAGTTATTTAATGAGCACAGGCGAGGAAAACATTGAAGTTGGAAAGACATATTATTTTGGAGAATTGAATGACGATGAAGTAAACCCGGGAGAACTTTTGTTTAGCGGAAGCATTGCAGTATGGGATGAAGAAACAGAAGATTGGAAAGCTGTAGATTTCAAAATAGAAGAATCAGAACTAAATGAAAATGACTACTTAGATATAGAAGATAATGGTGATGCGTGGGACAAAAGGGAAGCGAACAGCAAAGCATTAGAAGCTGTTGTAAAGGTTACAAGAATCTACTAAAACATATTCGAGAAAATAAGAAGGTGAAAATATGAGAGAAATTAAAAGCGATAAAATTTTTTTAAAAGTAGAACCATCTCTTAAAAAGGCAGCTCAAGAACTTGCGGAAGAAAATGGAAAAACGTTAAGCGGATATATATGCTGGTTGCTGGAACGAGAGGCGGACAAAAAAATGATTGCAAAAGGAACTCTGAAAATGAGTGAAACTTTAGAAAATTTTAAAATGCACTTATACACTAATGATGAATGGGAATACAAAGACTACAGAGAGTTTTCATACGCCATAGGATATGCCGTGGCACTCATGGCGGAGGAATTAAAACAAAAAATGAACATCATAAACCCTATTGTAAAGGCGGCAGAAGATAATGATACAGATTCTGTCAAAGAAGAGATCCGCAAGATATTTACGCAGTATATAAAAATAAAAGGAAATGATGTTGAAAGCCACGTAAATATATTAATATCGCATATAATGGTAGCAAATTTAAAATTAGACCCCAGCATGATATTAGCAGGGAGTACGGCTAAAAAAATATAAGATTTACTGACAGACATAGAAAAATAGTTGCTAACTTAAAAAATGTTTTTAAAAGATAAGATGCCCTGACTATCAATGGTCAGGGTATTTTTTATTAAGGAAAAGAGATTAAATACTTGACAAAATACGATGATTATCGTATAATTAAAACATGGAAAGGAGGTGCAAAGATGGACATAATAAAATCTCTGATAGACCTGATTACTTCAATCGCAAGTTTGGCGGCTTCGATAATAGCATTCATAGTTATCAGAGATGAAAAGGGGAAGAAATAAATCTTCCCCGCCCCTTCGGGGTATATATATTATAGCAATCCATCTTTTAAAAATCAAATGGATATGATTATCAAAATTATAAGTCTCGGTGTAAGCATAGCTGCATTAATTATTTCTATAACAGCACTAAAAAGGAGCAAGAAATGAAACTTTCGGAAATAATGAAAGAGAAAAAAATAACTACACAGCAGCTTGCTGATATGACGGGGATAAAAAAGCGTACACTGGAGGCATACCGCTCAGGGAGGATAGAACCAAGTTTTACGGTGGGATTATGTATAGCAAAAGCTCTTGATGTAAATCCATATAAATTGTTGGATTAATCTAAAGGTCGCGTCTCGCATGAGACGTGTTAGTAGAAATTATTAATTGATGTAAAATAATTATTCCCTAATTAACCAGACAGAACGGTTACGTTAGTTAGGGGATGAATTATTCTAAAAATTTTATTGATGAGGGTTTAGTGCCCTCTATTTTTATTTTATCTATTATAGATGCCCAGAGTGCCCGTCTTTCTTTGCGGTTAAGTCTATTATAGAGGGCGGGAAAACTGCTGTCAGACAAGAGTTTCATGGTATCTTGAGGGATTGTGTCGGCTTGATTATTTCCAGCCTTTAAATCGGCGATTTTAGCCTTAAGCTCTGCTGCCTTTCTGTTGTATTCTTCGTTGGATATGTTACCCATTATATATACGTTGTTTAATCTCTCCAGTTGGTTTTCATAAACAGCAGGATTTTCAGGGGCTTTTTTACGTAGTTTGGATTTTATATTGGTTTTGTAATTTTCCAGTTCGTTCTTTATATTGCTTAAAAGGTATTCCTCAATATCTTTTTCTTTTACAATGTGTTTGTAGTCGCAATTTGAAACACCGTGATATCGGCATCTATATGCAAGGGTGAGTTTATTAGATGTACAAGAGGCAAGTGTGCGTTCACATTCAGGACATTCTACCATACCGGCAAAAAGATAGACTTTGCGTCCTTTAGCTTTTCTCGTGCTTTTGCCTAATATACGCAGGATTTCTGCGTGTTGCTCATGGGTTATATAGGCAGGGCGGTAGTCATATATGCCTCTGTATTCACCTGTATATGAAAGATTTTTAAGTCTGCGAGTTATAGTATTATCCGCATGGTTACGCCCGTACTTTTGATTGATATATCGGGTGGTTTCGTAACCTGATTTTGTCTCGAAAAAACGACGGAACATGTCTTCGCACTCCGCCTGTGTATCAGGGTTCTTGATTATGCGTTTTATTCCGTCTATTTTTTCAATTTTATAGCCAAAAGGCTGGGTTCCGGTGTTTGGTTCACCGTTTCGCACTTTGGCGTCTAAAACGAATTTTACACGTTCTGACGTGTTGGCTGCTTCGTCTTCTGCTATGGTTAACTTGATGTTTAAATTCAATCTGCCTGTTCTGGTAGTAGTATCATAGTCTTCAAGAACACTTTTCCATTTTACATTATGTGCGTCGAGGATAGACTGTGTTCTGTAATAATCGCCGACATTACGAAACCAACGGTCAAGTTTTATAAATATAATTATATCAATAAGCCCGCTTAAATATAACATAATTGAGTTAAACAGCCAAACAAAAAATTTGATGAAACTTAACTTTTGTGTTGACATTATGGCTAAACGATGTTAAACTACGAATGAAAGGAGGAGAGCTATTTGAATTATAAATACAATAAATTGAGAGGACGTATAATTGAAAAGTATGGTACACAGGAGAATTTTGCTGAGGCTATTGGATTGTCGACTAATTCAATATCAAAGAAAATGACTGGAAAATCTGGGTTCTCGCAAAAAGATATAGAGAGTTGGTCGGAAAAACTTGAAATAGCACAAGCGGAGTATGGGGAATATTTTTTTGCGTAAAAAGTTAAATGATGTTTAGCTAAAAAGAGGTGAAGAAATGAAAATTATAAAAAAAGACAACCAAAGAAGCACAATGGGAAAATCTTTATCAAATGAAGATTTTATCCATTGTACCAAATGTGGCAGAAAAATACTAAGAACAGATAACTACTGTATGTACTGCGGAACGCCTACGGAAATAAAACCTTTTTAGCAGTTTCACATATGACATCAATGAGAATCTGGCGCATAGAGTTTTTTATAATTTCTCCAGAATTTGCAATTCCCTTGCGATACTTTTCTATGGCAATGGGAGTCGTGGGTGTATCGACAATTAAATCTGGTATGGCATTTTTGATTAATTCTTTAGAAGAACCATCCAATTCGTCATCCAGTGAAAGAAGCTCTACGGCATTATCCAGTATTTTCTGTGTCCAAGGATATGGAGCACCACATTGATAGCAATAATGAGGAAGTTCATAGTCATCGTTACCAACATAAATAACATTGGGGTCGTCCCAGACGCCCCTTATGCGGGTACCGCAGTTTGGGCAACATGAGTAGGTTATTGCTCCACATTTCGAACAATACTTTTCAACATTTGCTTTGCTGTAGCTAATAACATGACCGTTTTTGCAAATAATGAGCTTGTAAATGAATTAAATAAAAAACTTGGTGAAAAAAATATCAAAGTTTTGGAAAAGTCCATTGAAAAAACAAGTTGAAGAAGCTACAACATATTATGAAACAGATGATGAGC